>LQAH01000273.1_pt1 | contig 13692 bp, 21 predicted proteins | sample 1535791 | NCBI WGS metagenome assembly LQAH01 (sample SAMN04331585, study PRJNA305678) | bioreactor metagenome | isolation source: bioreactor_4 inoculated with Wadden Sea sediment 2nd replicate of a... | place: Germany:Bremen
GGGATTGTACAAAATAAACCTGTCCATTTTTTTATAACCCATTCTGTATCCTGAGGATCACCATCATAAAAATGCCTCAATGCGATTTAGTCCTTCAACAAATAGCCATTACCTCTTTATTGTTCAAAGAAGGAGCGTTTGCTTCTTGAGTAAGTGTAGCGACTTCTTGCGTTCCATCTTCTGTACATACAGTTTTGATTTTTTTGTGTTGATTTGTTCTCTAATAACTTCTTTCGTATTGCGGTCAACAACCCATTCATCAGGTGTAACGTGACCACCTACAATAGACTCTCCGAGTCCCCAAGCACTGTTAATAAGAGCATGATGTCTGATACCTGTTACCGGATTAGCTGTAAACGCAACGCCAGATTTTTCGCCTTGTACCAGTTCTTGAACCAGTACTGCATGTTGAATATCTTGTTTACTAAGCTTATGTTCACTACGATAAATAATAGCTCGCTCGTTCCATAATGAAGCCCATGTTTTCTTAAGTGCTTCTTTAAAACCTTCCAAGCTGTATATATTAAGATAGGAATCATACTGACCTGCAAAAGAGTATTCACTTAAGTCCTCCATGGTTGAAGACGAACGTACAGCGAGGGGTTTTTGAACCTCATCAAAGGCATTTTCCAATAAGCCTACTGTTTCATTGTCAAACTCACCCGCCATAAAGGCTTGCTGTATAAGCTCTTGAGCTCTTAGGGGTTCATGTTGATCAATAACTTTTGGGATCAATGAATCAATCTCATTCATTTTAATATAGGTATCATAAATCTCTGTTGTAACAACAAAACCAGAAGGCACATTTATATCATTTTGTATTAGTCTACCTAATTGATAAGCTTTACCGCCTACCATGTTTTTCATGCCTTCTTTTATTTCATTCAAGCGAATCATCATTTTACTTTCCTCCTAACTCGTCTAAATAGGTTTTGTAAATCTCATAATACTTTACACTCCCTTTTTTAGCCCCCGTCAAACGTTCCAGCAAATTTTCTGAGAATCTCAGACGTTCTTCAAAATCATCAATGGTTTGTCCGCTTTCAACAGCCCTAGATACAGTAGCATTAAAGCTTAATACCGACATCAACCAAACTTGAGCTGTCTGTTTAGGAAAATCCATATCAAATACGCCTTCTTCAATTCCCTGCTCGAATATTTTGACGTAAGGTACGGTTGCTTTCTCAACAATATCTGCATATATCATTTCACGAATTTCGTAGTTATCTGTCTTATTAGCCAGTCCTCGATATTTCTGTCGCATTTCAACATTCACTGTTTTATAGGTTACAAAAGCTTCAATAAGTTTATTAAGTTTTTCCATAGCACTGAGCTGTGGATGATTTATTATTTCATTTGGAAAACTCACAACTGTATCTACATACCTGTTTACAAGTTCACGTATGAGCTCGTCTTTACTTTCAAAATAATGATAAAAAGCCCCTTTTGATACGTCTAAACTTTGTACAATTTTATTAAATTGAAGTTTTCTTAAACCCGATTTCTGAAAACATCTCTAATGCTTTATCCAGTATATCTTCTTTTAAATTCTGCTTTTCCATAAGAATACTCCTTTTTTTACAACAACAACCGACCACCGGTATGTTCTTGATATAAGAATAACATACCAGTGGTCGGTATGTCAATTTTAATTCTGTATTAGTTCACTGTGAATACTCTAAACATGAGTATTCACAGTGTTTAGATTCATTTCTTAAAAATTACTTAGTATCCCCAAATCTCGTGTACCCATTCTGGATGATCAATAAATGGATTCCGATTATACTGATAATTGTTATAAATAACATCATTACGATTCATTTCCCAATCATCAACAGGGTCTTGCTGATGCCAATCAAGTAAAACAGAGAGTTTACCATGTAAAGGATTACTGCCATTATTAACATTTTCAGTTAACTCAAGATCAACTTCTCCGCTATCTCCTTCATAACGTACTGCCATGTAGAAGATCATACGTGCAACATCACCTTTGACTTCGTCTCTTGGTTCCCACGAGTTACTGTCATAACGGCACGATGTTGCTTCCGAATGGTATGAACCACCTTCATCAAAATCCAAATTGCCTCTACTAGAGTTTACCGATACATCAGCAGGTCTAATATGATGTAAGTCGGTTCCTGCTCCCTTACTTGTTCCAAAATCGCCATGAGATTTTGCCCATACATGCTCACGATTCCACTCATCAACCAGTCCACCTTTTCAGTATTGCTTATGGATCTACCCGTATAAATCTCATAACATTACTGCTGTTATTTGGATCTTTATCTGTGTTTCTAAGTGCATCCCAAACGCCTGAATAAGATAGTTCTGTGTGATCATCTATAATATTGTGAAGTGAACTTTTTAAAGATGATCCTGTTTTCCCAATTGCCGAGCTGTAGTAAGTTGAATCATAAGGTGATGAACCTCCAGAACCACCTGATGAAGATGTTTTTTCTAAAGCAGATATGCTTTTAACACCTCCATGTGAGAAATAATTGGTAAGTGATCCTGTTACTTTTACAGCCGATCCCATTAAATCTGGGTTGCTTTTGAGTCCAAAACTTGACCTAAAACTGCTTGAAACCTGTACATACACCATGTTAGATGTATTTGTTTCGTTTGCAGAGTCTGCTAATGCAATGGCATAGTCATTTGTAAAACCACTGGTATTTACGACTGTTGTCGCCACCGGTTGACCAACAACATACCCTTGTACTGTTTTACTAGAACCATACTGATTGCTTATAGCCTGACTTACAGAATAAGGTGAATCCCATGATCCATCCCCTGATGCTGCAAATATTGCTGCAACATTAAAACATGATAATACGAGTGTTAAAACTAAGAAGTAAGATAATTTCGAATTTACTTTTCCCACCAAGTACTTAAACATAATCAATCCTCCTCTATATATGAACATGCTCCCAATCCCCAAATATACCTCCTTCCATCTTTATTCTGAGCATGTCTATGTAAAAGATTCACGATTAGGGACAAATGTCCCTGCATTGTTTTTAAATCAAATTTTTACGTTTTGTTCATTTTTACGTCAAAAAGGTTCTATCGTGCAATTGTAATGACTTTATCACTTATTAGATTCCAATAAAACTATTTTATTGAAGCTTATTTATTAATAACCTTTTTACAGAAAATAATCCTAATGAAGTGATTTTCATTTTTAATAAATAAAAATTGAGATACTTATTTTATAAGCATCCCAATTCAATATAATTCGAGTCATTCAATTATTCAATCTTAATATCCCCAAATATCATGCACCCATTCTGGATGATCTATAAAAGGATTTCTGTTGTACTGATAATTATTATAGATAATATTATTGCGATTCATTTCCCATGCATCTACAGGATCTTGTTGATGCCAATCTAATAGAACTGAAAGCTTGCCGTGGTACGGATCATATCCATTATTTAAGGATTCGTTTAACTCAAGATCAAGTTCGCCGCTATCGCCTTCATATCTAACTGCCATATAAAACAGCATACGTGCTACATCGCCTTTGACTTCATCTCTTGGTTCCCACGAGTTACTATCATAACGACATTCAGTAGCTTCAGAATGATAAGATCCGCCATTATCAAATTCTAAATTACTACGTGCTGAATTAACCGATACATCTGCTGGTCTAATATGATGTAAATCAGTTCCGGCTCCCATACTCGTTCCAAAATCACCATGAGATTTAGCCCATACATGTTCACGATTCCACTCATCAACGAGTCCGCCATTATCATACTTACTGATTGATCTTCCAGTGTATAATTCGATAACATTGTTGGCGTTATTTGGATCTTTGTCTGTTTCACGGAGTGCATACCATACATTTTATAAGATATCTCAGTATGGTCATCTATTATATTATGTAGTGCACTTTTTAAACTCGAACCTGATTTCCCCATTGCCGAGCTATAATACGTTGAATCATATGGTGAACTTGCTGATGCAGTAATTCCTAAACTTGATAATACTAGAGTAACAACTAAAAAAACCGAAACCTTTGAGTTCATTTTTCCCATTAAATTCTTAAACATAATCAATCCTCCTCTATATTGTAGACATGGTCACAATCCCCCAAAACATCCTCCTCTCATCAATATTTTGAACATGTCTATATAAAGAATACACGATAAAGGACAATTGTCCCTACCCATTTCTGCTAAAATTTTCTTACGTTTTGTATACTATTCTGTCATTTATGTCTTATTATGCACGCCTACATGTTTTGTTTGATTTTTAGCTTCCAATAAAACAATTTTTTTGAAAACAAAATGAGTCAGAACTTTTCACAAATTGAAAACTTGTAGGATTATACGAATCTTCTCAATTTGAATATTGATCCAATTTATGTTAATATAAAAAAAGAAATAACAAATACTATTCATTTAAAAGGTGGAATGCAATCCGACCCCTTAAGTTCATAAATTCGAGTGATTTAGTAAACAGCATTCGAATTTCCTTAGGTAGTACGGAGACGATTATTTAACAGTCAACTGGATAATTAGGATTAAACAACATTATACATTTAATGTTGTGTTTTAAGTATGGATCAATGAATACCATGTTCGTTCATTGACATACCTTTATTGTAGTCCCGATTGTCTGATTGATGTGTGTCGGTCTCACGTGCTTTTTTGATGCCCAAAAGCTGATAATTAGCCATCTATTACCTAAATAATCGGGGTGCATTATGAACAATATAAAAATGAACACAGAGGAAATCAACAGCCTTTTCTCACATATCGGGCTTGCTAACGAACATGGAACCATGTATAAACAAAGGCTACACAAGCACAGACAACTATTTGACTTTATTCAACATATAGAAAAAGCCATAAAACGTCTTTCAACAAAACGAACCCTTACTCTTGTAGATTGTGCATGTGGAAAAAGCTACTTATCATTCGTAGCAAATTACTACCTAACCAATGTCCTTAAACGAGATGTTGAGTTTATTTGCATTGATTACAATGAGCATGTTATTAAACAATCTCAAGAAGCAGCAAATAAACTTGGCTTTACTAACATGACTTTTATCTGCAATGATATTTTCAAAACCAACCTTAACAAAAAGATTGATGTCATATATAGTCTACATGCTTGTGATACAGCTACAGACATGACTATTGCCAAGGGCATTGCTGAAAATGCCATGTATATTATGACCGTTTCTTGTTGCCAACACTTTGTAAGGTCTAATATGAAAAAACACCCATTGGGTGCTATTACAAAACATGGTGTATATAAAGAACGTATTGCAGACATGGTCTCAGATTCTATGCGTAGTCTTGCTCTAGAAACGTACGGTTATCAGCCTAAACTCTTTGATTATGTACCGAGTAGTGAAACACCTAAAAATGTTATGATTCGTGCAACACGAGGTCCAATACAAGGTAAACGCTACCTAGAAGCGCAAAAAGAATATAATCAATTACAAAAACTCTTTAATGTTGAACCTAAACTCTATGAATATATTGAGCTTGCTCAAAATAAAAGAGGTTTATCTGAATCTGCATAATTTAAACACCACGGTTTCTTATTGTAACCGTGGTGTTCTATATTTATTTCTCTAGATATTCTGTTATCAACTGACACATCTTTATAATTCCTTTTTTAAATCTTGTTCTTTCAAGTAAGAAAAAGTAAGTCTAAAAGTATTGTGCTTGGGTTGATCATAATAAAACATGACTCCTGGTAAAAAACTTATACCCTCTTTATACATGACTGAATTTAATAAATCAACAGCCGAGATTTCATTAGGGAGGGTACACCATAGGTTTACTCCTCCTTTGGGATAGGTCCATTTTAATTCCTTAGGTGCTTGTTCTTTTAAGATTTTGCACACAACATCTGCTCTTTTTTCATTTTTAAGTACTAAGTGTCTTGTATAATTTGTCCACGTTTTTTGCTCAAATAGAGGTTCGATTAACTTTTGAATTAAAATAGACGAGCCTAAATCAGCATTGGATTTTGCAAACCTTAGTCTTTCTATAATGATACCCTTGGCACTTATTACACCTAATCTATAAGTTGGCCCTATTAGTTTACTATACCCTTTTACATAAATGACATGTCCATTTGTATCGTATGCTATTAATGGTTTTGTTTTATTTTTTCGTAAAAGTGAGTTCACTCCAAGGATCATCTTCAACGATGAGCAAATTATAAGTCTCTGCAATATCAATGAGATCTCGTTTTCTCTTTTTCACTCATACTAACACTAGTCGGGTTATGATAGCGTGGTATTGTATAAACCATCTTGGGTTTATATTTTTCACAAATGAAATGTAATTCATCGGTTTTAAGTCCATTTGAATCTATTGGAACGGTTATTATTCTAGCCCCTCTGGTTACCAGCATATCTATAATGCCTGGGTAAGTTGGTGCCTCTATAACAACAACATCCTTTGCACCTATAAATGTATTTATAATTAAATTTAGAGCTTGCTGTCCACCATTTGTAATGACTAGTTCTTCTGGAGCGGTATTTATTCCATCTTTGTTTTAAGATAGTTACAAGTTTCTTCCTAAAACCAATATCACCTTCACCTGTACCATAATCATTCAATAAATCAATATGTTTAGTTAATTGATTTGTAGCATGCTTAACGACTTGTTTAGTTGGTAAGAGATCAGTACAAATAGATGCTTCTGCTAAATTATAGGGATGATCAAAATCAATTAAATGCATTTCTTTTGCAAATTGTGCTCTCCCTAAATAGTCTTTGATTTCAGTTTGCCAGTGATATCTTTCTTTTTATCAAATGCATCAGATGTACTAAATAATCCATCTTTTACAAAGGTTCCTCTCCCGTGAATGCGTTCAATTAAACCATCCGCTTCCAGTTTTTTATAAGCTTTAGTTATAGTTACAGGACTCACACCTAGCTCAGATCCCAAATTTCTTATAGAAGGTAACAGGTCATCCCCTTTCAATAAACCTGAGCGTATCCTATCAGTAATTTGTTGCCTGATCTGATCACTTAAAAAGTGGTTGATTGTCTATCTAGCTGTAATATCATAATAAATACTCCTTAGCTAATTCATACAAATTCATTAAAAATAGAATCCATAGAGTGTCACTCTTAACTGTAACACTCTTCTCTTGACTGTTACACCCCAAGTTGATTTATGATACTTGTAAAACAACAACTTAGGAGGATTTATGAAAGCAATCTTACATATTGACCAAAAGAAGTTAAAAAAAAATACAGAGCGCATTCTTAAAAAGTGTTTACAAGAAAATATCTCTGTTATGGGAGTTACTAAAGGCTTCAGTGGTAATCCAGACATTGCTGATATTTTAGTTGATAGCGGTGTGCATTATTTAGCTGATGCACGTATTAAAAACATAAAAAAAATATGCTCATATAGATGTCCCAAAAGTCTTATTAAGAATGCCTGCTTTGTCTGAAATTGTAGATGTTATTAGATACGCAGATATCAGTCTAAATTCTGAATTGGAAACTCTTAAGAAACTGTCAGAGGAAGCTTTAAGGCTAAAATGTATTCATCAGGTTATTATGATGATTGATCTTGGTGAACTAAGAGAAGGTATTGCGCCTGAGGATTGTATGGATTTTATTTCTCAAGCTATAACTTTAGAAGGAATCAAGATAGTTGGACTTGGAACGACCCTTACTTGTGTCAGTGGTGTTATTCCAGATACTCATAACTTAAGTGTACTTGAAACATTGGCTGAAGATATTGAATCAAAGTTTGACTTAGAGCTCAACATTATTTCAGGTGGTAATTCGAGCAGTTATTATCTTGTTGAAAAAAAATGAGCTACCGAATAAAAATCAATAATTTAAGACTTGGAGAATTGATTCTTATGGGAAGAGAAACAGCCTATGGGAAAACAATTGATTATTTAAATCAAGATGTCTTTACCTTAAAAGCTGAATTAGTAGAGTTAAAAACAAAACCTTCTCTTCCTAAAGGAACCATCGGTATGGATGCCTTTGGTCGTAAACCCATTTTTGAAGATAAAGGATTAATGCCACGGGGTTTACTTGCTTTAGGCTTGCAAGATGTAGATCCATCAAATTTGATTCCAATAGATTCAAAATATTGAAATAATAGGCGCATCCAGTGATTATATACTTGTTAACTTAACACATTCTTCTAAGGAGTATAAGTTAGGTGACCATATTGAATTTAATATGACTTATGGTGGAATGATGCAACTTAATAGTTCTGAGTTTGTTGAGAAAGTTATTGTATAATTTGAGGCTTATTTAAGATGTCTTACTGAATCTGTATAATAGATTTTTCAAATTCAAACCTAAAACCCGACAGGATGTATCCTGTCACTACGCTGGATTTTGCTCTTAGCAATGATTTGTATAATAACTAGGTAAAAAATACGTCCAATTATTGATATAAAGACTTACCAAATGTAACGATAGGATACATCCTATCCCAACTAAGAACTCTCTGTTTTATTGTAACTACATAAATAGCCATAACTACTGAAAATTAACAAAAATACCTCGTCCAACAACTGAAGAAATGACAATTATACCACCTAAAAGAGCTAAACCACTTGGTTTTCTCCAACAAATAGGAATACCCAAATAGGATTCAGTAAGGGTTCTATAACTGGAATAAGAATAGCCTCTAGGGCATTTACATGTTTTATGGCTTCTGAAAAAAAGAATGTAGGATGCGCCTAATTGAAATACACCTAAAAGTATAACACCTATTATACTATTGAAATCAGGAACAGATTGCAATATAAAGGGAACACTTATTAGAAAGGTAAGTATATTACCTATGTAGGCCATTTCGACTGGTGAACCATTTTTCATCATTCGTAAGGAAACGATGGTTCCTCCAAAAGCAATACGATTGTAATCCAATCATGGACTTTTGTTTTTCTTTTAGGAACCACCCTGCCATTAAAGCAACCCATATAGGAGCAGTATACTGCAACAAAATGGTGTTGGCAGCTGTCGTCATTTTATTTGCAACAACAAACAAAATGACAGTTGATGCATAAGCCGTCGCACCAACAGATTTTTGAGAAGTTATTTTAACTTTTACCTTACGCATATAAAGCATCATTAAGACAGCCGAAAAAAACTTCGACCTCCAGCCTATAGCTACTGGATTCCAATTTACCAACTTTATTAATATACCGCCTGTACTCCATAAAACTGCTGCTAATACTAAATATAGGATTGCCTTTAAATGATTTTGTTTCATAACTGTACCTCATCGTAATTATAAAATCGAAGTAGTGAAAAGCCTTAAACTCAGGGAAGAGTCCAAGGCTATCATTTATTTAACACTGCTATTTTGTTAATGTAGATTACTGTTTAACTACATCTTTTCTTACCAAACAACTTTTCTGTAATGATCTGGGTCAGTATCCCCTTCTGTACTTATGATTAACACAACTGAATCTTCACCCAGTTGAAGTTTTCCGCGTATATCTGCACAGCAAGGTTCTTGCATAACAAGTTTCAATAGTCCCATACCAACTGCACCTGATTCGCCAGAAATGACTTGAGCATCATCTTTTATTGGATTGCCAAGTACGCGCATTCCAATCTCTGCAATATTATCAGGACAAGAAATATACATATCCGCATAATCTCTTAAGATATCCCAAGATATTGTGCTTGGCTCTCCACAAGCTAAACCAGCCATAATTGTTTTAAGTCACCCTTTACAGCATGTGGATTTCCATCTCCATTTTCGGCTGATTTATAAATACACGCAGCTGCATGGGGTTCTAAAATGGCACATAATGGACGTCTATCACCAAATACATTGGCGTAGTAGCCCAGAACACTGCTGGCAAAGGAACCTACACCCGCTTGTAAGAATACGTGTGTTGGCTTAATAATTGACAAGTCACGCATTTGCTCCATAATTTCCTGAACCAATGTTGAATAACCTTGCATAATCCAGGTCGGGATATCTTCATACCCTTCCCATGCTGTATCTTGAATCATGATTCCATCGTTATCTTCTGCATATTTCGTTGCAAAACGTACAGCGTCATCATAATTTACATCCAATATTGATGCTTCAGCACCTTCTTTTTTTATGTTCTGAAGTCTAACACGAGAAGAGTCTTTTGGCATGAATACGACTGATTTCTGACCTAAGTGACTTGCCGCCCATGCAACACCACGCCCATGATTACCATCGGTTGCAGTAACAAAAGTCACATCTCCAAGTCTATCTTTAATGTCTTTTGATTTTAGGGTTTCAAATGTTAAATCTTCATCTTTAAGGCCTAACTTGTCAACAATGTATTTAGCTATTGCATAAGATCCACCCAGCACCTTAAAGGCATTTAAACCAAAACGATAGGACTCGTCTTTGATTAAAACTGACTTTACACCTATGGCTCTTGCCAAGTTGTCGAGGTTCTGTAATGGCGTAGGAATATATTCTGGAAAACTCTTGTGGAACCGATAAATATTTTCGAGCTGTGTCGGACTTAAAACTTCAGTACTTGCTTTTTCAGCTTGTTTTGTTTTCTTGAATTTTCATTTTCAATGTATTTAATATCTATTTCTGATTTCATTTTTGATTCCCTTTCTTTAGGTCACTATACCTTCTTGAAGCGTCTTACTATAACAGCTATCATATTTTAATTCCTTAGAGCTAAATAAACCGATTCTTTTCAAGGTCATTGCTTTAAGTTCTCATTCTAATACTTTATAGCTCTAATTCACTACAGCAATCATTTCAATTTCTACGTTAACGTCTAAAGGTAAAACGTGCAACTTCTACACATGCTCTAGCAGGCTTGTGAGATGTAAAATACTCTCCATAAACTGCATTAATCTGACCAAATTGATTCATATCTTTAATAAATACTGTTACTTTGACAACATCCTCAAAAGTAGCTCCTGCTTCAGATAAAACCGCTTTTGCATTCTCTAAACACTGTTTTGTCTCAGCTTCGATGCTTGTCTTAACCAATTCTCCCTTGGCAGGATCCATTGGTATTTGACCCGAAATATATACAAAATTGCCTGCTTTGATAGCCTGTGAGTACGGCCCTACAGCAGCGGGCGCTTGGTTTGTATGAATAACTTCTAATTTCATTTTCTTAATTCTCCTTGTTTCGTATCTACATATAACCGTCATATCTGCGTTGGACAACAGATGAATAAACGTGGTCAATCATTGTAATAAAATCAAATACAGGTAAGCCTGTGGCTTCTTGAACAGCTTTCGAATAAGGTGGTAACATACTGCATTCTAATAGAATAGCTTTTACAGAAGGATCTCGCTCAATGAGTTCTAGTGCAGCTTCAACAACTTCCTTTTCCATTAGCTCTGTGTCGATATTGCCATCTTCAACTACAACCGTACTATGAAAGTGAGGTTTTTTCTCAAGACCTGATACAGCTATTGGACATGACTCATCAATTCCTACTGATCGTAATAGAGAATCAGCTAGACCTTCTGAGTTGCACATAGAACACCCACCTTCTCGCCCTTCTTTAACATTCTTGAAATAAAAGGGACCTGCATCAAACTCGACATAAAGACCGGTATATCTACGGCATTAGCTAGGTCTTCTTGATACTGCGCCATGTAACCGCAATCTCCAGTTATAGCACGCACACCTTCCGCTTCAAGTTCTTTTGCCATTTCTATAACTTTGTCTTTCATACTTTGATCCTGTGTATAAAGCTGTTCGAAAGTCCAACCATAAATGGGTTTATAACGAACTGGGTAATCAAATGTTGTTGCATTTCCAACGTCTCCTGGTACAAACGGAGCATCGCATTCAATAAGTAATATACCTATTGCTTGTCCAAAAGATTGTTGTCTTTTATTTTTCTTTGTATATTTCATCTGCGTTCTCCTCTAGTGGACCCCATCAGTAAACCAATGGGGTCTATATCATCTAGTTATTATCATTTTTCATAGCTTTAGCTACAAACATTCCTGTACCGCCCCAAACAACTGTAACAATGATAATCATCATTATAATTCCATTCATCGACATTATATAACCTCCTATTTAAGCATGTTCTTCCGGTATTGGTGGGTAAGTGTTGCCATCGAAATACTTATGTTTAATAGAATCCGACATTTTCTTGTTAAATAATACTAGAACAATGATATGAATACTTGCCTGAACAACCACCGTACCTAAACTAAATTCTAAGAAAGGATTCCACCATGTGTCTGGATACCATGATATGGATTGAACAACCCACCAACCGAACATAATTGTAATCGTAATCGGCACTACGACGTTCATGCAGACTGTCCACCATTTACCAATATACAATTCATTTTCAGGAATGTTAATGAGTTTTGTTCTTACTTTATCTGTACCATATTTAAAGATTGCAAAACATGTAAACAGTGTTCCTATAAGAAGTGTCATACCAAATACCCAATCTTGGTTACCAAGGAACTTAAGGCTCCATGCTGATGGCAGACCCCAGATTAAACATACCGTAAACATCGTAATTGTTGCTTTTTTACGGCTCCACCCTGCATCCATAAGAGGTGTGATACCCGTAAGTAACATAACAAGATTTGAAGAAAGTGCTGCAAAATAAAGTGCTACAAAGAACATAATACCTATAATATAGCCACCTGGCATACCTGGGAAGATTTTTGCCAAGTATACAAATGTTAGACCATAGTTACCAGAAGCACAAATTTCTTCTGCTGCGGCTACTGTTGGTACACTTGCAAAGATTGCTGGTAATACTGCAAAACCTGCTAATAAAGCTACACTATTGTTACCAAATCCTTGAATAAACTCATTTAATGCAACATCTGATTTAGCTTTTTGTGTATACTGCATATGTTAATACAAGACCCCAACCAGGTCCTACCGACCATGCTGATTGTGATAATGCACTTAACCACGTCTGTGGATTAAATAGATACTCTTTTTTAACAGCGAATAAAAACTCAAGACCTTGCGCTGCGCCAGGAAGTGTTACACATCTAACAGCAACAATAATTAATAGAATAAAAAGTGTTGGTACCATAAAGTTATTGACTTTTTCAATACCCGATCCAATACCTTTACTTACAATAAAAGCTGTAATACTTAGACTTACTATGAAAAGTGCAACAGTCATCCAGTTACCACTTACAACATTTTCGTACATTAATTCTGTGTTTACATTTCCAAAACCTTTTGTTGCAGCTACAATTGCATATTGTAAAACCCATGCCATAATTGCTGTATAATAAGCTGTAATCCCTATACAAGTTAAGCTTAAAAAAGCGCCCATCCAAGTATATTTTTTACCAATAAAATCTCTAAAAGCACCTGGACAACCATGGCGTGTTGCTCTACCCAATACCATTTCTGCAATGATTACTGGTATAGAAACAATAACCAATGATACAAGCCATGCTAATACAAATGAACCGCCACCATTAAGAGCCGCCATACGCGGGAAACGCCACACGTTACCTGTACCTGCTGAAGCTCCAATTAAACTTAATATTAATCCCCATCTCGTTGCAAACCCTCTTACACTTTTCTTGCCTGAGGTCGTACTCTTTCGTTGTTCCATAAATTAATCCGCCCCTCTTTATCAAACTGTTAAATTTATAAATTACTTTATTTATCCCGAATTATTCATGGAAACGCATAGACAGGTTCCAGCTATTTGGAATTACTTTGTTTTCAATATTTTCTTTGCTGTACTTGGTAAG
>LQAH01000274.1_pt1 | contig 13637 bp, 18 predicted proteins | sample 1535791 | NCBI WGS metagenome assembly LQAH01 (sample SAMN04331585, study PRJNA305678) | bioreactor metagenome | isolation source: bioreactor_4 inoculated with Wadden Sea sediment 2nd replicate of a... | place: Germany:Bremen
AGACGAAATACCTGATGTTCCGTGCAGCACTAGAGGAGTGTCGACTTTTTCCTCTATTGCTTTTAAAAGGTCTGTATCAATTACAGCTTCCGCTCTTTTAAGTTTGTGAACATTTCCAACCGCAACTGCTACAGCATCTGCTCCTGATTTTTCTGCATATAAAGATGCTTCATCAGGATCAGTTTTTTCATCCCTGATTGTGCTCCCCTCATCTGTATAGGGAACAGATCCTATCTCGCCTTCAACAGAAATTCCCATGCTGTGAGCTTTATCTGCTACTGCCTTTGTTCTTATTATGTTTTCTTCCAGGGGAAGCTGTGATCCGTCAAACATTACAGATGAGAATCCTGATTCCATTGCACGGAATATAATATCCTCTTCGTAGGTATGATCAAGATGTATGCATACAGGAAAATTCGACTGAAGTGCAACAGCCTCCATCATTTTTCCCAGTATTTCAACAGGATATTTTCTTACCATATCCTTGTTTACCATGAGGATAACAGGACTTTTCTCAGCTTCTGCAGCCTTCATCACATTCCAGGCTTCATCCATACCGAATATATTGAAGCCGGGAACTATGTAATTGGATTCCGCTGCTTTAGGGAGAAGATCGTTAAGATTTACAATCATTTCTTTATCCGCTTATTTGAATTTAGAAATCATGTCTTTTAAACCCGGAATTGTGTGTACCTGGTATTCATGAGCTTTTTCAAAATTCTGCTGGAGGAATTTTTTGTTTTTCCGACAAGGATTGTAAAGTAGTACATTTCATAACCCGGTGCTGCGCATACAGGGTGAAATCCTCTTTCAAGACAGATAACACTGCCTGTTTTGATATGGTAAACAGGACCGAGGTCATCTTCGTGAGTATATGCAAACTGAGCGCCGAATCCATGCTGCGGATTAAATGCAAAGTAGTAAACTTCTTCAAATGCAGTTTCATGGCCTTCAATATCTTCATCATGTTTGTGAGGAGGAAAGCCTGACCAGCCGCCTGCACCTACTGTAAAGAGTTCGCTTACAAGGAGTCTTCCAACCTTATCCCTGTTTTTCTGACCAAGTACGTGGTAGATTTTTCTGTGAGTTTTAGTCTCATCAGATCCGTACTGTACTGTATCAACATCTTCCTGACTAACTCTGAACGGTTTTAGTTTTTCCTCATACCGTCCGCCTGCAATAAGGATAACAGATTCTTCGCTTACGCCTGTAAGAACAGCTTTCGCATCAAGAGGAACATAAACAGAATCAGGTTTTCCTTTAAAAAGCTCAGGTCTAACCCCAACATTTTTAAACTCTTCGCTGTCTACTTTTATGTCGAAAGTTCCCGAGTATCCAACACATACTGATTCATATTCAGCAAGTCTGTAGGAATATGTCTCGCCTTTTTTGAGTTTTACATGGTTAAGATATGTTCTTGGTACAAGCTTGTCGCCTGTATCAACTATAGGTCTGTTAAAATTGTCATATGGTGCGATATGTGAAGGCATAATATTCTCCTTAGTCTGCAGATGCATTAAATAATCAAAGTTTTTATACAGTAACTAAACAGTTTTTTTATAAACTCACTGTTTAGATTCTTAAAAACTCTGTATTTTTTATTCCGTCTTCGCGGAATCAGCATCTCACATTACGGAACCGCTCTTTATGGATTCCTTGATATTTTAAAGAAACTCAACGAGTTTCTGAATCAGTAATGTTTAAAGCATTTACTTATAAGTGCTTATAAAATCGTTTATTTCCTTCTCTGTAGGGGAGGCTGCTGAACAGCTTTTCCTTGATATAACTATACTTGCTGCTGCAGCTCCCTTGTCAATTGCGTTTGCTACATCTCCGTCCTTCATAAGATAATGAAGAGTTGTTCCAAGGAATGCATCTCCTGCTCCAAACGGTTTTTTAAGTACTACTTTGTAAAGCCTTCCCTCGTGTTCAGTACCGTCTTTTTCAATTGCAAGAGCGCCTTTTCCGCCGCCCTGTTTATAGATAACAAGTGAGCAGCCTCTGTCGAGCCAAGGTTTTACAGCTGCTTTACCGTCATTAACTGTTTCCGGATACATTATTTTATTCAGTACTGCAAACTCTTCATCGTTTCCGATAAGGATGTCGGCTTTTTCCGCTGCTATTCCCATATAAATAGATGCTTCATAATCTGATCTCCATGAGTAGGGTCTGTAGTCAAGATCAAGAATTACTGTTGTACCCTGTCTTTTTGCATATTCAATAGCAATTATTGCAGAATCTCTTCCCGGTGCTTCTGACAATGCAAAGCCTGAAATAACAATTCCTGCTGCCTGTCCGATATAATCTTCACTTATTTCCTCAGGAGCAAGCTGCTGATCTGATGCTTTATTTCTGTAGATTATTACTCCGCAGTTATCAGGTTTCATTTCTGTTATTGCAAGACTTGTTCTTGATCCGCTTGAATCTTTAATAATCTGAGATGTATCGGAGCCTATGGAATCAAAATATGAAATAACATATTTACCTATAAGATCATCAGAAACTTTTGTGATCAGTCCGGTTTTTCTTCCAAGAGTTGCCATCATTGCAGTGATGTTTCCAGGTGATCCTCCTACAAATTTCTTAAATGACAGTACATCATTGAAATCTGTATTTTCCTCAGATGCATAAAGATCAAGACCGGCTCTGCCCTGAGCAAGGAAATCAATTTTTCTGTTTTCCGGAAATAATCCCATATTTTCCTCCTAATCTATAATGATAAAACATGTTTCATTATTTATCTCATATCGTTTTTTAGTAATTCGCTCTCGAGCACTTTCTTTTCAAGAAAAGTCTCTTTCTTGTCGAGCACTTTCTTTTCAGAAAGTCTCTTTCTTGTCGAGCACTTTCTTTTCAGAAAGTCTCTTTGCTGTGTTAAAACGAAGTTTTTAACACGTTCCTCTCAGGATCAGTTCCGGATCGAGTATAACTCTTACCGGTCCTGAAGGATCATCGATTTCTCCGTGTTTTCCTTAATCTGTTCTATAAGAAGCTCTACTGCAGATTCACCCATATGTATTTTCGGCTGTCTTATAGTAGAAAGATTGATTTCCGGCCATGAGGCATTCGGAATATCATCAAATCCTATTACAGCAATATCTTCAGGAACTTTAAGCCCTTTTTCCTTGATCTTCTGGATAATACCAAGAGCAAGGAAATCATTTCCCGCTGCAACCGCATCAGGATAATCCCCTGAATTAATCATCTGCTCCATGATTTCATATCCGGTTTTCTTCTCCAGTTTTCAAGTCTTATATATTTTTCATTTACAGGAACATTGTATCTTTCCATTGCATCGATAAAACCTTTATATCTTTCATCAACAGAAGATCCTCCGTCTGTACCGCCTATAAATCCTATCTTTTGTATCCTTTTTCTATAAGAGTTCTGCCTGCAAGATATCCCCCTCTTATGCTGTCTGTAATCACATAACTGTATTTTGTATTATCAGGAGCATTTCCAAGATATACACAGGGGACTGGAAGTCTTTTCTTTTCTTCAAGCATATTGGTTTTGCTTGAAACAGGCGCAAGAATTATACCGTCAACTCTTTTCTCAATAAGGTTCATTAAATATGATTCTTCTTTTCAAGGTCATAGTTGTATTGCACAGGAATGTGCTGTATCCGGCCTTGCTTGCTTTTTCCTCGACGCTTCGGGCAAGTTCAGGATAAAAGGGATTTGTAATATCCGGGATTATAAGTCCCAGAGTTCCTGTCTGCTGCTGTACAAGACCTCTTGCAACTGCATTTGGAAAATACTCCATTTCATCGGCAATCTGTTTTACTTTTTCCCTTGTTTCCTCACTGACTCCTTTCAGGCCGTTCAGCGCTCTTGAAACTGCTGAGTATGAAATTCCTGCTTCTTTTGCAATGTCTTTTATTGTAGCTTTCAATTTTTTTCTCCGGTTCGATACCGCTGTCGAGCACTTTCTCTAAAGAAAGTCTCTGGATTTAGAGCACTTTCTCAAAAGAAAAAGTCTCTTGATTGGTCAAAACATGCTTTGACGCTTTAATATCATAAAAAACCATTATGCATTCAGCAATTCCTGAATGCGGGATTTATATAATTCTTTTGTACAAATGCTTGATTTCCAGCGGACACAGAATTATAAATTAACTGTATATAGATAATATTCCTTTATAAATATTTATTCAGCAGTTTTTTAACTGCTTTATACTCTTTGCGCTGTTAATCCGGTGCTTTATATAATTATAGTAGTCAAAACGTTTGACTATCTGTCAAGTCTTATTTTGATGTTAATCAGAATAATTATTGCTAATATAGTGTTAAAATGTGTGACTAAGTAAAAAAATGAAAAATAAGGCTTAAAAACGCAAAAATAACTATTTACAAATATTAAAAAGCAGGGTTATGATAAGTCAAACGTTTGAGCATAATAAGGCAAAACCTCGTTTCTGAGAGTTTTGACCATGATTAAAGAAATAAAACCGCTGTTTGCGGTTTGTAATATCAGGAGGCGGATATGAGTACAATCAGATTAACAGCAGCGCAGGCGCTTGTTAAATTTCTCGATAAGCAGTATGTGGAAATGGATGGTGTTGAAAGCAAATTCGTACATGGGGTTTTCGGGATATTCGGACACGGATGTGTTGCAGGGATAGGTGAAGCACTCGAAGAGAAAAATCATACCCTTAAATTCTACCAGGGGCATTCCGAGCAGGGTATGGGGCATGCTGCAATTGCTTTTGCAAAACAGAAAAACAGAAAGCAGATAATGGCCGTGACCAGTTCAATAGGACCCGGCGCTCTTAATATGGTAACAGCAGCAGGAACAGCAACTGTAAACAGAATACCTGTACTCTTTCTCCCGGGCGATAATTTTGCATGCCGTCAGCCTGATCCTGTTCTTCAGCAGGTTGAAACCAGAATGATTATACAGTATCTGCAAATGATTCTTTTAAACCTGTATGCAGGTTTTTCGACAGAGTTGTAAGACCTGACCAGCTTATGACTTCCTGTCTCAATGCTATGAGAACACTTACAGATCCTGCCGATACAGGAGCAGTTTGTATTGCAATGCCTCAGGATGTTCAGGGCGAGGCTTATGACTACCCGGTAAGTTTCTTTGAAAAGAGAGTTCATTCTATTTCCAGAAGGCCTCTTGCAAAAAGCGATGCTGAAAAAGCTGCCGCTCTTATTAAAAGAAAGTAAAAAACCGATGATTATTCTCGGCGGGGGGTAAGATATTCAGAAGCAGGCGATGAAATCGCAGCTTTTGCAGAAAAATACAATATTCCTTTCGGAGAAACACAGGCAGGTAAGGGTACTGTTGTTTGGGACCACCCGATGAATATGGGCGGCACAGGTGTATGCGGTACAAGTTCAGGAAATGAAGTTTCTCACGAAGCTGACCTTATTATAGCAGCAGGAACAAGGCTTAATGACTTTGTTACAGGTTCAAAATGGAATTTCAGAAACAAAGATACAAAGATTATGAGTCTTAATGTAAACAACTTTGATGCCTATAAAATGAATGCTTATCCCTTCCTCTGTGATATAAAGGAAGCTTTATCTGCTCTTGATGAAAAACTTTCTTCATATAAATCAGAATGGGGTACAAGACCTCAGGAACTTTACGCAGAATGGAAGAAGGAAAACGACAGATACTACAATACAGATGATGAGAAAGACGGATTTACCCAGACCAGGGTAATGGGTCTTATGAATGAAAAATTTGTTCCCGAAGATGCAATTGTAGTATGCGCATCAGGTTCGCTTCCTTCAGATATGGAAAGACTGTGGAGAACAAGAGTTAGAGATACATATCATCTTGAATACGGTTTCTCATGCATGGGTTATGAAATTGCAGGAGCACTTGGAGCTAAAATTGCTGAGCCGGAGAAAGAAGTTTACTGTCTTGTAGGGGATGGAGGATATCTGATGCTTAACTCTGAGATGTTTACAAGCATTCAGGAAGGACTGAAAATAAATATAGTGCTTATTGATAACAACGGTTTTCACTGTATTGATAATCTTCAGGCTTCCCAGGGTATTCCTCACTTCGGCTGTGAGTTCAGATTCAGAAACAAGGAAACCGACAGACTTGACGGAGATTATGTCCCTGCAGACTACACTCTCGGCGCAAAGGGTCTCGGCTTTAATTCATGGAGAGCGGAAAGTTCTGCAGATTTTGAAACAGCTGCAAAAGCTGCACTTGAAAGCAGGGTATCAACACTTATCGACTGTAAAACTATGAGAAAATCAATGACTGAAGGCTACAGCACCTGGTGGAGAGTAGGAACTCCGGAAGTTTCAAAAAACCTGCTGTTGTTGAAGTATGGAAGGAAATGAAAAGAAACGCTGCAGATGCAAGGCAGTTCTAACATTATATATTTAATCAAAGCCTCTTTCTATTAAAGGGAGAGGCTCTTTTATAAAGACTATAAATAATAATCAGAGATGATTATATACGGAGGATAAGGATGATCGATAAATCAAAAATTAAACTGCATGCGCCCCTATTAACTGGACAAATGATGATGCACCGGATCTGGGTGCTGAATTAACATATCAGCAGTGCCTTAGTGAAATGGCTCTTGCCGGATTTCAGGGAAGTGAAATAGGAAATAAATTTCCAAGAGATGTAGAAGTTCTTAAAAAAGCTCTTAAAATTAGAAATCTTGAAATCTGCAACTCCTGGTTCAGCTGTCATTTTACTACAAGACCGGAAGAATATACTATTGAGCAGTTTGTAAAACTGAGAGACTACCTCTATGAACTTGGTGCAAAGGTAATCGGTATCTGTGATGTAGGTTTAAGTGTACAGGGCGATTTAACAGCTCCTCTTTATGAAACTTCTCCGACTCTTACTGATGAGCATTTTGAAAAAATCGCAAGAGGCTGTGAAAAGCTTGGTAAGCTTGCTCAGGAAAAGGGGATGAAAATCGGCTACCATCATCATATGGGAACAGGTATCCAGACTTTCAGCAGTTTGATAAGCTTCTTGATATGGTTGATCCTTCACTCATGGGAACTCTTATCGACTCAGGTCATTTTACATATGCAGGCGAAGATGCAGTTGAAGGTTTTAAAAAATACATCGACAGATGTGTTCATATCCATCTTAAAGACCTTAGAAGAAAGGTATGGGAGGATGTAGGACCTAAGAGATACAGCTATGTAGGTTCTGTTATTGAAGGTGTTTTTACTGTCCCCGGCGACGGAGATATGGTTGACTGGGACGGAATTTTTAATGTTATTAAAAACAGCAATTATGAAGGCTGGATTGTTATAGAAGCTGAACAGGATCCGCATATTTATGATCCTCTTGAGTATGCTCAGAAAACAAGAGCTTTTATCAAAGAAAAACTTGACATTTTAGGTTATAAAATTAAAAAAGGCGGGAGTTTTGGGAATTCCTGCCTTTGTTTCCAATAGCCGGATCTTTTTAATTATTATTTATTCTGATCCGGCATAAGCGGCTTTTATGCCGATTTTTCGAAGGCACCCTGAATATTCAAATGCAGTATTATATATATCTGATACTGCATCAATACTGATCGCAAAGTGTGCCTGTAAAGTTGTTCCTTCTGTCTGTCAGAAACAGCGGGAAATATTTCAATATACGGGAGAGATTTATGAGAGAAAAACCTATCTTGAGCGCCGGTAAGGCGGTTGAAATAATAGAATCAGGCAGCACTTTGATGGTCGGCGGATTCATGGGATGCGGATCGCCGCCTGCAATTATAAATGCACTTGCAAAACGTGATGTTAATAATCTTACTCTGATATGTAATGATGCAGGATGGCATAATGACAAGCTCGGAAAGAAAAAAGGGGTTGCATTCAATGTTGAAAAAAATCAGTTTTCAAAAGTAATAACAAGTCACATCGGCCTTAATCAGCTTCTTCAGCAGAAAATGATTGCAGGAGAAGTTGAAGTTGAGTTTAATCCTCAGGGTACTCTGATTGAAAGAATAAGGTGCGGCGGATACGGCCTGGGCGGTTTTCTTACCCCCACAGGTGTTGGAACAGAAGTGGAGGAGGGTAAGCAGAAGATTACTGCTAACGGTAAGGAATACCTCCTTGAGCTTCCTCTTTATGGCGATATTGCTCTCTTGAGAGCTGCAAAAGTGGATAAAGCCGGAAACTGCGTATATTCGAAAACTGCAAGAAATTTTAATCCCCATATGGCTATGGCCTGCAGGACTGTAATTGTTGAAGCGGATGAAATAGTAGAAGTTGGTGATCTTGATCCCGAGGAAGTGATAACACCGTCCCTTTTGTGAATTATATTGTTAAGTCGGATAAGTGAGGAATATTATGAAAGAAGTATATATTGTTGATGCAATGCGGAGTGCAGTGGGAAGCTTCGGCGGAACTCTTGCAAATTTAAGTGCTGTAGAAATTGCAGTACCTGTTGTCAGGGAAATACTAAAGAAAAACAGTCTTGAGGGGAAGGATGTAGATGAGGTTCTTTTCGGGAATGTTTTACAGGCAGGTTCAGGTCAGAATGTTGCAAGGCAGGTTCAGATTTATTCTGATATTCCTGTGGAAAAAACAGCACAGACTGTCAATATGGTATGCGGCTCGGGATTAAGTTCTGTAGCTCTTTCAGCCGGCATGATTAAAGCAGGTGATGCTGATGTAGTAATTACAGGCGGAACTGAGAATATGTCTTCATCAAACTATGTTCTTCCGAAAGCAAGAAACGGTTTTAGAATGGGTGATCAGAAAGTTGTAGATACAATGATCAGTGACGGCCTGTGGGATGTTTTCAACAACTATCATATGGGCATAACTGCTGAAAATCTCGCTGAAAAATACAGTATTACAAGAGAAGAGCAGGATGCCTTTTCCGCACAGTCCCAGAACAAAGCGGAAGCTGCATTAAACGCAGGTAAGTTTAAAAATGAAATTGTTCCGCTGATTATTCCCCGGAGAAAGGGGGAAGACCTGGTATTTGATACAGATGAATACCCCAGAGCTGGCGTTACTGCGGAAGGGCTATCCAAACTGAAACCTGCTTTTAAAAAAGACGGTACTGTAACAGCTGCAAATGCATCAGGTATAAATGACGGAGCAGCTGTAATTCTTCTTGCATCAGAAGATGCTGTAAAAGAGAAAGCTCTTAAACCGATGGCAAGGATTGTCTCATATGCTACAGCAGGAGTTGATCCTTCAATTATGGGTATAGGTCCTGTAGAAGCTGTTAAACAAGCTCTTTCAAAAGCAGGGTGGAGTATTGATGATCTTGATCTAATTGAGGCTAACGAAGCTTTTGCAGTACAGGCTCTCGCAGTTACAAAAGAACTTGGCTGGGATATGGATAAGGTGAATGTAAACGGCGGAGCAATTGCAATCGGACATCCTATCGGAGCAAGCGGTGCAAGAATTCTTACAACTCTTCTTCATGAAATGAAGAAAAGAGGGGCAAAAAAAGGTCTTGCAACATTATGTGTAGGCGGCGGAATGGGCGTTGCTGTATGTGTGGAAGGTGTTTAGTATGGAATATAAACCGGATAAGGAAAAAATAGTAAAGCGGATTGCAGGATTTTTAAAGAAGGCGATTATGTAAATCTCGGTATCGGACTTCCTACAAAAGTAGGAACTATATACCGGATGACGGTTCTGTTGTTCTGCAGAGCGAGAACGGATTTCTGGGATTAGGCCTGCTCCTAAAGAAGGTGAGGAAATAGAAGACCTTGAGAATGCAGGCGGAGAGAGTGTTACTATACAGACAGGCGGCTCCTACTTTGATTCTGCTGTTTCTTTCGGAATAATCAGAGGCGGTCATATTGACTATACAGTTCTCGGTGTTTTTGAAGTTGATCAGATGGGAAATCTTGCAAACTACAAGATTCCCGGAAAGATGGCTCCGGGCATGGGAGGGGCAATGGACCTTGTAGTAGGAGCAAGAACTGTAATTGCAGCAACTCTTCATTTTGATAAATACGGAAATTCCAAGCTGATGAAAAGATGCACTCTTCCGCTTACTGCAAAATCCCAGGTTGATTATGTTGTTACAGACCTTGGGGTCTTTAAAACAGGCGATGATAAGTTTATTCTTGAAGAGGTGTTTGAACCGTACAGTATTGATTATGTTGTAGAGAATACATCTGCAGATATTGAAGTAGCTGAAGGCTGCTGCGTTAAATCTGTTTAAATAAACTGATATATAATTTACAGCAGGATGTTTATCCTGCTGTTTCATTTGCAGGGCTTATCCCTATTAGGGAAATGTATCCAAGAGCTGAGCTAAGGATATAGGGTAAGGTATTTTTTCTGCATGACAAACTATGAAAGCTGGTTAGTCCGGCTAAACTGTAAGTTAATTTTTAAACTTATGGTTTCTTTATTTAGGAGATAATATGGAATTTGGTTTACACGGACTGCTTGTCAGATATTCTAATGTAGCAACAGATATCATGATTGCAGCAGAGGCTGGATATGATGCTGTTGAGCTTCATACCGATAAACTTGACAGATATCTTGCATTTGGTTTTACAGGTAAGGATATTAAAAAGCTTCTTGATAAACATAATATGAAAGTAAGCTGTATAGATATAATAGGTGATGTTGAAACTCAGGATGCTGTTAAATTCAAAGCAGTTTTGGATAAGGCTGAACTTCTTTCTAAAACTGCAAAAGAGATAGGATGTTCAACAATTCAGCTTAATGCATTTATGGAGCTTGAAAATCTTTCCGCAGAGAAAAATATAAAACTGACTGCAGCTAACATTAAGAGGATTGTGAGATCGGCGGCAGTATGGAATAAGGTTTCAGTATGAGGGCGCTGCGTGGACTCCTATACATTCTATTGATCAGTGCAGGGCTCTTGTTGAGGAAACAGCAGAGGATAATTTCGGTTTTGTTGTTGACTTCTGGCACTTCTGGGCAAGCAGGGGCGGGACACCTGACGATATAGCAAAACTTGATAAGGACATGATCTACGGTGTGCATATCGCAGACGGCTTCAGACCGGAAGAAGGCTCTCCGTGGGTTGATGAAACACTTCTTAGAGGTGCACTGCCGGGTGACGGCGAAATACCGGTACAGGAGTGGATCGATTCTGTTAAGTCAACAGGCTATGACGGATTCTACTCAGGGGAAATTCTCTGTCACAAACTGTGGGAGGCAAATCTTATGGAAATTGCTTCTGATACGCTTGGAAGGATGAAGAAATATCTTAAGTAGATTTAACTATGCCTAAACAGCAGTTTAGTTTTTAGATGTCAAAAAAGCGGATCTGTTTTTCAGATCTGTTTTTTTTGTATTGTGTCAGGAATAATGAAAAACTGTTAATATTTGCATACAAAGTATAATTATATATAAATGAAAAATAAGATCTTAAGAATATTAGCTAACTGAATAAATAAAAACAGCTGCAGAATTATTACCGGCAGCTGTTTAAAATGTTTTAGAAAAGTTGAAATATAAAACTAAAAGATTTATAAGTTCCTTTGAAAGATATGCATCATATGCAGTGTTTGATATTTCGGAAACCATTCTTGAATCATAAGCTGTCATTTCAGGTTTTCTTCCCTCATCAATGCAGTTTACAAATTCCTGCATCTCATTTACAAACGCTTCGTGAAAACGGTCAAGGTAGTTTTCAGAACATTCGGAAAGTACACCGTCTTTGTTATAGATATTAATCCTGTCCTTTTTAGGAACAGGATTAATTCTGAGTATTCCTTTTGTACCTACTATTTCAGTTTCAACATGGCTTCCGTGAGGAGCTGTTCTTCCTGTATAAAACATTGCCATTGATTGTTTTAAAACTCATTAAGGTACATGCATTATCAATATCATTGTATTTTTCAAGTTCTTTGTGAATGTAGCATCCGCCGACTGCTCTTATTGTCTCAACTTCAGATCCCAAAACCATCTTGCAAGATCGACGTCATGAACTATCATTTCTGAATACCAGGCTCCGTTGCTTTCTCCCCGTTCAGGAGCGTTTTCCTCTCCGCTGTCCGGATCAAGACTGTATGCTCTCATCATTATAGGCTCTCCTATTTCCCCTGCATCAATTTTTCTTTTAACCTCAGCATAGGAGGGATCAAAACGTCTCATATAGCCTGTCATAAAAACAGAGTCAGGATTTGCTTCTGCTGTAATCTGTGCTTTCTTTGCATCTTCGGTTTTGATTGCGATAGGCTTTTCTACAAAAACATGAAAGCCTTCATCAAGAGCTTTTATAACCATGTCTGCATGAACATTTACAGAAGTAACAATTACAATTGCATCAATCTCTTTGTTCTTAAGCATTTCGTTGAAATCATTATATGTGTATTTAATACTGTGTTTTGCCTTAAAATCATTTATAACTGATTTACGCCTTGCACATGCTGCAATCAGATTCGCATTGGGAATTTTATACATGATGTTTTCTGCATGTGTTTTACCCAGCTTACCAAGTCCTATAATTCCGATATTGACCATTTCTTTCCCCTTCATATTATGAATGTTTTCTGTATAATCAGTTTTTTTGATTCAGATGACGTTTAAGCAGCTGAATTGAAAGGCTGAGCAACAGTTAGGTAATATTATTTATAAATAAAGTTTACCATTGATGATTTGGGAAGTCAAACGTTTGCTTTGATTGCTTTCTTTTTAATTTATAAAAAGTTTTAAGATGTGTTTACAGCTCTTGTTTATCAGGCTTATTATCTGCTTTTTTTTTACTTTATAAAGCTCTTCATCCGCTTTTTTTATAGATTTGAGAACTGTTTCATTATCAGTTGATGAATAAAATCCCAGAGAAAAGCTGAAATTGATTTCAGTACTGCTGTCCTCTGTAATTACTTTTCCTTCAGATTTTTCCTTTATCCTTTCAAGCAGTTCAAGACCGGCTTTTTCACTGCAGTCGGGAAGTATGATTGCAAACTCATCTCCCCCGTACCGTATAAGATAATCAGTGTGCCTTATTGTGTTTTTTATGATGCTGACTGCTTCGATAAGTACCTGATCTCCCGCCTGGTGACCATGTGTGTCATTAATGATTTTGAACTTATTCATATCAGCCATTATAACAGAATAATCAGAGAAAAGAGTTTCATTGAGAACAGAAAGCATTCTTCTGTTATATGCCCCTGTCATGCTGTCTGTCATTGAAATGTTCTGATATTCTGATGATTTTTGTTTTTCAGCAATAACAGCTGTATGTGTTTCGCTGAAATCCATTAGTACGATGGCTGTTATAAAAAATAACAGCTCCTATTATTCCGTAATGTGTGAGATAAAACACTGCCTATTGAAAAAGAATCTGATAATAAATATCATGAGTTGAAAAAAATAAAATACAAGAATTAAAGCTGTTAAAAACATCTTTGCCTTATGTGATTTGTTTTTAAGCTGAAGAGTTCGTATAAAGATGTAAATAAAAATAAATACTATAAAAAAACTGCCTATGCTGTAGATTTTTCTTAATTCAATCATATTATCAGGAATAAAAATGATTGTAAGAATAATTATTAAATTCAGGATAAGAGCTGCTTTATCAATTACTGTTGTTTTCAATGAAAATATTCTATTTACAAGATTCAGCATAAAAAAAAACTGATATATATGTTGCGCTTGTAACTGCTTTTTTAAAAAATATGTAATTTCCGGGAAGGGAATCTATATATGAGAAATCTTTTATGTTTATGTATAAGAAAAATCTGAAGA
>LQAH01000275.1_pt1 | contig 13578 bp, 20 predicted proteins | sample 1535791 | NCBI WGS metagenome assembly LQAH01 (sample SAMN04331585, study PRJNA305678) | bioreactor metagenome | isolation source: bioreactor_4 inoculated with Wadden Sea sediment 2nd replicate of a... | place: Germany:Bremen
CATCAAGATCAACCCGGTGGTGCAGCAGAACATGGGACTGAAGATCAGACCGGTCGAACAGGGCCGCTTGAATCACACCATCCGGACTTATGGTCATGTGACCTTTGACGAGACCCGGACCGGTATTGTCAGCCCCAAGGCCGCCGGGTGGATTGAAACGCTTTATGCCAACTACATCGGGTTTGTGGTGGAAAAGGGTGATCCCCTTTATACCATCTATTCGCCGGCACTGGTGGCGACTCAGGAGGAATATCTGTCGGCCTTCAGAAATTATCAGGCGCAAAAAACGCCCCTGAACCGGGACCTGCTCTTATCCGCTAAAAAACGACTGGCTTTCTATGACATTGCTGATCAGGATATCGCGTTTCTGGAACAGACTGGACAGGTCCGCAAGGCATTGACCATAAGGTCCCCGTTCAAAGGGGTGGTGACCCATAAAAACGCGGTTCAAGGGGCCTATGTCAGGGCAGGAGACAGCCTGTTCACCATCTCGGATCTGTCCAAGGTATGGGTGGAAGCCCATATCTATGAATATGAACAAAATCTGGTTCATGAAGGCCAGACCGTTGAAATGATGTTGCCCTATTATCCGGACAGGGTGTACACGGGCCAGATCGCCTATATCTTTCCCTTTCTTCAACCCAGGACCCGGGATGTGGTGATCCGGATCACTTTGACAACGAGGACAGCGACCTGAAACCGGACATGTTTGCACAGATCGCCATCCTCACCGGCCAGGATGCCGCCGGTCTGATCATACCGTCTGAGGCAGTGATCCGTTCCGGGGAAAAACAACTGGTATTTGTGGCCGAAGGCAGCGGCCGGTTCAGCCCCCGGCAGATTACCACCGGGGTTCATCTGTCAGAAGGCCGGGTCCAGGTGCTGACAGGACTGGCAGCAGGAAATGATGTGGTGGTGTCCGGTCAGTTTCTGCTGGATTCCGAATCCCGGCTCAAAGAGGCGATCCAGAAAATGATGGCAGCCAGGTCCGGTAAAGCGGACGATTCCGGTCCAAATGCCGGAAACCCGGATACAGGCGGTTCGGACGGTTTTTCGATGACTTGGATGACGCGGCGGAAGATGATTTTTCAAGGACATGGAATAGCCGGTGATATGGTACCTGTCACGGCCGGAATTTGATTTGAGGAACTGATCACGATGATACACAAGATAATTGAATGGTCCATTCACAACCGGTTCATGGTGATTCTATCAACGGTTTTCGTAATTTCCGGCGGGATTCTGGCCATGGTGAACACCCCCCTGGATGCCATTCCGGACCTGTCCGATGTCCAGGTCATCATCTATACCGAATATCCGGGCCAGGCCCCCCAGGTAGTGGAAGACCAGGTGACCTATCCGTTGACTACGGCCATGCTCAGCGTCCCCTTTGCCAAGGTGGTCCGGGGATATTCTTTTTGGATATTCCTTTGTGTACCTGATTTTTGAGGACGGCACCGACATCTATTGGGCCAGATCCCGGGTCATGGAATATCTCAACTTTGTGTCCAGACGTCTGCCCGAAGGGGTGACCCCGAGTCTCGGGCCGGATGCCACCGGCGTGGGATGGGTGTATGAATATATTCTTGAGGACACCGCCGGCGAGACCGATCTGGCGGAACTGAGATCGCTTCAGGACTGGTTTGTCCGGTATGAACTCACAGCTGTGCCCGGGGTGTCCGAAGTGGCCAGTATCGGCGGGTTTGTCAAGCAGTATCAGGTGGAGGTGGACCCCAACAGACTGGCGTCCTACGGGATTTCCATCAAACACATCAAAACCGCTATCCAGCGTTCCAACGCGGATGTGGGGGGGCGCCTGCTGGAAATGGGGGAAACCGAGTTCATGGTCCGGGGTCGGGGATATATTCAGTCCCTGGAGGACTTGGGACGGATCGCGGTGTCTGTGGACAACCGGGGAACCCCGATTCTACTCAGGGATGTGGCCACGCTCCAGATCGGCCCGGAGCTGCGCCGGGGTATTTTGGAATGGAACGGACAAGGGGAGGCAGTGGGCGGCATCGTGGTGATGCGGTACGGCGAGAACGCCCGGGAAGTAATCCAGCGAGTCAAGGAAAAGCTGGCTGATCTGGAAAAAGGGCTGCCAAAAGGGGTAAAGATCGTCACCGGGTATGACCGGGCCGCTCTGATCGAACGGGCCGTGGATACGCTGAAGGCCAAGCTCACCGAGGAAATGGTCGTGGTGGCTTTGGTCTGCATCGTTTTTCTGCTGCATTTGAGGTCCGCATTCGTGGCGATATTCACGCTGCCAGTGGGGATTTTGATGTCGTTTCTGATCATGTATCCCTTTGCATTAACGCCAATATCATGAGTCTGGGAGGCATTGCCATTGCCATCGGCGTGATGGTGGATGCGGCCATCGTAATGGTGGAAAACGCCCACAAACACCTGGAGCGGGATCGGGGAAAGAAAAGCCACACCCAGATCATCATGGAAGCCGCTAAAGAGGTGGGACCGGCCCTTTTTTTCAGCCTGCTGATCATCACGGTGTCGTTTCTGCCGGTATTCAGTCTCATGGAGCAGTCAGGCCGGCTGTTTAGGCCCCTGGCCTATACCAAAACCACGGCCATGGCTGCCGCGTCTGTCTTGGCCATCACCATCATTCCGGTGCTCATGACCATTTTTGTCAAGGAGCACCCCATCGACCCGGGGCGGTCCCGGGCAGGAAAAAGTGGATCTGGGTTCTGGCCCTGGCAGGGCCGCCCCTTGCTGTGGCAGTCATGGGAATCGCCAAAGTGAATCTGTCGGACTGGTCCCTGGTGCTGGCCCTGGGTCTGTCCGTGTTTTTCGGGATCTGCCTGTTTCCCCAGAAGATCCTGCATGAAGACAAAAACCCGTTGAACCGGTTTCTGATCCGCATCTATCGGCCCATGATCAAAGGTGTGCTCAAATGGCGGCGGCTCACGGTGATGGTGGCCCTTCTGGCCGTGGCTGGGACCTGGTATCCCATGACCCGGGCAGGCTCCGAGTTCATGCCGCCGCTCAATGAGGGGGATCTGTTGTACATGCCCACCACTTTGCCCGGGATCTCCATCACCAAGGCAAAGGAGCTGTTGCAGCAGACCGACAAGATCATCCAGCGGTTTCCCGAGGTGAAAACCACCTTAGGGAAGATCGGCCGGGCCGAGACCTCCACGGATCCGGCCCCGCTGTCCATGATCGAAACTGTGATCATGCTCAGGCCTCAAAAAGAATATGAAATCATCGAAACGCCCCGTTTTTTTTCAGACTGGCCGGGCTGGCTGAAGCAGCCCCTTACCTGGATCTGGCCGGAGAAGAAAAACGGAAAAATCCTGCGTGAATGGCGCAAAAAAAAGATCGACCGATTCTACGCCGCCTGGCCCGACTGGATCAAAGCCCCGATGACCCGGATTCTGCCCCAAGAGCGGTATATCACCATGCAGGAGCTGATCGATGACCTGGATCAGGCGGTGAAATTACCCGGGCTGACCAATGCCTGGACCATGCCCATCAAAACCCGCATCGACATGCTGTCCACCGGGATCAAAACGCCGGTGGGTATCAAGATCATGGGGCCGGATCTGCCCGTTCTGGCGGATATAGGAGAGCGGATCGAGGCGTTGCTCAGGGACAAGAAAGGCACCTTATCCGTATTTTCCGAGCGGGTCACCGGCGGTAATTATCTGGATTTTATCATTAACAGGGAACAGATTGCCCGGTACGGGCTTCAGGTTCAGGATGTTCAGGATATCATCACCACCGCCATTGGGGGCATGAATGTGACCTATACTGTTGAGGGACTGGAGCGGTATCCGGTGAACCTGCGCTATAACCGGGCGTTCAGGGATAATCTGGACTCCCTGCGCCGGGTCCTGGTGCCAACGCCCACTGGCGCCCAGGTGCCCTTGGTTCAACTGGCGGACATTGCCGTGAAAAAAGGGCCGGCCGGTATCAAAAGCGAGAACGCCCGAAAACCGCCTGGGTGTTCGTGGATATCCGGGGCATGGACCTGGGCACCTATGTGAGTCAGGCCAAAACCTTGGTAAATGAAAAAATCATCCTTCCCACCGGATATTCCCTGGTATGGTCCGGCCAGTTCGAATACATGGAAAAAGCCCGGAAAACCCTGAAACTCATTATCCCGGCCACCCTGGTTCTGATTTTCATTCTGCTCTACATTCACTTTCACAACATCACCGAGGTGGTGATTGTGATGGTGAGCCTGCCGTTTTCTCTGGTGGGCGGATTCTGGCTGATCTATCTTCTGGGATACAACCTGTCCGTGGCAGTAGGGGTGGGGTTCATCGCCCTGGCCGGCCTGGCCACCGAAACCGGCATCGTGATGCTGGTGTATCTGGACGAGGTGTTCAAGCGGCAGACCGCCGCCGGAAAGATGACATCACTGTCCCAGCTGCATGCCGCCATTGTGGAAGGGGCGGTGGAACGGGTTCGGCCCAAGATCATGACCGTGGCCACCACCCTGATTGGGCTGTTGCCCATCATGGCCGGCACCGGGGCCGGGTCCCAGATCATGAAACGCATTGCCGCCCCCATGGTGGGAGGACTCTTGACTTCCGCCGTCATGACCCTGATTATCATCCCGGTGATCTACCATTTTTGGCGGTCCCGGACCATTCAACATTCATAACCCGAAACCCGAAAATTCACATTTAAGGACCATCCCCCAACAACCATTAACCGGGGAATGAAAGCAAACCAATCAAGAAAGGATAGAACCCATGAAAAATCTGACACAGAAATGTTTTGCCCTTGTCGCCCTGACAGCAGCCCTGTTCTTTTTCACCGGCCCGGCCGGTGCCATGGAAGGACATGGTCAAGATGCCGGCGGCAGTGAACGGGTCGGAGATCTGTTCCATGAATCGATGCAGGATGGATACATGCTGTCCTATTACCTGATGGACCTGCGGGACATAAATGAAGACAAGGCCGCTGACAGCCAAGCCGGCCAAGATCATGCCGGTCACCCCAAAAAGGAGATGGAAAAGCCCCATCACATCATGGTGTACATCATGGACAAGGATCACACCCCGGTGGAAAAGGCCAAAGTGGGCTTTTTGATAAAGGGCGGGGACAAAGAGGCCCAGAAGATCATGGCCATTTACATGAGCGGCGGGTTCGGCATCACGGCGGATATGAAGGCCAAAGGGGCGTATGAAATTGCCCTCAAGGCGGTGATCGGGGAGGTCACCTGATGGACCGGTTCACCCACGAAATGAATTAGCCGGATGGATACCGGTATTCAATCCACCGATTCGTCTATCTTGTTGTTTCACTCAGGGGCTCATCAGAAGACCCTTGGCGAAGGGGGTAGGTGGGTCAAAAGACCCCCTGCCGGGGGCGGAATGCTGCCGGATAGGTCTGCGTTGATTTGCAGAAATGGTCTCGATTTCCGGCATGTTGATGCAGAAATGCCGGTATTGTTTGATGTTGACGAATTCGGCAAATGCGTGTCATATTATGAAAATATGCTGTCTTTTCGAAAATAGGGTCCGGTCCGCCGGTGATTCTCATCCATGGGCTTCTGGGATCGTGTGCCAACATGGGTGTGGTGGCCAGGGGACTTTCCCGGCGGTTTGAGGTGCTGTCCGTGGATCTTCGGAACCACGGCCGGTCGTTTCATGCCCCGGGGATGACCTATTCGGAAATGGCGCAGGATCTGGCCGGATTTATGGAGGGCCTTAAACTGGACAGCGCCGGGGTGGCAGGGCACTCCATGGGAGGCAAATGCGCCATGCAGCTGGCCATGGATTTTCCGGAAAAAGTGGCGGGACTGGCCGTGCTGGACATGGCCCCCAAAGAGTACGAACCGGTGTGGGTATCCTATATCCAGGCCATGCTGGATCTGGATCTTTCACAGGTTGACCGCCGGGATCAAGCGGATCAGCTGCTGGCATCTGCGGTTCCGGATGGAACGTTACGGGGGTTTCTGCTCCAGAACCTGAAACGCGGGAATGATGATCGGTTTTTTTGGCGTGCGGACCTTTCGGCCATTCTGGCAGCCATGACTGACATTGGTGCGCCGATATCGGGCAATCCCCATCAGGGACCGGCATTTTTTGTCCGGGGCGGGGCATCAGATTTTGTATCTGACAGCGACTGGGAGGATATTCAGGCCCTGTTTCCGGAAGCGGTGCTTACAACCATTGCCAAAGCAGGTCATCTGGTTCATCTGGAACATCCGGACCTGATCACGGAACTGCTGACAGATTTTTTTTGGGACATTTCAAGTTGGTTTCGTGAACCGGAAAAATAAAGGAAAAAAGGAGACAACCTGTGCCGGTTCATATCACCCATAAGATTCAGATCCCTGATCACGAAATCCAGCTGGAGGCCATCCGTGCCCAGGGGGCCGGCGGACAGCATGTGAACAAGGTGTCCACGGCCATTCATCTGCGGTTCGATATTCCCGGATCCAGCCTGCCTGAGGAGATCAAGTCCCGGCTTCTGACCCTGGCGGACCAGCGGATCACCAAAGACGGCATGGTCGTGATCAAGGCCCAGCAGTCCCGGAGCCAGGACAAAAACCGGACCGAGGCCGTCAAGAGGCTGCGGCAATTGATATTGAAGGCCATGGTCAGGCCGAAAAAACGCCGGCCTACCCGGATACCTCAAACGGCCCGGAAGAAACGGCTGGACAGCAAGACAAGGCGGGGCCGGGTAAAGCGGTTGCGGAGACCGGTCGGGCCTGACGAATAGTGAGGCTGGAAACACTCCCGGTTATTTTAAAACGAGCGAAAATTCGATAATGACTTAATTTTCGGATGTCAGGGTGATAAAGGGGCCTGTGAATCAGCCAACTTCAAAATGGAGTAACTATCTGAAGGAGATACCTGATGCGGTGGGAATGCACACCTACAGCCTCTACCACCACGGGGTGGCCATTGCCCATGCCATCGGCGCGGATATCACCAAGATCGGCATGAACCTGACGCGACCCCGGCCTGTGGCTGCCGGCAAATTTCACCCGGATGTCATGGCACAGCTGGATGCAGTGGCGGAGAAAGTCACGTCAGTGCTGGATCAGGTGGAAAAATAGGAATTAAGCTGGCCATAGAGAATCATACCGACGCGTTTTCAGAGGAAGTCCTGTGGGTTCTGGACCCGGATCGGTCATCCCCTGGTGGGAGCCTGAATTGACACCGTTAACGGGATCCATGTGACGGAAAACCCCATTACTGCGGTGGAAAATCTGGCCCCCCGGGCATTCACTAATCACTTCAGGGACAACAGGATCGTGATCGCTCCATGGGGTCTCAGGTTCACCGGTGCGGCTGTAGGGGAGGGGGACCTGGATATGAAACAGGCATGTGAATTGATCCGGCGAAATTCTAACATGAAGCGCATTAACATCGAACTGGATCTGGAGTGTCCGCTGGACAGCATGGAAGCTGCCATGGCAACCGAAAAGGTCGCACTGGAGAGAAGCGTGGCCTATTGTCGTGAAGTGCTCAAAATTCGTTGACAGGTACGTCGATAACCTGGCGGACTTTGATGATCCGCCCCACGACGGAAAACAGGATTTTTATATTTGGTGCTTGACACTGCTATCCATAAGTGATATTAACCCAGTCTGTTTTGTTGCGGGGCGTAGCGCAGTCTGGTAGCGCACTTGTCTGGGGGACAAGTGGTCGCTGGTTCAAATCCAGCCGTCCCGACCACTGGGAATGAAGGCTTCTGGCGATTTTGTCAGGGGCCTTTTTTTGTTTTTAACCCGCGGGCTTTCTGTAAATTTTGACAAGCGGGTTGTCTTTGTCAAGGGATGGGTGTAGGGTAATCAAAAAATGATGATTTCTTCAGTTAACGAGCACATATGGCAGACAATCTCCAAGACAATCGGATGAATGAATCCCGCTCGGAAATTCGAATTCCGGCTTCAAGCAGTGCCAGTATTTCATTCAAACCCCCGGGAAGCGAATGGGAGTATCATATCAGGTTGCGGGACTTTTCGGTTTCCGGTTTAGGCCTTCTGGTCAAGGAAGGTTCCGATCTTTTGAAACATATCCGGGTAGGGGATGTTTTTTCTGTGAACTATCATGAAAATTCCGACCCCATGACTGTTCAAGTCCAGACGGTAAAGGTCCGGCACATCTCTTTTCCAGCGAATGGAATGCCCAAGAAACACATGATTGTCGGCCTGTCTTTTTTTGAACGAGAAAGTAGATCATAGGTCAGGACTTTGTGTTGGAAACCCGGACAAATACCCATAAATCCTTTAATCAATAAAAAGAAAATTCACTACCGGTTCCGGCAGGCTGCCACGATTTTCATCTTGACAATCCCGGCGGTTTTTATTACGTCATTTTAGCTTGACAGGCCAATGCCTTGTATTTTTAGTGTAACCAATCGGGAGAGACAGCATACATGAAGGCGAATCGACTGGCACTGATATTACTGCTGACGGTATTTCTTGTGGTTCCGGTAACCCTGTTTTCTATTTCCGGCGGTCCGGATTTGTCACTGGTACAGAGCGTTCATGCATCAGGAGAAGGTGCGGAATCCGCGCATGGGGCTGAAGATGCCCATGCCGGGGGGCATGGGAGCGGCCATCCGGATTTGGGAAAATTGCTGCCGTTGTATGCCTGTATCCCCTTTGCCTGCATGCTTCTGTCCATTGCTCTGCTGCCGCTGGTGGCCGGCACGTTCTGGCACCATCATTTCGGCAAGATCTCCGCATTCTGGGCTGCCACCCTGGCGATTCCGTTTGTGGCGGTCTATAAAGGGGATGCCATTTATGAAATACTTCATATCATTCTGGCGGATTATGTGCCGTTCATAATTCTTTTGTGGGCTTTGTTTACCGTGTCAGGGGGAATCCTGCTCAAAGGAACCTTGCGGGGGACCCCTGCTGTGAATACCGGGATGATTCTTCTGGGAACGATTCTGGCATCCTGGATGGGGACCACCGGTGCCGCCATGTTGATGATCCGGCCGTTTCTGCGGGCCAATGACTTCCGGAAAAACCGGACCTTCATGGTGGTATTCTTCATTTTTCTGGTGGCCAATGTGGGAGGATCATTGACACCCCTGGGTGACCCGCCTCTGTTTCTGGGATTCCTGCACGGAGTCAGTTTTTTCTGGACAATGAACATCGCGCCCCACATGATGGTGGTGAGCGGGATTCTGCTGGTGATCTATTTTTTTCTGGATTCCTGGTTTTTTCAAAAAAGAGGGGGCTGTGGTGCCGGATGACGGTGAAAAGCAGCCCCTGCGTCTGGTGGGGACCTATAATTTCATCTTCCTGGGCGGGATTGTGGGGGCCGTGCTCATGAGCGGTATTCTGGATTTGGGAGAAATCAACACCCTGGGCGTGCACCGGGCGGTTCAGGACTGGCTTCGGGACGTCAGCCTGATTGTGATGGGAGTGCTGTCGTTGTGGGCCACCCCTGGTCATTGCGCGAAGAAAACGAATTTTCCTGGTTCCCCATCATTGAGGTGGCCTATCTGTTCATCGGGATCTTTATTACCATGATTCCCTGCCTACTGCTGCTTAAGGCCGGTCCGGACGGGGCCTTCGCCTTTTTGATCGAAGCGGTGAAAGAACCGTTTCACTATTTTTGGGTCACCGGGATGCTGTCCGCCTTCCTGGATAATGCCCCACCTATCTGACCTTTTTCAACACTGCCCTGGGCAGTTTTTATTCCGGCATGCCGGAATCCGTGTCCGTACCCCTGCTGATGACCGACCGGATGATTTATCTGCAGGCGATTTCCACCGGAGCCGTATTTTTTGGAGCGGTCAGCTATATCGGAAATGCCCCTAATTTTATGGTCCGGTCAATTGCGGCGGAGTCCGGCACGGTTATGCCCAGCTTTTTCGGGTATATCCTCAAGTATTCACTGGTGTTTTTGATCCCTACGTTTGTGATTGTCACCCTGATTTTTTACTAGAATCGAGGAACGGGCATCGTGTATTTTGACTTGAAAGGATTGAAACTGGCCATCATTGGCGGCGGAGATCCCTGTCGTGAGATTCTGGACCGGTTGCCGGGCCGGATCTCAGAAAATTGAACATCCAGGTGCTCATGGTGGCAGATACCATCGAAATCTCCAAAGGCATCCTCCGGGCCAGAGAATTGAACATTCCCACTTCCAAAGATTACCATGCGGTTTGTAACCTGTCCGGCCTGGATCTGATACTCAAACTGAAAAACGATGATCTGCTGTCCTGCATTCTGGAAAAGGTGAATACTGAACGGGTGAGCATCATCGATTTGGATACCTATGGGGCGATGTCTTTTCTTCAGTTTCTGAAAACCGAAGAGGAAAAGATCCGGATTCGTCAAAGACTTGAAGCCGAGAACCTGGAAAAAGAGAAAGTGGCGGATCTGTTTGAACTGTTTTCCCGCCGGATCAACGAGATTGCGGAAAACCGGATTTCTTTTCTGGAGCAGGAGCGCCAGGACCTTCAGAAAATTGAAAAAGAGCTGAATCAGATCATCCAGGGCAGCATGATCCCCACTTTTATCATCAACAGTGAACATATCATCACCCAGTGGAATACTGCGTGTGAGGAACTTACCGGATATCCGGCTTACAAATTGGTAGGCACGGACCGGCAGTGGGTGCCGTTCCGGTCATCCAAACGCCCCATTCTGGCGGATATGGTGGTGGACCAGACCAGTGATGAAACCGTCCAGAAATATTACGGCAATGCCTGGCGAAAATGCAAGATCATCAACGGGGCTTATGAGGCGGAAGAATTTTTTCCTCACATGGGCACCGATGGGAAATGGATTTTTTTCACGGCCGCTCCCATTAAATCCCCGGAAGGCAAAATCATCGGTGCGATTCAGACACTGAGGGACAGAACCGAGGATAAAAAAGTCCAGGCGGAAATTGAACTTCAGGATCAGGAACTGGCCAAGCTTCATGAGAAATATCGAAAATCCGAAGAAAAATACCGATCTTGTTCAATGAAAACCCAACCCCATCTTTATCATCGACAGCATGTCCTTCGAGATCCTGGATGTAAATCACCGGGTTCTGGAGCATTACGGCTATGATAAATCTGAACTGATGGGGACCTCGTTTCTGGAAATCGGGGAAAAAAGCGACGACACCCTTCGCCAGGACATGTTAAATCTGCCCCAGGGCGGATCGATTCTTTTTACAAAAAAACGGCATTACAGGAAAAGCGGGCAGGCTTTTTTCGTCAACATTAAAGTGGTCAAGGTGATGTTCAGCCAACGGGTGGTGCTGATTGCGTCCACCACAGACATGACCGAAAGCGTTGAAAAGGAGACCCAGTTGATCCAGGCCGGCAAACTGGCCACTTTAGGGACCATGGCTGCGGGCATGGCCCATGAAATCAACCAGCCCCTGAACGTGATCCAGATCTGTGCGGACCTGATCCAGAAAATGGTGAGAAAAGGGGTGGAAATTTCAGATGAAGATCTTCTGGGCATGAGCCAGGACATTATCGAGAACGTGGCCCGGGCCGCAGGGGTGATCAAACATGTCCGGGATTTTGCCAGACAGTCGGAACGGGATCTCAAGAAACTGGTCATCAACGAACCGATTCAGGATGTGTTCAAGGTGCTGGGGCATCAGCTCACGGTTCATTCCATTGAAGTCATACTGGATCTGGATGAGCATCTGCCGGAAATCCGGGCCGAGCATAACCGGCTGGAACAGGTGTTCATCAACCTGGTGACCAATGCCATTGATGCCATGGATGAAAAGGCTGCCCGGGCTCAAGGTCCGGTGAAAAAAACATTGACCATTAAAACGTATGCGGAAAACGGTCATGTGGTGGCCACTGTGTCCGATACTGGCACAGGAATGAACGAGGAAGTAAAGAATAAGATGTTTGAGCCGTTTTTCACCACCAAGGACACGGGTAAAGGGACTGGCCTGGGTACCAGCATCAGTTTTGGCATTATCCAGGATTACAACGGCACCATCCGTGTTGAAACCCAAGAGGGGCAGGGATCTTGTTTCACGGTCCGGTTCCCTGTAGCGACGTAGGGGTGCAGATTCATGCCGGTCAGTAAAATTTTGATTGTGGATGATGAACCGACCATTGTGCGGCTTCTGGACATATCCCTGAAAAGTGACGGATATGATACCTGCACGGCAACCAGTGGTGAGGAAGCACTGGGTGCGTTTGAGCAGCAGGACCCGGACATTGTGGTGACCGATATCAAGATGCCAGGAATGGATGGCCTGGAACTGCTCAAAAAATCAAGGAGCTGGACCCGGACAAGGAAGTGATTATTGTCACGGGTCACGGAGACATTGACTCCACCATCACGGCCCTGCAATACGGTGCCAGTGATTTTATCAACAAACCGGTCCGTGACGAGGCCCTGGCCATTGCCCTTGAGCGGGCGGAAAATAAAATCCGTATCCGGGAACAGCTGGCTGCCTATACCCAGAACCTGGAAGAAAAAGTGGCGGAAGCCACTGTGGAGATCCGGCGCAAATCCAATTTTCAGCGCCTGCTCATTCACAGCAGCCACGATGCCATTGTCGCGTTTGATCAGGACTGGCAGATTGTGGTATACAACCCGGAGGCCGCCCGTATTTTTGAAAAAAGAGCCAGAAACGTGCTGAATAAAATGACCATTGACGAACTGTATCCTTCAGATTTGGCTGCCTTTTTCAAAAAAGAAGCCCAGAACGGGACCGATGACCAGGGAGACATTCCCTGGAAGGAAATGGCTCTGGAAACAAGGAACAAAAAACTGATCCCTGTCCGATATGCCACCAGCGTGCTTCATGAAAAAAAAGAATTCATGGGCATCGTCAATTTTTTCAGGATCTGACTGAGATCAAGCGCCTGGAAAGGGAGCTGATCCAGTCCGAACGCATGGCAGCCATTGGTCAGACGGTTTCCGGGCTGGCCCATTATGTGAAAAATATTCTCATCGGCCTCAAAGGCGGCAGCTACGTCGTGAATGTGGGATTTCAGAACGACAATATGGAAAAGATCAAGACCGGCTGGCAGACCATCCAGAAAAATATTGAGCGGGTGGCAAACCTGACCCAGGACATGCTGACCTATTCCAAGGAACGGACTCCCGAGGTGGAACTGTGCGATCCCAATGAAATCGTGACGGAAATCAAGGACCTGGTATCCGATTTTGCCCGTTCCAACGATATTGATATAATAACGAAATGTGATCCGGAACTGGGGCAAATGTGGCTGGACCCGCGGACGATTCACCGGTCTCTGCTGAATTTGGTGAACAACGCCATGGACGCCTGTCTGCAGGAGGAAGACCCGGACCGGCGGTTCAAAGTGGAGATCCGGACCGGAAAAACCGAACAGGGGGCCGTCGTGTTCCAGATCGAAGACAACGGATGCGGGATGGATGAAGCGACCCGATCCAAGCTGTTTACCCCCATGTTCAGTTCCAAAGGTGGGAAGGGAACCGGTCTCGGGCTGCTGGTGACCAAAAAACTGGTGGAAGAGCATCACGGCACCATTGACATTGATACCCGTTTGGGGTATGGGTCTGTGTTTACCATGACGCTGCCTGAAAGGTCCCAAACAGGCCGGGATGAAAATGACAAGTAAAGAGGTGTGATATGGGTAAAAAGTGCTGGTGGTTGACGATGATCCGGATGTCAGATC
>LQAH01000276.1_pt1 | contig 13553 bp, 24 predicted proteins | sample 1535791 | NCBI WGS metagenome assembly LQAH01 (sample SAMN04331585, study PRJNA305678) | bioreactor metagenome | isolation source: bioreactor_4 inoculated with Wadden Sea sediment 2nd replicate of a... | place: Germany:Bremen
AATGAAGGATCTTTTTTTACAGCATAAAACAACCGGAGCAGTAACTATTCCGTTTTTCAAATCATTACCTACAGGTTTCCCCACAGTTTTCTCCGAACCTGTAAAATCAAGAATATCATCTATAATCTGAAAAGCTATTCCGATATTGTATCCGGTTTTTCTAAGAACAGACTGAATCTGCTTTGAACATCCGCTTAGCTCTGCTCCCAGATGAAAACTTAAAATAAAAAGTGCCGCTGTTTTACCGGTTATCTGTCTTAAGTATTCTCTGGAACTGAAATCTTTTTCAGAATTTATATTACCCTGCTTAATTTCACCTTCAATTATCCTGCCGGCAGTATCGGCAGCTGAACTGCCTTTTTCCAGAATTCTGTTTTCTGCAAGCAAAGAGATACTTTTTGCAAAAAAAATAAATCCCCCAGGAGAACAGAATTCTTAACTCCGTAAACTTTGTGAACTGAAAGAAGCCCCCTCCTCATATCAGAATTATCAATAATATCATCATGAATAAGAGAGGATATATGAAGAAGTTCAACTCCCGCTGCCAGCCTCAATGTTTTTCCGGATCTGCACAGCCCAGCTGAGAAACAATTATGAGAAAAGATGGACGAAGCATTTTACCGCCTGATGAAACTATAGATTCTATACATTCCTTTACTGCAGGTACTGAACCATCTGCAGAAGAGAGAATTATTTTCCTGACCCGGTTTAAGGAATCCTGAAGTTTTAAATCCTTTAATGCTGAACTATGCAATATATTTATACCGTCCTTTACACTCTGATAAACTGCCCGCAGTTTTTGGGTTCAGTTCTTTTTGTTTCTGTTCACCGGCTCATTAAGATAAAAATATGTTTTTTAGCAATTACTGTACTATTCCACAATCTCTTAATAAAAGGCATCAGCCAGTGATCAAGACCGAAACTTCTCCCGGCTCCTCCCATAAGAAGAAAAGCGGCAAAAACAAACCAAACCTGGTCCCAGCTGAACCATGCCTGAAAATGTAAATACTGCGCACATTACTATAGAAGCTGCTGCTGCAAGCCATGTAAAAAGGCCGCCCAGAAGCGCCAGCCCGATTGCTATTTCCACAGCAACTATCATTAACTGAAAAAGCGGATAGCTTATATAAGCCATCATATTATCCATAAATGTCTCCCTGAACCAGGTAACAATAAATGAGTCATATGGAATAATAGATCGGCTGGTATCCCATATCTTACCAAATGCATGCACTGCTGTTTCTGAAGCAGCTTCTACAGCTCCTGTTGCAGAACCTACTGCATCAGCTGCATACTCGGCTGCTGCATCTACTGCCGCCTCTGCCGCTCCTGTTGCAGAACCTACTGCATCAGCCGCATAGTCTGCTGTACTTTCAGCCTCACCCCAGGCAGCTTCCGAAGCGCCTGAAAGATCAGAGACTTTTTCCACACCTCTTTGGACAACACCGGGGCTGAACATCCAGCCTGATTTTGACCCGGAGGAAAAGGAAAGCCATCCCTCGCCAATCTTGTTTATGCCTTCTGCAATCCACATAATTCCGAGCCATGCACGCAGAGGAACTGCCCACCAGCCCTGAATTTTCCAGGACAGGTGATCTCCTATAAAAGTTCTTCTATCCTTCATGTCGAAAAATTCATGCTTAAGATATCCCCATACAGTATTTAATCCGGCAAGACCGAATAAATAATGAATATTTACAAGATGTTTCATTGCCATTGCAAAAAATCCGGAGAGCTGCAGCCCTCCTGCATTTGAAACAGCAAATTTACTTCCTATCGATACCATAAATCCGTGATAATTTGATTTAAAAGGCTTTTTATTCTTTCCTGTTATTTCTGCAATTAATGTTTTCTGCTGCTGATTCTCCAGTCTGCAGTGCTGTTTCTACAATCTGCGGAAGAGCATTCCCCTCTTCAACAAACCACATATTATCTCCGACTGCATATATATCAGGATAATCCGAAGTCTGCATAAATTGATTTACAAGAATCCTTCCCCTTTTCGCTGCAACACGGACTTCATCGACATGGAATCTGCTTCCACTCATTCCGTGTATACCGCTTGATGAAGCAATACTGCACTTTCCGAATGCTTCCTTGCCTTTTGTTATATCAATCTGTGAAGTAAATTCAGAACCATGAATACCGCATGTCCAGACAAATGTATCTGCCTTTATTACAGTATCATCATCAAGAACTATCCTTCCCTCTTCAGCGCTGAGAATTCTTTTCCCGAGAAGAACTTTAATCTTTTTTTTCCTTAGATATTTAAGAGCACTGTCCCGTAACTTTTCTTCAATAATCGGAAGAATTGAATCAAGAGCCTCTACAACAACCATATTTATGCAGCAGGCATCAATATGATATCTTTTGCATAAGATATCCTTTCTTTCTGCAAATTTCCCCAATCAGTTCAATTCCGGTAAATCCGGCTCCTGCAACAACAAAAGACAGAAGCTGCTCTCTCTTAACAGGATCAGGTTCCTTTGCAGCCAGTCTGAAACATTCCTCAATATGTTCCCGTATCCTGACAGCATCTTCAAGCGACCATAGTGAAAATGAGTTTTCCTGTATGCCGGGAAGATCAAAAAACTCAGGAGCTCCTCCTGTTCCCAAAATCAGATAATCGTAGGAATAGCTGTTATTTTCTGAAATCAGCATTTTCTGTTTATAATTAATGCCTGTAATAAAATCACTTACAAGTTTAATATTTGTACCTGAGAATATTCTCTGATAACTTATCATTACTGAATCAGGAACAACACGGGATCCTGCAACTTCATGAAGCTCTGTCATCAATGTGTGGTATGTATTTTTATCTATAAGTGTAATTTCAACAGTTTTGTCTTTTTTTAAAATGCTTATAAAGCTTTTTTGCAGTTTCTATACCTGCATATCCGCCGCCCAGTATTACTATTTTTCGGGTATTCATTACTATCTCCGCCTTATATTAATAAAAATCTCACAATCTGTTTTATCATACTAATTCAATCTGATATAACATATTATCATTTGCCCATAAAAAAAGTCCAGCGAAATAACAGCATTATTGATTTCATTTTTGAAGAATTCCGTAGAATCATACTATCAAACAGATTCTACTATAATTATAAATTATTAATTCAAAAATATTTATGGAAAATACTATTTATCCATATTAGAGTTTGATTATGACACTAGGCCAGTTTTTATCAATTGTTGAAATCAAAACAAAAATTGTGAGTATCGGAACATATACAGCAGCAACTGCATTTATGTATTCTCAAGGCATTTCTTTTAACATAGGCGCTGCACTTCTCATGCTTGCTGCAGTTCTTTGCGTAGATATGGGAACAACTGCTTTTAATACATATTTTTGATTATTTAAACGGGGTTGATAATAAAAAATTCAACAGAGAAAAAGATAAGGTGCTGGTTCATGAAGGGGTTAATCCGGGGCATGCCCTGATTACAGCTTTACTGATGTTTATGGCTGCAGTCATTATGGGTTTTATACTTGCTTTATGGCGGGGATTAATTCTTATTCCAATCGGCGGTATATGTATGGCAGTAGGTTTTTTTATACAGCAGGGCCGAAACCTGTTTCATCTACACCTTTCGGAGAAATATTTGCAGGCGGTTTTTTAGGAACAGTGCTTTTTCTTCTGGTCTGTTTTGTTTCAAACCGGAAAATTTACATATTCATATGCAGCAGCTTCACTTCCGATTTTTTTGTCATTGCACAGATTCTTACAGTAAATAATACATGTGATATAAAGGGGGACAGGGCTGCCGGGAGAAAAACACTTTCAATAAATTGCCGGAAAAAAAATATCAGTATTTTATTATTCTTTTTGAATCAGCTGCAGCTGCCTTATCTGTTATGGCTGCAGTAAAAGCAGGATTTATCAGTCATATACAGCTCTACGGTATACCGGCGTTTCTCATTCTCATGATAATCAGGCTTCTAAGCCTTTTTAAAAAGGACTTACAGCTGAAACAAAGGGATTTTCCATGGAAGAGGTTTCAAAACTGTTTATTGCTTTTGTAATTATTTATTCAGGGCTGTTTATTATAGCGGGGTACAGCATCTAAACTTAATTACTGATTAATCTATTGAGATATTTTAAAATCCTATCTGCTGAAAATCCCTTAAAGAACAAAATCAGCAAACATTAAAAAAAATTAATGTATAATATTTTTGCCTGTAATACTTCTGAAGAAAACATAAATACTATCAAAAGCTTTTAAATACGGCTTATTATATCAACTAACGGAAGCCGGGATTTAGGCAGCCCTGCATTGAAATCATTACTGCTGCTGTATCCTATTGCTATTACAAGCTGAGAATTATAACCATTTTTCGCTAAGCCCAGCACCTTATCAAGAACACTGCTGTCAAATCCCTCCATAGGGCAGGCATCAAGACCTAGCGCTGAAACACCAAAAAGAAAAAAACCGGCTGAAAGATAAATCTGCTTTTTCATCCACTCACAGGAATCGTTTAAATCATTTCTATGCAGATCTGAAAAACCGTATTTTACACCGCGCTGTGCTTCAGATGCTTTTAAATCCTTAAACCTGCCGTCAGCATTCTCCTGTTCAAGCAGATTATCAAGATAACTGTTTTCAAGTTTGTTTTTGAACAGAAAACAATAAGATGAGATGCATCAAGCATTTTAGGCTTGTTATAAGCATAGGAACCTGCTGCAGATTCAGCTACACTGCTTTTTCCTTCCTCTGTTCCGGCAATAATATAATGCCAGGGCTGAAGATTTACTGATGAGGGGCTTATCCTGAGCAAATCTTCTACTTTATCCATAAGTTCTTTTATTGATTTTTTTTTTCAGAATCAAAACTTTTTACAGCATATCGTTTTTTTTGCATATTCAATAATATCCATTGCTAACTCCAAATTGTAACTATATATAACAAAGATAATATAATATTATAAAATTTAACAAATTATTTATCAGATTATCAATTTTATCTTTAGATAAATACACTTAATATTAAATCAATATCTGTAGAAAAACAGACAGTAACATCCGATAAGGCGGGAAAAGCCTGATGAAAAATATTAATACTATTATCTCAGACACAGGACTTACAAAGTGTTCAAATTCAAATATATTTCAAACTGTTTACAAGCTCGAAAATGGATGGAAATTCTATAAAGTAAATACAGAAAACAAATCTACTGAATCCGGAAATCCAGAATCTGTCAGCTATGATGATTCGCAGTGGAAGACAGTAACAGTACCTCATGACTGGGCAATAGAAGGTCCTTTTGATAAGAACAATGATATTCAAAATGTTGCAATTCTTGAAATACGGAAGAAATACCATCTGTAAAACCGGAAGAACAGGAGGACTTCCCCATACAGGCACAGGCTGGTACAGATTCAACTTCACAGCAACAAAAACTCCTGACAACAGTAAAAGAATACTGCTGCAGTTTGACGGTGCAATGAGCAATGCAGAAGTTTTTATAAACGGAATAAAAGCAGGTTCCCATCCTTACGGTTATTCATATTTTTTATCTGGATATAAGCTCTTTAATTATAAAAGGGGGAAATCTTATTGCTGTTAAGCTTGAAAATTATGAGCAGGCATCCCGATGGTATCCTGGGGCAGGTCTTTACAGAAATGTCATGATAATAGAGAAGAATACTTCAGGTTTTAAGAAATGGAAGACATTTATTACAAGCCCAGTCATATCAGAAACAGGAGCTGCGGTTAAGATTGAAACAGAAGTTCTCGGAAACAGAATTGAGCTTCATACAAAAATCCAGAACAGCAGCGGTGAAGAGGCAGCATCTGCTGTGTCTATCCAGAATGTTGAGCACATGCAGAAAGCAAGTGTAATTCGTTCCAATACAGACAAATTAATAAGAAAAAATTCTTTTAAAAAGTAATTCAGAAGCAGAAAAATCCTGCAAAATTGAACAACTTATAAATATTCAGTCCCCGGATCTATGGTCGCCTGAGAATCCTGTTTTATACACTGCAGTTATGTCGCTTTATAAAAACGGAAATGAAATAGACAGACAGGAAATCAGATTCGGAATAAGAAGCATAAAATTCTCATCCGGGAAAGGATTTGAACTAAACGGGAGGGTTAGAAAATTCAAGGGCGTATGTCTTCATCATGACCTTGGTCCTCTCGGCGCTGCTGTTAATAAGGCGGCAGTAAGACGGCAGCTTAAGATTATGAAGGATATGGCTGCGACTCAATCCGCTCCGCCCACAATATGCCAACCCCCTGCATGCTTGATCTTTGTGATGAAATGGGCTTCATGTTTATGGCAGAGAGTTTTGATGAGTGGAAAACACCCAAGATGAAGAACGGCTACAACAGGATCTTTGATGAATGGGCAGAAGAAGATATTATTAACCTTACAGGAAGAGTCAGAAACCACCCCTGTGTTGTTATGTACAGCTGCGGGAATGAAATTCCTGACCAGCTTACTCCGGGCGGTAAAAAACTTGCAGGATATCTGCAGGATATTTTTCATAGAGAGGATCCGACCCGTCCTGTAACAGTGGGAATGGATCAGGTGCAGTCAGTTATGGCTTCAGGCTTCGGAGCAGAAATTGAACTTCCGGGACTTAATTACAGGGTGCATCTTTATGACAAGGCTTATAAATATTTCCCTCAAAAGATAATACTTGGATCTGAAACAGCATCAACTGTAAGCTCACGGGGAATATACAAATTTCCGGCTGTAGAAAAACAAATGGCAATGTATGAAGATCTTCAATGCTCATCCTACGATCTTGAATCCTGTCACTGGTCAAACATTCCGGATGAGGATTTTGCCAACTCCGATGACAAAGCTTATCTTATCGGGCAGTTTGTCTGGACCGGTTTCGACTACCTTGGAGAGCCTACCCCATACGACGATCCCTGGCCTTCAAGGAGTTCCTATTTCGGTATCTGCGACTTAGCAGGCATTCCTAAGGACAGATACTACCTCTACAGAAGCGTGTGGAATACAAAAACCTACCCTTCATATACTGCCGCACTGGAACTGGGAAGGCCGGGAGGGAAAACTACACCGGTTTTGTCTACACCAGTTATGACAGCGCAGAGCTTTTATAAACGGGAAGAGCCAGGGAATAAGAAAAAAGATAAAACATCAAAACTTGGCCGATACCGTCTCTGCTGGATGGATTGTGTTTATGAGCCGGGAGCAATTAAAGTATGCGCTTTTGATGAAAACAGAAATGCTGCTGCGGAAAAACCATAAAGACATCAGGGAAGCCGCAATCACTCAAGCTTGAAGCTGACAGAAGCGTACTAAAGGCGGACGGAAAAGATATAAGCTTTGTAACAGTGTCTGCAGTTGATAAAACGGGATTTTCTGCCCGCTTGCAGAAAATGAATTATCGTTCAAAGTTAGAGGAGAGGGCAGATTCAGGGCAGCATGCAGCGGCAATGCAGCTTCACTTGAGCTTTTCCATAAACCGCAGATGAAGCTCTTCAGCGGACAGCTTACTATGCTTGTTCAGGCAGAGGAAAACGCAGGGAAATAATACTTGAAGTAAGCGGAAATAGACTTAAATCGGCACAGAATAGAAATTCAACAGAATGATTCCAAGTGACTGTATTTTTTCTATATGAATTTCAATTATCATCAGGTTTATACTGTTAACCTTAAAATTATTACTCAGCCTGTGGCAGTCATAATTTAGACATCAAAGATGCAATACACTTAAGGATTTTAATCGAGTTCCAGCTCCCAGATTTCTTCACCCATCTGCCGGCCCCATATCTCATGCCTGTTTACTTCCTTTATTTTAAAACCGTATCTTTCATATAGAGCTCGTGCAGTTATTAAATCGCTGCTTGTCATAAGCAGGACTTTTTTATATTTTTTTCACTGCAGAAATCAAGTGCAGTCGTAATGAGTTTTTTTCCTACACCTCTGCCGCGAATTTCTTTTTCAAGAAGGAACCATCTAAGCTGGGCAGTTAAATCATCAACATGAACAATTGCAATTGATCCCATTATTTTGTTATTTTTTTTCAACAATCCACAAACGTTCCTTATTCCCGTCATAAGTATCTAAAAAATTTATCATGGTTTTTGCGACATATGATTCAAAACTTATATCAAATCCATATTCGCGTGAATAAAAGTGGGCATGCTGATGAATAAGATAACCTATATCTCCCATCCTGTGATTTCTAACTGTAATTCTTTCAGTATCATCTCTATCTGATAGAATAGAGCAAACACTATCCATAGCATCAAGGAGACTGCTTTTATCATTTTCAGATATATCTTCGAGCAGAGTTCCAATATGTTTATTTGAGATATCCTGCAAAGACAAATACACATTCCTTCCTTTCTCTGTAAGACTGAGAATCTGTCTTCGTGAATCATCAGAACTTTTTAGTCTTATGAAGTAATCCGTTTTTAACAAAATTTTTTAACAATTCTGCTAAGATATGACGGATCAATATTTAATTCTTTTACAATATCACTGGCTGACAATGTACTGTGATAAAAAAGTTCAAATAATATTCTTGCTTCAAGCAATGAATAATCTGTTTTTAATATTTTATTATCAACAAGTCCCAGTATTTTTGTATAAAACCTGTTAAAGCTTCTTATTTTTCTATAATTTGTAATATTTTCCATAAATATCCCTTTTAAAGAAAGAATTTATTTATTGGACATTGTCCACCTTTTTACAGCTTTTTGTCAAATTTTCCATACAAACATAAAAACTATTTCTTTTATTCTTGAGCTGCCTGCAAAAATCAGTTACGATATAATTGATTATCAGCACAGGAGCTATAAGAGATAATGAGAAGATAAGAAGAGTTTGAAACAGACAGCCTTTCCTCAAAACAATTTCATCAGGCAGGGTGCGGCAGTTTCTTTCTCTATACTTACTTTCTTTTCTCTGATTCATTTTATCAGGGTATCAGAAGCGCCGCCTTTTAAGTAAGGAGATGCACAATGGCCCGGAATAATAAAACATCAATACAAATTACAAATCTCACTCACTGCTACAGCGGAATATCTGAACCTCTTTTCACAGATTTTTCTGCATCTGTAAATGAAGGATGGACTGCTGTTAGCGGTAATAACGGAAGCGGGAAATCTACACTTTTAAAACTTATTGCAGGTTTAACTGATATTCAATTCGGCAGTATTAATACTAAGGGAAACATTTATTACTGCAGACAGGAAAACGAATTGAACATAAAAGAAGTAGAAGACTTTTTTTATTCAGTTTATGAAAAAAACTCAGGTACCGGAAGGATTGCAGGAATCCTGAATATTAACATCAGCTGGTTTTCAATGCTGGAAGAACTTCAGAATATTCTAAGCGAGGGTGAAAAAAAAGCGTCTGCAGATTGCATGCGCTCTCAATACTAATCCGGATATTCTTGCGATTGATGAGCCGTTTAATCATATTGATGAAAAGGGCCGGAAAATTATTACAGAAGCTCTATCCATGTATAAGGGATGCGGCCTTCTGGTAAGTCATGACAGAGAACTCACAGACAGGCTATGCAGAAGTTCAATAATTATTGAAAACAGAAAAGCAGAACTTGTAACAGGAACAGTTTCTGAGGCTCTTAATCAGAAATTTCTTGAAAAAGAGAGTAGCAGAAAACAATATAATAAAATTAAAGCGGAAATTGATAATCTGGGAAGAGAATTTCTAAACAGAAGAATGGCTGCAGATAAAGCTGACAGTAAAAAAATCAAAAAAAGGAATAAGCAGAAAAGATCATGATGCAAAAGCAAAAATAGATCTTGTCCGTTTATCCGGAAAAGACGGTCAGGCAGGCAGACTTACAAGACAGATGGAGGGCCGGATAAGACAAAAAGAAAAACAGCTCTCATCAATATCTATTACTCCTTATTTAAAAACAGGAATTTCCATTGAAGGCAGGAGATGTCAAAAAGATTCTGTAATAAATATTAAAGCAGGAAAAATAAGTATGGGAGATAAAAAATTATATTCCCCGACCTTGTTTTAAAACCCGGGGAAAAAACAGCTCTTACAGGAAACAATGGTGCAGGAAAACAAGTTTAATCAAATACATTATATCTGCACTGATGTTTAGGTCTGACAGTTTTCTTTATATACCTCAGGAACTTAAAGAAAATGATAAGCAGAAGATCAGACATGAAATTGATATTATGAATTCAGTGGATAAGGGAAGGGTCTACTCAAACTTTTCAAGACTTGGTTCTGATGCAGACAAACTTATTGAAAGCTCCTCCCCCAGTCCGGGAGAATGGAAAAAGCTTATGATTTCAGCAGGAATTATAAATAATCCGGACCTTATTATTCTTGATGAACCTGTGAATCACATGGATCTGTCATCTATTAAATCTCTGGAAGAAGCTTTAAAATCACTTGACTGTGCAATACTCATAGTAAGTCATGATAAAGCCTTCAGAAATAATACTTCGGTGACTGAGTGGTACATCGAAGAAGGTGAATCAGAAAACACTCTTAAAATAAAATAAAAAACGGGCTGTCCTTTTACAAAGACAGCCCTGATTAATTTCCTTTATTGTTTCCAGCCGTTTTCCACCGCTGATTACTGCATTACAACAGAATACTCTTTACATAAAATCATTTTTAAGCTTATTCAAACGCTTTTATTAAAAATGATTATGATCAGATTAACCTGCTTTAACTACAGCAGAGTCAAGCCACATAATTCTTTCAGCAACATAGAGAATATGACCGTTAATCATATTAAGATAATTTAAAAGATCGAGGTGAACTGAAGAAGTCTGAAGAGATTCCTTGAGTCCAAGATGAAGTCTTTCAATATGAAGATCTTTGTAGTTTTCACTGTCAAGATCTGCATATTTGTCTTTTATCTTTTTTGCAAGTACAGGATCTTCATTTCTGAGTGAATCAAGAAGAAGATTAAGATTTTTCATAACCTTCTTATGAAGGTGCTCAAGTTCTCCAAATCCTTCTTCTGAAAAAGTTAAATTCTGTTCTATCATTTTTGCAGCAAGAGGCATTATGTTTTTATCAATTACATCGCCGATTGATTCAAGTTCATTTTCAATATACAGATAATTCACACTTCGTTCAGATTCTTTTTTCTCAAGTTCCTTCTGTGATATTTTTGCAAGAAAAGGAATTATTGTTCTATGCAGCAGATCGACATTGGAATCCTGCTGACACACATCATATATAATTTTATCATCTCTGGAAGTAAAAGCATTTTTAACACCGTCAAACATATCTGTAACAAGTTCAGCAACTCTTACTATTTCCTTCTTTGCCATTTCAAGTGAAATCTCAACACTTTCATCAATAAGACTGTCATTAACATATTTTGCACCAAACGGTTTATCCGCCTCCCGAGGAGGACACATTTTATTAAACAGTGCAACTATCTGTTTAAGAAATGGAAATACAAAACAATGATTTACAACAGGCATGAAAGTAAAAGCCATGGCAATCTGTCTGGCAAGACTGTCAGTATGAAGGACTTTTGCACAAAACAGTTTTACAAGATAAATATAGAGTCTTTCTCCCTGATACGGTATTGTAAGAAGAATAAATATCCACACAACACCTATCAGCTGAAACATAATATGAATATAAGCCGATCTTTTGCTTCCAGTTAAGTGCAAGACTTCCCAGAACCGCTGTAATACATGTTCCGACAGCTGCTCCAAGGTTGATTGGAACGGCCTGCTCAAGAGAGATTGTTCCTGCCATTGCCATTGCAATAGTAAGACCTGTAGTAGCGCCTGAGGACTGAATTATCATTGTAAACAGAACACCGACAATTATACCGAGAATAGGAGCTTCAACTTTCATCATAAGATCAAGAAAAGGCTGATATGTTCTTAAAGGTTTTAACGAACCGGACATCATATCCATACCCATAAACAGAAGACCAAAGCCCAGAATTGTCATTGCTGTGTGCTGACCTTTTTAGTCTTTGCGGAAAATTGAAGCAAAAATCCAATTGCAATAATTATTGTAGAAAATTTGTTATTGACGGAAATGCAACAAGCTGAGGCAGAAATGTTGATCCAAGCTCCGCACCTAAAGTAACTGCCAAAGACTGCTGAAATGTAAGCAGTCCTGCACCTACAAGAGCTGCTTCAAGAACAGTTGTTGCTGAAGATGACTGGTTAACCATTGTTATCCCTAGTCCTGTCAGATACCCTCGAACCTTTCCCTTTGTAAGGGTCAGCATTACTGACTTCATTTTCTCACCTGCAATTGAGGTGAGATTTTTATTCATCATTATCATTCCATGCAGAAAAATTGCAAGTCCCCGATGAGTGCGAATATATTCCATATACTCATTTTAATACCTCCTAACTTATCATTCCTTCTTTCTATTAATATGCTGTCGATTTTCAAGAAAGGCTCTGCCGTCATCAAGCTCTTTCTGAATGAAAAATCTACAACTAATGCCTATAACAATTGTTTTGACTTTTTTGTTTTTCAAAAAAAGTCAAAACACCTTTTTGATTTAAACAGCAGCTCCCATAGTTATTTTTCCAAGTGCTTCAGAAATATTTTCATTTATTTTTCGCAGCCGTTTAAAAATATTAATTACTGGAAAAGATAAAACACTGCTGTTTTTATTTTTCTGATTCAAGAGACACATTTTTTAATATTTCTTCAAAGGTCTGTTCATTATTCAGAAGGCTTTCTTTTACCGCAGAAATACCTTCCCTTCCGAACATCATAACTTTAAAGAATTCTTTTATATCATTCAGAATCAAAATCTCCCGCTCAATCATCTCTTCGAAAGGGGTTCTTTGTTCAATAAAATTAATATTGTTTGAATAAATGATTATTTGAGAAACGAGAGATTTTAATTCGTTTTCCACATTAATGAATTCTCCCCACCAGAACGGAAGAGAATGTTTTTCAAGAGATTCGATTATACTATAATAATAATCAGACAATTCATTGTAGGAGGATTCCATACAGTCGGTACTTTCTCCTCGTTTTGCACATTCGACAATATCAATTACTTTAGTAATAAAATCTTCTGCAACTTTTTTCGAGCTGAACTCTTTTCCAGAAAAAAGCACCTGATACCGGTAATTCAATATATTTAGTATTAACTGACATTTTTTTTTCTCCTCAGATATATTCAAAAAATAAATTAATCAGGAAATCCTGATCAGAATATATTCCTCTGCATGATTTAATTATCAAATGCAGAATTCATTTCTTTTAAATTAGTCTGCATTTAAATATTTTTACACAGACATCATTTACACTGTACAAAAGTATAAATGCGACAGATACCGGAATAATCCGGTATCTGTCGGCGGTCTTACTGATCAACGAAAAGATAAGACCAATAGGAACAACTCTATAGCTTACCGGTTTAACAAACCGGGAAACATCGTATTAACTGCAGATCGTAAAAACATAATCTGCTTATTATTTTTTATCTGCAAAATAAAAATTATGCAGATTAGCTGAATAGATACAGCATTTTACATGCTGCAAAAATTAACCGGAAAATAAAAAAGCTCTCCGGTTAAAATATTTTTCAATCCGGAATTAAATTCCTGATAAGTAACATAAATT
>LQAH01000277.1_pt1 | contig 13490 bp, 18 predicted proteins | sample 1535791 | NCBI WGS metagenome assembly LQAH01 (sample SAMN04331585, study PRJNA305678) | bioreactor metagenome | isolation source: bioreactor_4 inoculated with Wadden Sea sediment 2nd replicate of a... | place: Germany:Bremen
GTGTTAGGTGGCGTTTTAGGGCTAATGATTGGACTCGTACAGGGTCTTGTAATAATTATGTTGTAATTAAGGATTAATGAATGTTTTTTATTTTGAACCAGTGATGTTGTTACAAAAAATGATTTTGTGTATTTCACAGGTTGACATTGTATGCTTCATTAGTTATGATAAACCTAACCTAATAAGAGAAAGCTATGAAAGAAACGAGTAGTTCGAAAAAACTGTTTTTAGAGAGTAGGTACATTGCTGAAAGTACTTATACAAGTGTCGAACGAAAACTATTCTGGAGCTCTGATTGAGTAGATGAGTCGAAATGTCAGCGTTAACCTGCGATAAAGGTTAGAGAGTGGATTTATCAATTAGGGTGGAACCGCGTGAGCAACCTCTCGTCCCTTTGTATATAGGGATGAGGGGTTTTTGTACGTTTAAGAACTTATAAAGGAGGAAGAATATATGAGTATGGTAACAATTACTTTAAAAGATGGATCAAAACGAGAAGTAGAAAAAGGATCTTCATTGTTTGATATTGCTAAAAGTATTAGTGGTCGTTTGGCTAAAGAAGCAATTGTAGGTGAAGTTAACGGAAAGGTTGTTGATTTAACAACTAAACTAGAAGAAGATGCAGAAGTTAGTATTTTAAAATTTGACGACGAAGAGGGTGAGCATGCTTACCGTCATACAAGTGCCCATATTATGGCACAAGCTGTTCAAAGGTTATTTCCAGGAACTAAAATTGCGATTGGACCGTCAATTAAAAATGGTTTCTATTACGATTTTGATTCTGAACATGTTTTTAAACCAGAAGACTTAGATAAAATTGAAAGCAGAAATGAAAAAGATCATTAAAGAAGATCTTAAGCTTGAAAGATTTGTACTTCCGCGTAACGAAGCTTTAAAATACATGGAAGAAAGAAATGAAGATTACAAAGTAGAACTTATTAATGATTTACCTGAAGATGAAATTATCTCATTCTATAAGCAAGGCGACTTTGTTGACCTTTGTGCTGGATGCCATGTTACTTCTACAAAGAAGATTAAGTCTGTAAAATTGTTAAATATTGCTGGTGCATACTGGCGTGGCGACGAAAAACGTAAAATGCTTCAACGTATTTATGGAACGTCATTCCCGAAAGCTTCATTGCTAGATGGCTACCTGCATTTGTTAGAAGAAGCTAAAAAAGAGAGATCATCGTAAACTAGGTAAAGAACTTAAATTATTTGCATTATTAGAAGAAGGACCAGGTTTTCCATTCTTCTTGCCAAACGGAATGATCGTAAAGAACGAGCTCATGGAATACTGGAGAGAAGTGCATAACCGCTGGAACTATGAACTATGCGAGACACCTATCATTCTTAATAGAGAATTGTGGGAAACATCAGGTCACTGGTACCATTACAAAGAAAACATGTACTCATTAAAGATAGATGAGGAAGATTACGCTATTAAACCAATGAACTGCCCTGGTGGTATGATGGTGTACAAAACTGATATGCGTTCTTACAGAGACTTCCCAATTCGTTTAGGTGAAGTTGGTAGGGTTCATCGTCATGAGTTATCAGGTGCATTGCATGGTTTGATGCGTGTACGTGCATTTACACAAGATGATGCTCATATCTTTATGTTGCCGGAGCAAATTAAGGACGAAATTATTGGTGTTGCTAAACTTGTTGATGAAGTATATAAAACATTTGGTTTCAAATATCACGTAGAACTATCTACTCGTCCAGAGAAATCAATGGGTTCTGACGAAGAATGGGAAATGGCAGAATCGTCATTACAAGGTGCGCTTGAAGAGTTGGGTATTGACTACATACTCAATGCAGGAGACGGTGCCTTCTATGGTCCTAAAATAGACTTCCACTTGGAAGATTGTTTAGGCAGAACATGGCAGTGTGGAACAATTCAGTTAGATATGCAGTTACCACAACGATTTGACCTAACTTACATTGGTAAAGATGGAGAAAAACATCGCCCGGTTGTTATTCACCGTGTTGCATATGGTAGTATTGAAAGATTCTTTGGTATATTGATTGAGCACTTTGCAGGTAGGTTCCCGGCATGGTTAGCTCCTCAACAAGTACGTATTCTACCAATTGCTGATAGGCATGCAGATTATGCAAAGTCTGTACAAGAAAAACTTATTAAAGAAGGTTTACGTGTTCAAGTAGATGAGCGTAGTGAGAAGATTGGTTACAAAATCCGTGAAGCTCAGCTTCAAAAAGTGCCTTACATGTTTATTGTTGGTGACAAGGAAGTTGAAGAAAGTGCAATATCTGTACGTTCTCGCGACCATGGAGAGCAAGGTAGTCAACAGCTTGAAGACTTTGTATTAAAAATTAAGGAAGAAATTGCAGCTAAAACACTTCCTAAAATGGATTAACACCTATATATATTCAAATAAAGCCCCTTACGATATAAGATGTCGTAAGGGGTTTTTATGTGTATTGTCGCGTGATTAGGTGTGCTTAAATTCACTATTACAGAAATTTAACAAGTTGTTAAATATTCAGACTAATTGAGAAAAGATCGCATTTGTGAAGTGTAAAATATGCTTTAGGCGCTGTAATTAGCGAAATGTGCATGCGACAAATGTTAAGTATATGTAATATTCATAAACGTCACAAAACCTTAGTCTTTGAAAGCCTTTAAATACAAAGTATTTAGACAATTTAGAAAAGTTATTATTTTCGACATTTATCGACAAAGATTAATCTATTATGAAAATTTATTTATAGGAAGGAATATGAGTATCGGACTTTAAATTGATGAAGTGTGTATTTATACGTATAATGCAATTTTATTGCATAAAAATACTACTTCCTTATTTGACACATAGATAGGAGCAGTGTAAACTTCTTAGTGTCGGCAATGATTACAGCTGATGCGAACACGTTTGTAACCGTTTGAATACAATTTAATAAATATGCATAAGTTCTTAAATGCACTATCAAGAGTTCTACAATTAAGTTAATAACGCTATGCGTTGTTATATATTTTTCGGGCAAATCCGAAAAGAACATCTATTTTAAGAGGGGGATTTACATGTTTAAGAAGTTTATGGCAATCATGCTTATACTTGCTATGGTATTAAGTATGGCAGCATGTGCAAAACCAGCAACAGAAGAAGCAACGGGTGATGCACCTGCAGCTGATGCACCAGCTGAGGCAGCTCCATTCAAAATTGGTATACTAACTGGTACAGTTGCTCAAAATGAAGAAGAGTACAGAGCGGCTGAAAATGTAAAAGCAAAATACGGTGAAGATCGTGTTGTTACAATGACTTACCCAGTTAAGTTTATGGATGAGCAAGAAACTACAATTGCTAACTTAGTATCAATGGCATCAGATCCTGATGTTAAAGCACTTATCATTTGTCAAGCGGTTCCTGGAACGTCAGCTGCAATTGCTAAGGTAAGAGAAATTCGTCCAGAAATGTTAGTTATTGCTGGTGTACCTGGTGAAGATCCAAAGATGATCTCTGAAAAAGCTGATATCGTTCTTCAATTAGACGAATTAGGAATGGGTACTGCAGTTCCTGAGCAAGCTAAAGCACAAGGTGCTAAAAGTATTTGTTCACTATTCTTTCCCAAGACATATGTCTTACGCTCTTTTATCAGCTAGACGTGATATTATGAAAGACACATGTGCTGAAATTGGTTTAGAATTTGTTGACGCTTCTGCTCCAGATCCAACAGGTGATGCTGGTGTTGCTGGTGCACAACAATTTATCTTAGAAGATGTTCCAAGAATGGTTGAAAAATATGGAAAAGACACTGCATTCTTCAGTACAAACTGTTCTATGCAAGTTCCATTAATTACATCTTCACTTAATAGTGGAGCTATTTATCCTCAACCATGTTGTCCATCTCCATACCACGGATTCCCATCTGCATTAGGTATCGAGATTCCTGAAGACAAAAAAGGTGACATCCCATTTGCAGTTGAGCAAATTACAGCTAAGATTGCTGAAAAAGGTGGTCAAGGTCGTTTCTCTACATGGCCAGTTCCAGTTGCTATGATGTTTATCGAAGGTAGCGCTGACTATGCTATGGCATGGGGTAATGGCGACTTTACTGAAAAAGTAAACCAAGATGAATTAGCTAAAGCATTCAGCGGTTATGCTGGTACAGATATCTCAATCGGTATCTTAGAAGAAGGCGGAGAAACATTTGATAACTTCTTTACAGTTCTTATGGATTTCTTGAACTTCTAAAATTGAATTAAATTAAAAATAATTACAAGGTTGCCTCTTTAGGCAACCTTGTGTTATGAAACAGAGAATTTACGATTATGTAATATTTTTAACAAAGTTTCGACAAAGTAAAGAAATAAGAACTAAGTATTAAAGGTCTATTGGGAATGTTGAGATAAGAAAATTTAAAGGTGGTGACTTTCGTTGCAGAATGAGTATGCACTTCAAATGGATAACATTATAAAGGAGTACTACGGCAACAGAGTATTGAAGGGCGTTAGTCTGAATGTTAAACCCGGGGAAATTCATGCTTTACTAGGTGAAAATGGGGCTGGTAAATCGACATTAATGAATATTCTTTTTGGGATGCCAGTAATCCATGCAACTGGTGGTTTTGAAGGTGACGTAAAAATTGGTGGTAAGTCAACTAAGATTAAATCGCCTAACGAGGCAATGAAATACGGTATTGGTATGGTGCATCAGGAATTTATGCTGATTCCTGGTTATACATTAACTGAAAACGTTAAACTAAACCGTGAAACATTAAAAGATAATATTGTAAGCAAGTTATTTGGTAGTGAAAAGTTGAAACATCTTGACATGAAAGATATGGACAAAGATGCTCGTAAAGCATTGGATACACTAGGTCTTGATATAGATGAGTGGACCAAAGTAGCTGGCCTACCAGTTGGTCATATGCAATTTGTTGAAATTGCGCGTGAGATTGATAAACGCGGTATTAAGTTATTGGTATTTGATGAGCCAACGGCAGTACTTGCTGAGAGTGAAGCAGATAACCTTTTAGCTGCAATGAAAAATCTTGCTAAATCAGGTATAGCGATTCTTTTCATTACCCATCGACTTGATGAGGTTATGGATGCTGCTGATAATGTTACTATCTTACGTGATGGTGAGCTTGTCGCAACACGTAAAAAAGAAGATACTAACGTATTAGAACTAGCTGAACTAATGGTTGGAAGAAAAGTAGAGCTAACTGATAAAGAAGAATCTGAAATAAACACTGCTGATGTTGAGCAAGTATTAGAGCTTAAAAATTTCTCAGTTGATATGCCAGGTGAAGAAGTTAAAACATAAACCTGGATGTCGTAGAGGTGAATACTTGGTATTGGTGGTCTTGCTGGTCAGGTAAATAGGAATTGCTAATGGTGTTATGGGGATGTACAACACAACTGGCGAGATCCTATTAAAAGGTCAATCTCTTGCATTAAATGACACTAAGAATGCACTAGAAAAGGGTGTTGCCTTCGTATCAGAAGATAGACGTGCTGTTGGGCTTTTATTGGATTCTTCAATAGAAGACAATATTGCTGTTACAACCATGCAAATAAAAGAAGGATTCTTAAAAACATATGGGCCTCTTAAAGTAAAAGATACGAAAAAAATTAATAGTCATGCTTTAAAAATGATTGAAGATCTAGATATTCGTTGTACAGGTCCGCATCAACCAACGCGTAGGTTAAGTGGTGGTAATCAGCAAAAGGTGTGTGTGGCTAGATCATTAACACTAGAGCCGGAAGTGCTATTTGTATCGGAACCAACACGTGGTATAGATATCGGTGCAAAAAAACTAGTTCTGGATCTATTGGTTAAACTAAATAAAGAATTAGGTATGACGGTTGTTATGACATCGAGTGAATTGGCAGAACTACGAACAGTATGTGATCGTATTGCCATTGTAGCAGAAGGTAGAATAGAAGGTATCTTAAAACCAAAATGATTCAGATCAAGACTTTGGTCTAATGATGTCTGGTGAGTACCATAAATATCATAATAAGGAGGCTAAATAATGACTGAAACACTACTGAAGTATAAAAAGAAAATCGGTCTGCCTCGATTGATTATTTCATCACTTTTATTTAATGTTATGTATTATGGCCATATTTTTGGACTTACAAATTGGATCTTTAGCTTCAGATACAATTAAACGTTTTGGTATGAACGGGGATAATGGTTCTCGCTATGGTACCGGCAATTGAATCTGGTATAGGGCCGAACTTTGGTTTGCCAATAGGTATTGTTTGTGGATTATTAGGTACTTTATTTGCTTTTCAAATGGAGATCATTGGAGGCGTAGGGTTTATAGCTTCTATTGCAATTGCAATCCCCATTTGCTATTATTGCTGGTATTTTATACGGTAATATGCTTAATAAAATTAAGGGTTCTGAGATGCTGGTTGCTACTTATACTGGGTTCTCGGTTGTATTCCTTATGAGTATTGTTTGGTTAGTTATTCCATTGGATCATCCAGAGATGGGATGGCCAATTGGTAAGGGGCTTCGTCATACGATTTCCTTAGAATCATCATTTGCTCAAATTCTTAATAATTTTATGAGCTTCGAAATTGGTAAATTAAAAATCCCAACTGGTTTAATTTTGTTCTTCTTTGCAATGTGTGCAATTCAGTGGGTATTCTCAAGAACTAAAACGGGTGTTGCAATGAAAGCTTCTGGGGATAACCCGAACTTTGCATTGGCATCAGGTATTAACGTTGATAAATGTCGTATTTTAGGATCTGTTTTATCAACTACTCTTGGGGCAATTGGTATTATTGTATATGCACAAAGTTATGGTTTTATTCAATTATATGAAGCACCTCTCATGATGGCCTTCCCTGCTGTTGCAGCAGTACTTATTGGTGGTGCATCAGCTAAAAAAGTAAAAATATCACATGTTATTATAGGTACATTTTTATTCCAAGGTCTTTTAACCATTGCACTACCAGTCGCTGATGGTATTATAAAAGGTGGCGGACTTGCTGATACTATACGTATGGTAGTACAAAATGGGATTATATTATATGCCCTGACTAAAGTAGGAGGGGAATAAAATGGCTGATTTAGCAAAAATTAATGAACAAGAAATGCATGGTACAACGTCTTTAGGGGCGAGGTTGAAGAGTGCTATTATACAAAACAGTGTTACTATTTTGTTTACGATTATCTGTTTAGGTGGTATCTACTATTCCAAACTACCTTTATTCTTTATTGCAAATGAATTACTAACACGATTCACAAGAAATACAATATTGGTATTGGCCTTAATTATACCTGTTGTTGCTGGTATGGGTCTTAACTTTTCAATTGTTATTGGTGGTATGGCAGGACAAACAGCAATTATTATTGTAACCTATATGGGGGTAACTGGATTGCCTGGTTTTCTGCTTACGATTGCCCTTGCAGCACCAATAGCCATAATTTTAGGAAATTTAACAGGTAAGCTGCTAAATAAAACAAGAGGTCAAGAAATGATTGCAAGTATGATCTCTGGTTTCTTTGCAAATGGTATTTATCAAGCTATTTTTCTTTGATTATGTTAGGTACCATTATACCTTTTGATAACAAAGTAATGCTTAACCTGATGGTGTTGGTTTAAGAAATACAATTGATTTATCAGGTGGTACTGATGGTGAAGGTATCATGTATGCCCTGGATAACTTGATTAAATGGCCACTGTTTAATGTAGGTGTATTTTTCTTTGCAGTAGCAACGCTTTACTTTGGTTACAACTTATATAAAATCAAAACTGGCAAATCGCATGCTTATAGTTTACCAAAAGCAGTTTCTAATGTTGTAGCTTCAGTTGCAGGTTTAGGTTTCTGCTCTTATATGGCATTTAGTCCAAATTTAAGTGGCCAACTTAGAATGTTAGCTAACTTAAAATTATCTGTTGCATCTGCATTTGTATTATTTCTAGTTTGTGTGTTTAATGCAGTTTTTCTAAAAACGAAACTGGGTCATGATATGCGTTCGGTCGGACACGACCAGCACATTGCACAAGTTTCAGGGATCGACGTAGATAAAACGCGGGTTATTGCAATCACTATTTCAATGGTTATTGCAGCCTGGGGTCAAATTGTATTCCTGCAGAACATGGGTGTTTTAAATACTTATGGTAGTCATGTTCAAATTGGTATGTTCTCGGTTGCTGCGATCTTAATCGGTGGTGCATCGGTATCTAAAGCGAATGTTAGACAAGCTTTATTAGGTATTATCTTACTGCATACACTCTTTATCGTATCGCCTAAAGCAGGTCAAGAACTATTAGGTGACGCACAAATCGGTGAGCTTTTCCGTTCATTCGTTGCCTACGGTGTAATTGGTGTATCTCTTGGTCTTCATGCTTGGAAAAAAGTTGCTGGCAAAGCGAAATAATATACCATTTTGCAATGAACAATTTACAATGAACAATTAAAATTACAATATAAATGGATCGGCCCTGTGCCGATCCGTTTTGCATGGAATTAGAAAAAGTGTTGGGTAATATAATAAGGATTTCCAAAAAGAAAATGGTTCACCATTTTCCACTTTAAAGAACAGGTGTCCCGGTCTTTTAAGGCCGGCACCACGACTAGAAGATGCAACGAACATGTGGGTGAAAGAATATAAAACCCTTAAATTAATGGATGTAATATTTATTCTCAAATAATTGTTGACACTCGATATGCAGAGTGGTATTATTATCTGGTAAGTTAAAAACAACAAAGCAGAAGTTATCCGCTTCTCACCTAATAACAAGAGCGTTCATTGGGTTAAATAAACACGATTCTTTGAGACACTTGTGTCTTTGTATAAACGTGATTTTGTAAGGCGGATGATTTCAGATCCGTCTTTTTTATATGGAATGGATTTGATGAGTCTAGGAGGTGTAACTCATTAGCAAAAAAACAGAAATGAACGAAGCAATTCGCGATCGTGAAGTACGTTTGATCGGCGATGACGGCAGTCAGTTAGGATTAATGTCAGCCAAAGATGCTTACAAATTAGCTCAAAGAAAAAAAGCTTGAATCTTGTGAAAATTGCACCACAGGCGAAACCACCTGTATGTAAGATCATGGATTACGGAAAGTTCAAATACGAACAACAAAAGCGAGATAAAGAAGCTAAGAAAAAACAAAAAGCAAATTTCACTTAAGGAAATTCGTTTATCAATGAAAATTGAAAAACATGACTTAGAAACAAAAGCTAAACAGAGCGATTAAGTTCTTAGAAGCTGGTGACAAGGTTAAAATTGCACTACGTTTTAGAGGTCGTGAAATGGCGAAATACAAGCCTTGGTTACGAGTTATCGAGCGTTCATCGAAGCAGTAGGCGAAGTTGGAACACTTGAAAGAGACCTAAATGGAAGGCCGTAGTATGGTTGCTTTCATGAATCCTACGAAAACCAAGTAAGTGTTTGTATAGATTATAATTGTAAATTCATAAAAGGAGGAAAAATTTCATGCCTAAAAATGAAAAACTCATAGAGGTGCTGCAAAGCGTGTTAAGAGAACAGGCAGTGGTAAACTTAAGAGATCAAAAGCATTCACAAGCCATATCCTTACAAAGAAAGACAGCTAAGAGAAAAAGAAATCTTAGAAAAGCTACTTTGGTATCAGTTAGCGATATGAAACGAATCAGAACATTATTACCTTACCTATAGGATTAAATACACACAAGGAGGTTGAATCATGCGTATTAAAGGTGCAGTTAATGCAAAGAAGAAAACATAAAAAAAATATTAAAACTAGCTAAAGGTTTTACGGCGCTAAAAGTAAAATCTTAGATGCGCTAACCCTGCGGTTATGCGTTCGCTTAGATCAGCATACATTGGTAGAAAACTAAGAAAGAGAGACTTCAGAAAGCTTTGGATCGCGCGTATCAATGCAGCGACAAGACTTAATGGACTTTCTTACAGCAAATTCATCAACGGTCTTAAATTAGCAGAAGTGAACATTAACAGAAAAATGCTTTCTGAAATGGCTATTCACGATGCTGAAGGTTTTAAGCAACTAGTTGATATTGCAAAAGCAAAATTGTAATATAAATTAAAGCAGTCCTTGGACTGCTTTTCTTGTTTTTATGAATTTATTTAATAGTACATTTGAAAATTCCTCAAACATAAAGTGTTTGGGGATTTGTCTTTTCATGAGGAATTAAAATTATTTTAACGCCCTGTAGAAAACTATGAATCTTAAGATTGTATTAGTAAGGGTCCGATTGAATTTTGATGTGATATAATAGTTAGGGTTAGTTGAAAAAACATAGAAAAAAGGGGTGATTCCCATTCAAGTAAATATTAGAGAAACATTTGAGAAAAGTAATTTACAACCATCGCAAGTACTTGTACTTGGGTTTGGTGCGGTTATATTGTTGGGATCTATTTTATTAAGTTTGCCTATATCTAGTTTAAATGGAAAATCCATAGGGTTTATAAACGCTCTATTTACGGCGACATCAGCTGTATGTGTTACAGGATTGGTGGTCGTCGATACAGGAACGCATTGGACCTTGTTTGGTCAGTTCGTTATTATGTTACTTATACAGGTCGGTGGTTTAGGATTCATGACCATGGCCACCATGATCTCATTTATTGTAGGTAAACGTATATCCTTAAGAAGTCGCTTAATTATGCAAGAAGCATTAGGGCAGTTTGACATATCGGGTATTGTAAGACTAACACGTTACATATTAATGGTTACATTTATTATAGAAGGTTTAGGTGCATTTTCTTTTATCATTCCGTTTTATACCTGAGTATGGTAGAGCTAAGGGGATTTTCTTTTAGTGTTTTTCACTCCATTTCGGCATTTTGTAATGCAGGATTTGACCTCATAGGGAATGGTCGTAGTTTAACGCCATACGTTGGTGATACACTTGTCAATTTTGTAATAATGGCACTGGTCATTATAGGTGGAATTGGATTTGCTGTAATTATTGACGTTGTTAAAACACGTAAATTCAAAAAGTTGACATTAAACTCTAAAATTGTATTGTCTACGACAGGTGCATTGTTAGGAATCGCTTTTATACTTGTTTTTGCTTTTGAATTTTTTAACCCAGAAACATTGGGATCATTATCTTTTGGTGACAAAATACTAGCAGCTATGTTTCATGCTGTTACACCAAGAACAGCTGGTTTTAATACATTACCCATGGAAAACCTTACCCTAAGTACAAAGTTCATTACAATGGTTTTGATGTTCATTGGTGGTTCACCTGGTTCGACTGCAGGTGGTATTAAGACAACAACGGTTGCTTTGGTTGTATTAACTATGGTTTCTGTTACAAGAGGAAGACAGGAAACAGAGGTTTTTAAAAGACGTATTAATAAAGATGCTGTCAATAGAGCATTAGCTGTTTTAGGTATTGCTGCAGTTATAATAGTGTGTGTCATTATGATCATGACTTTAACTGAAAGTACTCAATCCTTTGAAGATATTGTTTTTGAAACGGTATCTGCTTTTGGAACCGTTGGTCTTACAGTAGGACTAACACCTAAACTGAGTTTAATGGGTAAACTAATCATATCTGCTTCAATGTTTGTAGGAAGACTAGGTCCATTGACAATTGTATTTGCATTAGCGAGAAAACAGGCGAAAAGAAAAGCCTTAATTAGATATCCTGAAGGACGCGTAATGATAGGCTAGGAGGTATGCTATGGATAAGCAGTTTGTAGTTATAGGATGTGGAAGATTTGGGTCTAGTGTAGCTTTAAAGCTTACTGAACTAGGGTCTGAAGTAATGGTAGTAGATAATAATGAAGATACAATACAAAGTATATCTGATAAAGTAATACACGCTGTTCAAGCCGATGCAACGGATGAAAACTCCATTAATGCATTGGGTATTCGCAATTTTGATGTTGCCATTATTACCATCGGCTCAAACATTCAGTCATCAATTTTAGTTACATTAATGGTCAAAGAACTAGGTGTAAAGCATATTATTGCAAAGGCAATGAATGAGTTACATGCTAAGGTTTTATATCGAATTGGGGCCGATAGAGTGGTATTTCCCGAACGTGAAATGGGCGTACGTATTGCTAAAATTTAGTTTCTTCAAATATATTAGAGTATATTGAACTAGCACCAGATTATAGTATCGTAGAAGTTGTTGCCCTTGATCAGTGGGTAGGTAAATCTCTTATCGACTTAAATATGCGTGCTAATTATGGTATTAATGTAATGGCAATAAAGCAAGGAACTGAAATTGATATTGCAGTGTATGCGAATACGGTAATAGCTGAAGGAGATGTATTGGTTGTAATTGGACACAACGACGACCTAAAGAAGATTGAGAGGCTCTAAAGTGATCGTAATCCAATCGTCAGCCAATAAGCAGTACAAACTCCTTAAAGGATTACATAGTAAAAAAAATCGTTACAAGTATGAATCTTATATAATAGAAGGAATCAGAATTGTCGAGCAAGCTCTTCTAGAGAAACAAGAGATTCAGAGTGTATTTATTAAGATGAGTCAAATAGCAAGTGAAAAAATGACTGATGTCCTTAGTCTTCTTGAATCAAAAGAGATACTTATATATCAACTTGAGGATTCACTTTTTGATCAAGTGTCAGATACAGTTCAGAGTCAGGGGATTATTGGTGTCTTGAAAATGGAGATCCTGACTTATAACATACTTCTAAAAAGTGATGAACAACGCCTTTTAATACTTGATAGAATACAAGATCCAGGTAATTTAGGAACTATGATTCGTACAGCTGATGCTGCTGGATTTACTGGTGTATTGTTAAGTAAAGGAACAGTGGATCCTTATAATGAGAAGGTTATACGATCAACCATGGGGTCGGTTTTTCAGATACCTGTCATTCAGGTTGAAGATATTATTGAGTGTGTAAGTTCATTAAAAGAAAATGATTATGGTGTTTTTCCTACAGCTCTTGATGGTGCGGTAGATTATGACACAATAGATTACCCTCGTAAAACGGCTATCATTATAGGTAATGAAGGTAATGGTGTAGACCCTGAATTGCTTGCATTAGGGTCCCAAAAATGTCATTATTCCAATGGCCGGGAAAGCAGAATCTTTAAATGCATCAGTTGCTGCTTCAGTCCTTATGTTTGAAGTGTTTAGACAAAAACGCAATAAGAGTTAGATTAACTTGCTTGCACCACCATTTTACCTGTGTTATAATGCATGTAATCCACATTTTAATATTGCAATACGTTGATGAAGAGAGTAGATTTATGAAGTCTTTTAGAGAGGGATTCGGTGCTGAGAGAATTCTAAGATGTTAAATTGAAGTTCACTTCTGAGTACCAAAACTGAACTGTAAGTAAGTTTTGGCGGTCAATCGCCGATATAGATACGAGTGGTCAAAATAAGATTTTGATTATTTGGGTGGTAACGCGGAATTTATACTTCGTCCCATGTTTATGGGGCGAAGTTTTTTGTTTTTGCATTAGCATTTAGCTAATCGCTAACTGCTAAAAGCTAAAAAGCTGTATTTAAGGAAGGAGTGTTTAATGATGAAAGAAAAGTTAGATCAAATTCTTG
>LQAH01000278.1_pt1 | contig 13481 bp, 16 predicted proteins | sample 1535791 | NCBI WGS metagenome assembly LQAH01 (sample SAMN04331585, study PRJNA305678) | bioreactor metagenome | isolation source: bioreactor_4 inoculated with Wadden Sea sediment 2nd replicate of a... | place: Germany:Bremen
AAGCCGGTCCGCCGCCGGACCGGTCACCGGATCATCCCCGAGCCGCTCGATTACCCGGATCCTTTCCAGGCGGCGGGATTCCACCTGTCGCCTCCCTTGTCTGGACAAGGGAATCCGGATGGAAACGGCCCGGCCGGACCGGGGGGTGGCATGGGCCACCATTTCCACGACACCGGTATCCGGATGATACACCTGAAACCCCATCTGGCCGGCGGGCATGAATCGCCGCACATACAGCAGGCACTGATGCAGCGCCCGTTCCAGATCCAGGCTGGAGCAAATCCGGAGGGTGGCTTCCTTGAAAAAATCTTTTTCATCCACCGGGGGCCGGACTTTGGTATCGGATTCAGCTGAAGGCATAAAACTCCTTATGAAATCTTCTGTTCTAATTGACAGTTTACTGCAAAACTTTTAAATAGAACAGAATTTTCTTTTCCATGAGACAGAAAAAGGGGGCTTCCATTCTTTTGTCATTTTAACCTTTTATAATCATTTGATTTTCCATTCCGGCACAGTTCGTGCTGTAACTTAATTGGTAAAATCTTAAATCTACAAAACTGCCCGATATAACCGCATAAGCCAACAAGGAGATATCAAATGGAAATAAAAAAAATCTGCGTGCTCGGCGCCGGCATCATGGGTGCCGGTATCGCCCAAGTCAGTGCCCAGGCCGGATTTGACGTGGTCATTCGAGACATGGAAGACCGGTTTGTGGAAAACGGATTGACCACTATCAAATCCAATCTGGACCGAGCCGTATCCAAGGGCAAACTGGACCGGGGGGGGGCCGATGCCGTTTTGAACCGGATCTCCGGCACCACAGATCTGACAAAGGCCGCCAGTGAGGCGGATCTGGTCATTGAAGCCATCATCGAGGTGATGGATGTCAAGAGGCAGGTGTTCCAGGATCTGGACAATATCTGCAAAAAAGAAACGCTGCTGGCAACCAACACCTCCGGGTTGTCCATCACGGAGATGGCAGCCGTCACCCAGCGAACCGACAAGGTGATCGGCATGCATTTTTTCAATCCGGTACCGGTGATGAAACTGGTGGAATTGATCCGGGGATTCACCACTTCCGACGACACCTTGAACATGGCCTGGGAATTTGTGGAAAAAATCGATAAAACCCCCATTGAGGTCAAAGAAGCCCCGGGATTTGCCGTGAACCGGATCCTGGTACCCATGATCAACGAAGCGGTCTTTGCTCTGGCGGAAGGCGTGGCTTCGGCCGATGATATTGATAAGTCTATGATGCTGGGGGCCAACCACCCGATCGGTCCGTTGGCGTTGGCTGACATGGTGGGCCTGGACACCATTTTGTTCGTGCTGGAAGGATTTCACCGGGAACTGGGAGAAGACAAATACCGGCCGGCGCCGCTGCTGCGCAAAATGGTGCGGGCCGGTTATCTGGGCCGCAAAAGCGGCAAGGGATTCTATGATTATACCCGATAACCCAGGCTGCCGGCCGGAACGCTGCATTCCGGCCGGTATACTGTTTTGAGCAAAACGTTGACCTATCAACAATAAGGAGACCCTATGGCACAAGTGGTTGCAGACCGCCGGGATGTGGATTTTGTCCTCCACGAACAACTGGAAGTGGCACAGCTGAGCCGGCATGATCAATTTGCGGAATTCACCGGAAAAACCATTGATATGATCGTCTCCGAGGCCCGGAACCTGGCCCTCAAGGAGCTGCTCCCCTGTCACCGGGAAGCGGATGAAGAAGGTTGTACCTTTAATGATGGCAAGGTGAGCGTGCCCAAAGCATTTCACCGGGCTTATGCTCTTTTCGCACAGGGCGAATGGATCGCCATGTGCGATGATCCGGCCTGGGGGGGGCCAGGGCATGCCCCGCACCGTATCCATGGCTGCGGATAACTATTTCAACGGGGCCAACTTTCCCTTCATGCTCCACAACATCCTGGTTCACGGGGCCGGCAAACTGGTGGAGCGGTTCGGCACGGACCAGCAGAAACGACTGTACCTAAAAACATGTACACCGGGAAATGGGGCGGCTCCATGCTGCTCACCGAACCGGAAGCCGGCTCCGATGTGGGGGCGTTGACCACTAAAGCCGTGAAAAACGACGACGGCACCTACTCGATTTCCGGCAGCAAGATTTTCATCTCGTCCGGAGACACTGATCTGGTGGAAAACATCATCCACCCGGTACTGGCCCGAATCGAGGGGGCGCCCGCCGGCACCGCCGGGATCTCCCTGTTTCTGGTGCCCAAATACCGGGTCAATGACGACGGCACCATGGGAGCGTTCAATGATATCGTGTGTACCGGCATCGAACACAAAATGGGGATCCACGGCAGCCCCACCTGTTCCATGACCCTGGGCGGCAGAGGCGGGTGCATCGGCACTTTGCTGGGCGAGGAAAACAAAGGGATGCGGGCCATGTTCGTGATGATGAACGAAGCCCGGCTCCAGGTGGGCATGCAGGGGTTTGCCTGTGCAGGAGCCTCCTACCTCAATGCCCTGAACTATGCCAAAGAACGGATCCAGGGGACGGCGTTGACCGCGCCAAGGGATCTTCCGGGGTACCCATCATCCAACATCCCGACATCCGGCGCAGTCTGCTCACCATGAAAACCGCTTCCGAAGGGATGCGCAGCCTGCTGTTTTATGTAGGATTTCTGGAGGACCGGATCACCGTCAGTACCGATGACACGGACAAAGCCCGGTACCAGGGTCTCATTGACGTGCTGATTCCCGTGGCCAAAGGATATGTCTCGGACCGGGCCTTTGAGATCTGCTCCATGGGCCTGCAGGTGTTCGGGGGATATGGGTACACCAAGGAATATCCTCAAGAACAGCTGCTCAGAGACTGCCGGATCACCCAGATCTACGAAGGCACCAACGGAATCCAGGCCATGGACCTTCTGGGCAGAAAACTGTCCCTGGACCATGGCCGGGCGTTCATAAACCTGACATCCGAAGTGGAGAATACCGTTGCCGATGCCCGGAAAGACGCGGAACTGGCCCCTTTGGCCGACATTGTCCACGCCACGCTGTCTCATCTGAAGGAGACTGCCGGAAAACTGGCCGGGGATTTGGGGAACGAAAATATCCTGACCGCGTTTGCCCATGCCCATCCGTTCTTAGATGTGTTCGGCGACACCCTCATGGGGTGGATGCTGCTATGGCGGGCCGTGACCGCAAAAAGAAACTGGCGGACACGCTCAAAAAAAGGACGTCACATTCTACCAGGGCCAGGTCACCGGAGCCCGGTTTACATTCAAAGCGTTCTGCCGGTGGCCCAGGCCAAAATGGCAGTGATCCAGACCGGAGATACCAGTGCCCTGGATATGGCGGACGCCGCTTTTGGCTCCTAAGGATCTAGTTTTGATGTCATCTCACACACAGAAATCAACGCCTCTGCTGACAAACAGGCAGAGGCGGATCCTTTAAAAATCTACAACCAGTAACAGGAAACAACACCATGAAAGAAATCGTCATCGTATCTGGCTGCCGGACCGCCATCGGGGCCTTCGGCGGCACATTAAAAGACATGAATGGTGCTGCCCTTGCCAGCGTGACCATGAAAGAAGCCATCAAGCGGGCCGGGATCGAACCAGACCTCATCGATGATGTCCGGTACGGCACCTGCGTGGAGCACCATGACACCCTGAACACCACCCGGGTAGCAGCCCTCATGGCCGGGATCCCGGACAGCGTCCCGGCGGCCACGGTCAACCGGGTGTGCATCTCCGGCATGGAGGCGGTGCTATCAGGGGCCGCCATGATCCAGGCCGGCATGGCCGAGGTGATCCTGGCCGGCGGGGTTGAACATATGTCAGGCGTCCCTTACACCGTGCCCAAGGCCCGGTGGGGGTGCCGGCTCCAGGATACCCAGTTTGTGGACGCCTTAATTCATGCCCTGCACTGCGGCTCCTTTGTTTTGCCCTTTGACGACGCCACGCCCCTGGACACGACCCGGGCACCGGCCTCCTATTTCATGGGCAAACCCTATATCATGGGCCACACCGCCGAATTTGTAGCTCAACACCTGGGATTCACCCGGAAAGAGATGGATGAGGTGGCCCTTCGCAGCCACAACAATGCGGAACGGGCCACTAAAGACGGGTCTTTTGCCGAGGAGATCGTGCCGGTCCAGGTGCCCCGGAGAAAGAAAGACCCTCTGGTGTTCGACAAGGACGAGCATTTCCGGCCGGGCATGACCCTGGAAAAACTGGCAGCCCTGCCCCCGGCATTTATCCCAAAGACCGGCACGGTCACTGCCGGTAATGCCTCCGGCATTAATGACGGGGCCGCCGGCATGATCATCATGTCCGCAGACAAAGCCAAAGCGCTGGGACTCACCCCGCTGGCCAAAATCAAGGCCACGGGCATGGGGGCGTGCCATCCCACGGTCATGGGGCTGTCGCCGGTACCGGCCGTAAAAAATCTCATGAACCGATCCGGTCTGTCAGTGTCTGATTTTGAACTGATCGAAGTGAACGAGGCGTTTGCAGCCCAGTACCTGGGGTGTGAAAAGGAACTGAACCTCAACCGGGAGATCACCAACATCAACGGCTCCGGCATCGGCCTGGGCCATCCGGTGGGCGCCACCGGGGCCAGGATCATGGTCACGTTGATCCATGCCATGAAAAACGGGGCAATACCCTGGGCCTGGCCACCTTGTGCGGCGGAGGCGGGGTCGCCATGGCCTGTGCCCTGGAAATGATGTGATGTTTGGGATACCTGAAATCTAATCGGTCCCTTCCGATGTCCCGGGCCCAGGAAAACAGGCGGGCCCGGGCATAGCTTCTGCCGGAAGCGATCTTGACCTCATCGATCAGGGCGTAGAGCACCGGCACCACCACCAAGGTCAGCACCGTGGCCACCAAAAGCCCGAAAATCACCACAATGGCCATGGACCGCCACCACTGGCTGGATTCCGAGGTCAGGGACACGGCCATTACATGAAAATCATAGGAAATGCCCGTGACCATGGGCAAAAGCCCTAAAATAGTCGTGACTGCAGTGAGCATGACCGGACGTAGCCGGGTGGCACCGGCGGCGATGACCGCTTCAGTCAGGGTCATTCCCCGGTCTTTCAGCCGGTTGGTATAATCGATGAGCACAATGGCATTGTTCACCACCACCCCGGCCAAAGAAATAATGCCCACCCCGGTCATGATCACTCCGAACGGGAGGATATCACGGCCAGCCCCCAGAACGCCCCGCCCAAAGACAGAAGCACAGAGGTCAAAATGATCGCTGGCTGTATCACTGAGTTGAACAGGGTCACCAGAATCAGGAAAATCAGCAGCAGGGCCACCACAAAGGCTTTGGATAAAAACGCCTGGGCATCCTGCTGCTCCTGGTCTTCTCCCGTGAATTCATAGCTGTATCCCGCCGGTATTTTCAGTTGCCCCAGCAGTTCCATCACCTGCATGCGGGCCACGGTCCCCGTGGTTTTCGTTTCATCGACACTTGCCTTGACCGTGACCACCCGCCGGTGATTCTTGCGTACGATGTCTCCCATAGCCCCTTTGTACTCAATGGATGCCAGGGTGGTCAGGGGCACCAGTTCCCCGGAAGGCCCGGGAATCATGAGCTTATGCAGAATATCGGCTCCCTGACGGTCTTCTTTAGCCAGCTTGATCACGATATCGTATTCCTCGTCCCCCTCGTAATAGGTGGACACATCCAGTCCGTTATAGGCGATTTTCAGGGCGTTACCCAAGGCCGAGGTGGTCAGACCGAACAGCGCGGTTTTCTGGCGGTCGATATGCACCTGAACCGATGGCAGCCCACCCTGAAAGTCATCCCTGACATCCGTTACATGGGGCACGCGTTCCACCAGTTTTCTGATCTCAGCAGCCAGCCGGCTCAACACCTCAAAACGATCCCCGGCAATCTCGATGTTGATGGGGCCCCGGTGGGAGGGCCTTCCTCCTGTTCCTCCACCGTGATTTTCACCCCGGGAATCTGTGCCACCCGGCGCCGGATTTCTTCCAGATCCGCCTTGGTTGGGGTCTTCCGGTCCTCGAAATCCAGGAACTGAACCCCGATGTGGTTGGGCAGATTGGATTCAAACACAGAGCTGCCCCCGCTGTTTTCAACCACCCGGGCATAGATATGCTCGACATTATTGATATTGGAAGGGGCGGTGAATTTGCGCTGTCGGGCCGTTTCATGGATCTGAGGTGCCATGGCAGCTTCGTAGCTTTCAGCCGATCCGCAGGCCACCGCCATTTCCACCTGCTTGACGGTATCATCGATGAATTCCAGGTCCGCACCTTCCGGCACATCAATGTTAACAAACACGGACCGGGGCTCAATGGACGGAAAAAACTCCACCGGCTTTTCAATGCCGATGGTCAGCATCCAGAACTGAAACAGCAGCACCGTCACCACCACCGCGCCAGCCAGCACCGCCAGTTTGTGTGAAAGTGCGTGTTTGAGAATCCGGGTATACACGGCCAGAAAAAAACCCTGAATCGCCACCGGCTTTTCCCCAAGGGATTTAATCTCAGACGAAGACGGTCGGTCCGGCCGCACAGACTTAGGGGTACCCATAAAATAAGAACACAGGGCAGGATTGATGATCAATGCCACAAACAGGGACGCACTCAACGTCACCATCAGGGTCACCGGCAGAAAATGCATGAATTCTCCCATGATGCCGGGCCAGAAGAGCATGGGGAAAAACGCGGCCAGAGTGGTGGCCGTGGCGCCGATGACCGGCCAGGCCACCTCTCCCGTGGCCTTCATGGCCGCTTCCATCCGGGGCACCCCCTGCTGCATGTACCGAAACACATTTTCCACGATCACGATGGCATTGTCCACCAGCATGCCCAGAGCCAGGGTCAGAGAAAACAGCACCACCATGTTGAGTGTGATGCCCAGGGCATTGAGAACAGCAAAGGACAGAAACATGGAAAACGGAATGGCCATGCCCACCAAAGGGCGTTCCGGATTCCCAGCACCACGAACAGCACCCCTACCACCAGGATCAGTCCGGAGATGATGTTGTTTTCCAGGTCCGCCACCATGGCCCGGATATCCTTGGCATTGTCCATCAGTTTGGTGATGCTGGTGTTTCCGGGAAAGGTGGCGGCCGCCGCCGTCACCACGGCATCGATCTCTTCGGAAATCCGGATGATGTTTTCCCCGACCCGTTTTTTCACCGAGATATTGATGGCACTTTCGCCGTTGAGCCGGGACCGGGAGGTTTCCTCCTGGAGTCCATCCACCACGGTTGCCACATCCTTGAGATAAATGGGATGACCGTTGTGGGTTGCCACCACCAGGGTCAGGATCTCTTCCGGGGTGTCGAACTCCCCTGGCACCTTAAGTTGGTACCGGCCATGTCCCAGGGTGATGGCGCCGCCGGAGATGTTCTGGTTCTCGGCAGCCACACTTTGCTCAAGGCGGGTGATGGGGATCCGGTAATAGGCCAGCTTGTCGATGTCCACTTCCACCCGGATCTCCCGGTCCTGCCCCCCGGTCACCTCCACTTCCAGGACCCCGGGGATGGCTTCGATGTCATCCTTGAGATCGTCTGCCGTCTTCTTAAGCAGGGCCGGACCGATGTCCCCGGCAAGGGAATAGACCACAATGGGCATGTCTGAAAATTCACCTCATACACCATGGGTTCGTCTTCCAGGTCCGTGGGCAGGTCGTTTCTGGCCTCATCCACCTTGTCCTTGACCCGGGAAAGCACCTCATTAATATCCGTGCCCGGCAAAACTCGATACTGATCTGGGAAAGACCCTGGGAGCTCACGGATGAGATATTTTTTACCTTGTCCAGGCCCTTGAGCTTCTTTTCGATCTTAATGGTGATGGCGGTTTCGATGTCAGAGGCGGATACCCCTCTGTAATCGGTTCTGACAAACACATAGGGAATGGTGATATCGGGCGCACTTTCCCTGGGAAGCACCCGGTAGGAATACAGGCCGATGATCACGATTATCACCAGCAGCACCAGCACGGACACCCGGTTTTTAACCGCCGCATCTGACAGGATCATTGACCCAGCTCCGCCATGGACCGGACCCTTCGGTCCACCTTAAGCGGCTCTCCGTCATCGATGATCCGATGCCCCACCACCACCACATGATCCCCTGGAGAAAGCCCGGCTGTTATCTGAATTTTCCACCCATCCTGGAATCCGGTGTTCACCGGTATAAACTTTGCCCGGCCCTGGTCCTCCACAAACACGCCGGTTCGGCCGCCCCGGTCGATCAAAGAATAGATTGGCACCCCAAGGCCCTGTTTTTCCCGATTTTTGACAATAGCCACCCGCACGAACATGTCCGGCAAAAGCGCATGATCCGGATTTTCCAGACGGATCTCCAGATTGTAGAGCCGGGCCAGGGAATCCGTGGTTTTCTGCAAATAATGGTATTGACCGGTAAAGGCTCTGCCTTTCAGGGCGTCCACGGTCATGTCAAACTGTTTGAGATTCCTGACCGTGGAAACGTCCGATTCCGGAATCCCCACCTCGATTTTGAGGGTGTCTATCTGCAGAATCCGGGCCACGGGATCTCCCACGCCCAGAAAACTGCCTTCCTCAATGTGGGACCGGTCCACCAGCCCGGCCATGGGAGCATGAAGCGTACACCGATCCAGATGGAGTTTGGCGGTTTCCATGGCAGCCCGGGTGGTCTTGACCTGGGCCGATATGTCATCGAGCTGAGACTGGGTGATGAACTGCTGTTTTGACAAGGCTTCAAACCGCTGCTGATTGAGCAGGGCGGTTTCATAAGACGCCCGGGCCGAATCATAGGCATTCTGGTAATCCCGCTGATCAATGACCGCCAGCACATCCCCCTGGTCGACCACGGTACCGTCATCCATTTTTTTCTCCATGATCCGGCCTGCCACCTCGGCCACCACTTCCAAGGATTTCCAGGGTCTGGCCATACCGGGAAGGCTGATCCTCTCCATCAGATCTTCCGGCACCATCTCCAGAGTGATCACTCGGGTGGCCTCGGCGGTTTCCTGAACCTGACGGGACTGTTGCTCTGCCAGCTCCGCTTTTTCCGCCGAAATCTTCCGGCCCATCGGAATAATTACAAACACCACCACCAGGGCCAGTATGACAAAGGGAAAGCCGTGCCAGATCAGGCGAAGCAGGGTTCTTTTGACAGTCGGCCAAAACCGGGATCGAGGTTTCATGAATTCAGGTCCTGATATTGTAAATCTGGTTTACCAAAATATTTATAATAGACACGATCCAATGAATTTCAAGCACTGAATCAAGCCGCTGATCCGGATCAGAAAGCTGATTCAATCGAAATCCTTGTAAAGACACCTCCGGGAGCTTCCGCTCTACAAAATCTTCGGCTCCGGCTCATTCGGGTAGACCGGTCGCCACGAGAACCTCCTCAGCCTCTGATGCCGCGGGGTCTGCGGGGTCTGCCCCAAAAATTCCGAATTCACGCCCCCCTTTGTTGTCTCACACCAAAGATTCGGCTATGGACACGGTCCGGTCTCCCATCAGGTTGACATAACTGGCCATTTCATTGTCATACCAGCCATAGATCACGGCCTGGGTCACCTGGATGCTGCCAACCAGATCCTGAATATTCTCCTGAACGGCCTTGTCGATTCCCTGCAGATGCGACAGGTTGATGTTGATGGCCCCGGTCCGGGTGTGGGTTTCATGGCCTTCGATCACGGCCGCTGCCTTAGGGGTCCCGATGATATCGGCAGACACGTTCTGGTCTTCGGAATAGATCAGATACCCGTTTCCGGACTGGGACGCGTTCCGGTAGATGTCGTTGATCAGTTCCCGGCGGATCGGCTTGCTGTCTGAAATCTCCTGAAAATTCATGACCAGAATAATCAGCGATCCCGTGGCTGTGGGAATCCTTACCGATTCAGCAATGAACCCGATATTGGCCATTTCCGGAATCACCAGCTGAAGGGTCTTGGCTGCCCCGGTGGTGGTGAGTATGATGTTGTTCATGATGGACCGGTTTTTGCGCAGATCTTTGGCTTTGGTCTTGGGCAGACGGTCCAGCACCTGCTGGGAACCGGTGGCGGCATGCACTGTGGCCATGGACGCGGACAATACCCGTTCCACGCCGAAATAATCCAGCAGCGGCTTGATCATGTGGGCCAGACAGGTGGTGGTGCAGGAGGCGTTGGAAATGACGGTGTGCCGAACCGGGTCATACTCCGTGTCATTGATACCCATGACCGTGGTCACGCTGTCCTCGGGCATGGCAGCCCCCTGCTTGAGCTTGAACGGGGCGGACGCGATCACCTTGGCGGCACCGGCTGCCAGATGTCCCCGAATCGAACCCGCCGGGTCATCCGCCGGCAGGTTGGGATCCAGAAACCGGCCCGTGGTGTCCACCACCAGATTCACATGATGATCGGCCCATTGAATCTCACTGGGATTCCGGTGCGTTTGCAGAATTTTAACCCGGACTCCGTTGACCTTCAGGGTCCTGTCCGCCTCATTCACCTCCGTGATCACGTTTCCGGACTGATACCCGTTCAGAAACGCAGTCAGGCGGCCATAGGTGGAGTCCCGCTCTATGTAGTGGATCACATCGGACAAACCAGCCCCACGTCCCGTCCGATGTTGATGACGATATCCGTAAATATTTGCGCCCGGCATGATGCCACAGGGTGAGTTTGCCGATGCGGCCCAGGCCGTTTATTCCCAGAATTCTATTATTTTCGGTATTCACGATATGCCTCGCTTTCATGGTTGATTGACGTTGATATCCCCTTCAAACACAAATCCCTTGTTTCCGTCGATACTGATGTAATCCCCCACTTTCAATTTTCTACCTGCCAGGCAGCAGTTTTTATCCGCTTCATTGCATACCAGGGTTTCACATCCCACCACACAGGTTTTTCCCAGATTGCAGGCCACCACGGCCGCATGGGAAGTCAACCCCCCCTTGGCGGTCAACAGCCCGTCTGATGCATCGATCTCCAGAATGTCATCGGGCACGGTGTCGTTTCGCAGCAGAATCAGATGGGCATCCGGATCCTGGCGCCGGAACGCATCGATTTCCTTGAGGGTGAAAACGATGCGCCCGCTCATGGCACCGCCGGATACCCCGGTACCCTGGCCCAGAAACGCCGCTTTCAGGCGGTCATCGTCAGCTGCAAACACAGCCAGTTTTTTGCGGTCTCCCAGGGACAGGTCCCGGGCCTGGAGAATGAATAGGTCCTGCGGTTTGGAACCTTCAAAGGTGAACTCGATCTCCTGGGGATTCCACCTGCGTTTGTAGATCAGCATCTGGACCGTGTCTCTCAATTGTTCATACACCCTGGGAAAGGCTTTTTCCAGGCTGATCCGGGTATCCCGCGTTCCAGCTCTCGTTGCATTTCCGATATGGGAAGGGTGCTCACCAGGCCGGCCACCACATCTTCGCCCTGGTTGCCGATGGTAAATCCCCCACAGTCGAATGGCATCCCCGGGCAGTTTCGGGCTGTGGCTGAAGGCCACACCGGAACCGGACTGACGGGACCGGTTCCCAAACACCATGGCCTGGACCGTGACCGCGGTGCCCCAGTCATCGGATATCCCCATAATCCGGCGGTAATCAATGGCCCGTTTGGCATCCCAGGAGGAAAACACTTTGTGGATGGCCAGAAACAGTTGGTCCATGGGCGATTCCACCAGTTCGATGCCGTTGCGCAACAGCTGGTTTTGTAGGCCATGGCCACGGCCTTCATCTGATCGCCCGTAAAATGGCGCTTAAAATCAATGCCGGCCTGCTTTTTGTGGACCGCAATGATCTGGTCAAATTCATCCCGATGAATGCCGAATGTCATGCCGTACTGCTGAAGAAACCGGCGGTAACTGTCCCAGGCAAACCAAGGGTTGCCGGTTTTTTTGGCAATGGCATCGGCAATCTCTTCATTGATCCCCACATTCAGAAACGAATCCATCATTCCGGGCTGGGATATGGATGACCCGGAACGAACCGACAGCAGAAGCGGTTTTCAGGGTCCCCCAGCACCTGCCCGGTCTGCTGCTCCAGACGGGACATCATGCTGGCCACCCGCTGTTTGAAATTGACCGATGCCGGGGTATAAGTATCGATGAGATCCAGGCACCGGAATACCTCCGTGGTAATGATGAACCCCTGGGGCACCCGGACGCCGATCTGTTTGAGCCGCATCAGGTTCCATCCCTTGTTGCCTAAAATGATGATGTTCTGGTTGGCCACCGGTTCATCACTGATGGGGGTCACGGCGTTTTGGGGTCATAGTTGAGCAGCACGCTCAACTGGTCCTGGGACAGTCTTTCCGATTGCCGGAACAGGGTATGAAGAATCCGGTTCAAAAACACATCCAGCTGCTGAAGTCCTAAAGAGGTGGCGATGCGGTCCCGGAAAAAGATGTCAGCGACCCGCTGATCCAGTTTTCTGGCGGTTTTTTCATCCAGCTGTCCCTGGTCCGGAACAAATCCGGGCAAATATTTTTTCTGTATCTGATCCTTGCCGATGCGGGCTTCAATCTGCAGCAGGTTGGCGGAATGAATGTTGTGAAAGTAATCATTGATCATATCGGCCACAGCCCGGACAAATCCCTTGAAAATATCCAGGTATTGGGTGAATGAACAGGTGGTGGTATTGACCGAATACTTAAGAAACTCCATTTGAACATCCAGCTTGTTGGATACAATCCCATCCAGGCTCAGGGCTTTTCGGAACAGGGTCAGCAGAGAAAAGATCCGGACAAACGTGGGCTTGGTGATCAGTCTCAGATCAATGCTGTTGATCAGATCTTCAAACAGGACATTGACAATGCTTTCAATGCGAAGTGTCAAACCCAGGGCATCGAATTTGGGCTCATTATAACTGCCGTACATGGACGGAATATCCACGGCAAAATGGCGTTTGTGGTAAATGGCTTCATTGGGTTCGTACACCTGGTCCGAAACAACGATGTGTTTGAGATCCGCCATGTAAGATAGCAGACGGTCAATTTTGATTTCCAGGCGGTTTTCGTCCAAGGCTGCGGCCAGCCGCCGGGGGTCCGGCAGGTCATCGGTCTTGAAATTGGTCAGATAGGATTTGATTTCCAGATGATCCACCCCGTATTTTTCATTGAGCAGCCGAAAAAACCGAAGCATGAGCCGAACCCGGTGCCGGTCCAGGTCTGTCACTCCCGAAACCTCTTCCACATACCGGTCCAGGGCCTCCTGACGGTACATGAGAAAATCCTTTGGGTGGGACAGTTTTTTTTTCTTCCAGATACTGCATGATGTGACCGGGACCGTCCACATACCGGCCCGATGTCTGGATCTCTTCAAAAATGGAAGGCGGGACAAACGGTTCCAGCGGGGCTTTGTCCTTTGTTTTCCAGAAAATCATCACCTGCTGAATAAACTCCACGATCCGGCTGGAACTTTCCACATGGCACTGCTTGCGCAGAAAATGGATCAGGCGGTCCCGGCGGTGGCAGGATTCATCCAGCTCCGTGGAGATATCCCGGAGCTGCCCCTCAGCCCCGATTTCATTGAAAAACGCTGGCAGCAGA
>LQAH01000279.1_pt1 | contig 13456 bp, 17 predicted proteins | sample 1535791 | NCBI WGS metagenome assembly LQAH01 (sample SAMN04331585, study PRJNA305678) | bioreactor metagenome | isolation source: bioreactor_4 inoculated with Wadden Sea sediment 2nd replicate of a... | place: Germany:Bremen
GATTCAAGATATATTATAATATTAATATAAGGAGTTCATAGAAATACAAATATTATAGAAGGTGGAGGTTGCTGCTATGAAGGAAAAAGCAGGTCAATGGTTTATTGTTGAAGGTTTAATGAATCAGAGAATGGTAAATTATGTACTCGAATTCCAGAATCATGGAGACAGGCATAAATTCGGGGAAATTGCACTTTCAAGACATATGATCAGTGGAAAGGATCTTAGAAAATATCTCAGATCACTTTTCTGATTATATTATCATATAAATGGATATCAACACTGTCATTCTGTTTCCGGTATAATATATACCGGCATAAAAGTCCTGAACAAAAAAAAAGGGCCATCCAATTAAAAATTGGAAAGACCCTTTTTGAAATTAACAATAAGATTAAACAAACTTACCTACGAAATCAATCATATCGTTAGTAGCCTGTGAAAAAAGAGCAGCATTTTCCTTGAGTGATACAATTTCGTTAAACTGTTCAACTGCATAACCGTCTTCTTCATAACCTTCAACAAAGAATGGTACCTGATAAAGCTTTTCAGAACATCATCACTTGTCTGTCTGTCCCACTGAGATGTAATTTCTCTGTTTCTGTAGTGATAGAGAATATCTCCTATCATTGGAGGAGGACATGTATAAACAACTGGTCCGCCTGCAACATATCAAGTGAGGTAAAACATTACCGTCAACATCTACATGTTTTCTTGCTGAACAGAAAGAATCTTAGCTTCAAGATTATCCCTTTCGATTAATTTGCGCATTTTTTCACAACTGCGTTTGAAGCTTCTCTTAGTTCAAGAGGACTGATATCAAGGTTATTTTTGTTGATATAACCTCTGAAAGCTGCAGAGTCTTCAAATCTACCTGACATCTGAGTTATAACTGCTCTCCATCCATGTCTTTCTTTGCCGCTTTTTCTGTGTTCTCTTATACCTTCTGTTACTGCATTAGCAACTGCCATTATCTGAGGAAGGTTGAAACATGTAGTAGCATTTGTTGCAATACCTTTTGATGCAAGATGCTTGAATACAGGTATACCCTGTGTTGAAGCTGAAATCTTAATCATTACATTGGGACCCATATCAGCAAGTTCTTCTGCCATTTCAATCATTGCTGCTTTATCTTTGATAAGATTTGGATCTACCTGACCTGAAATATGTCCAAGTTTACCATTTGTTGCTTCGAAAAGCGGGAGGAATTTTTCTGCACCTCTTTTAATATTTTCCTTATATACTTCTCTGAAAAGACCGTACTGAGATCTTCCTGTGTAGCTTTTTCTGATATCTTTAATGATTTCTACCCATTCATCAGTTCTCTGCTGAAGAACTGCCCATGAAAGAGGCGGATTAGTTGTACATCCTTTAAAAACCCATTTATCTACAGGCGCATCGAGGAACATAGAATTTAATTCATCAACAAACCATTTTCTATCAGCTTCCGGAAGTGTTTTCTGATAGTCATTTACAAAATTCGGCCATACAAGCGGTGAAGAATCCCACCAGATTTCTGTTTCAGGATTTAATGACTGTAATCGTCTCCATACATTCTCTAACATTGTTATCTCCTCCTGGTGATTGTTTATAACCAGATACTTAATATAATAACAGAATATCAGACAAAGTATATTTTTAAAAGGTCTTTTTATCAGAAATATCATTATTTATAACAATTATTTACTGTATTTATTGATAAATTGTAATAAGAATATAAAAAGCTGTCAGTCTTTATATATAGTATTGAGTAATATTATTTCATTTTTGTTATCAAAAAAACATTCAACAAGTTCAGGGTCAAAGCTGATTTCCTTTTCTTTTTCTATATAATCAAGGACTTTATCAATTTCCCATGCTTTCTTATAAATTCTATCATTTGATAATGCATCAAAAACATCTGCAAGGCTGACTATTCTTGAAACCCTGTCAATTTCTTTTTCTTTAAGTCCTTCCGGATATCCTTTCCCGTTCCATTTTTCATGGTGCTGCAGTGCAATAAGTGATGCTGTTTTTAAGAAGTTCTTTGCTTGATCCTGAAAGGAGTTTATAACCTATTGTTGTATGAGCTTTAATTCTACTGAATTCCTCTTCATTAAATTTACCCGGTTTTAAAAGAATAGAATCAGGTATCCCTATTTTTCCGACATCATGAAGCGGGGATGCATGTGAATATATCTGGATTTCCTCTTCAGTATAATTTAGGCTTTTCATCATTATTTCAGTAATTTTTACTTACCCTGGTTACATGATATGCTGTTTCGTGAGATCTTTTTTCAATAATTTCTCCCAGAACATGAATAAGTTCTATCTGGGTGTTTATAATTTCATTATTCAGAAACAGATTTTCAAAAAGCTATACCAATTTTTTCATTGATCAGGGAGAGCATCTGTTTTTCATCAAAACTGGACGGTATAAAATCTTTAAGAAAAATTAAAATGCTGTTTGAACTGGGCAGGTGATATTAAATATGCATTACTACTATCTTCGAAATATGATTTTTTTAAATCTTTATATTTTTTTATATTGTTTTCAACATATGGACAGCAGTCAGATATCCCTGAAATATTAACAAGATCTCCTTTTTTTGACAGGATATCAACATTATCTTCATCTATAATAGCTGAAAAACTATTTATTGGAATATGCTCGGAATCAATTAATTCTGAGAGCCCGTGAATAAAATCAAGTGATTTATCTGCAAGATTATTGAGGTACGGGTTTTTACCAGATCATCAGATGCATCAAGAATATACTGAACTGCTTCACGGCTTTTATTTACAGCAATAATATCCTTGTATGCTCTCAAAGCTGCATAAACAGCAGTAAATAATTTCTGAGAAGTAAGTTCGTTTTTTCTTTATAGTCATTTATATCATATTCATTATAACTTTTTTTCAGGAGCATGCCCCGGCTGACCAGTTCTAAGAATTATACGTATATTTTTATTTTTAAGATCTTCTCTAATGACTTTAATTATATCCAGACCCGCAGTTATGCTTTCCATAACTACATCCAGAAGAATTACTGCAGAATCAGGATTTTCCTTTAAGACATTTACTAGTTCGACTGCAGAGTATGCGCTTAGAAAATTAATTTTTTTATCATCAAATACAAGATCACTTAAAACAATGCGTGTTGATGAGTGGACCTGTTTATCGTCATCGGCAATTATTTATTTTCCAAAACCCTGAATAAATATTTTCATTTTTTATATCTGGAGTATCATTAAAAATTGAATCGGATTCTATTGTTTTCTGCATAATAAAGTTTTACTTCGGAAAAGTAATTGTAAAAACAGTACCTCTGTTTTTTTTTACTTTTACAGCTGATAACCCCCTCAAGTCTTTTGTTTACAAGATTATATACAATATTCATTCCTAAGCCGGCACCTCCCTGGCCCCGTTTAGTCGTAAAAAATGGTTCAAAAATTCTGCTCAGCTGCTTAATCTCCATTCCTATGCCGTCATCTGAATAATTAAGTTCTATTTTATCATCTTTTTCTTCTACAGTTATAAAAATATTACCTTCATCCCTGTTTTCGAAACCATGCTGAATAGAATTATTTATAAGATTGTTTATAATCTGCAGAAAAATACCGGGATAAGAATTTATATAAAGCTCACCTGAGGGATCAAAATTTATAATAAAGTTTGTTCCTTTGAAAGTCGGTCTTATACTCATTATCACTTCGTTGAGGTATTCTATAATATTAAAATCTCTTTTCTCCTCAACAATTTGATCAACAGCAACATTTTTAAAACTTTTTATAAGTTTGCTAGATCTCTCAATATTATGTATTGCTCCGGAGAGAGCTTCAATAATTGTACTTAAATTATCTTCAAAAAAAGATTTTGAAAGTCTGTTTTCTTTGTACATATCATCAAGATCATGGAGTTTTTCGTTTATGAATGTGATATTTGTATATGTTATACCCATGGGTGTGTTTATTTCATGAGCTACTCCTGCAACAAGATTTCCGAGTGCTGCAAGTTTTTCTGATTCGATAAGTTCATCCTGTGCTTTTTGAAGGTCATTGAGAGATTTCTCAAGTTTTTCCGTTCTCCGCTTTACTATTTTTTCAAGTTCATTATTCATGTTTATAAGAGTGTTCTGTGCATTAATAAGTTCTGTAATATCATTTCCTTCAATCATCAGATATTTTGTATATTTTTCCGTTTATTATGACAGGCTGAATAAAGATATCAAGATGTACCTGTTTGCTTCTTTTAGTATTTTGAGTTTTATATTTCTTCTTTCTCCGCTAAGACATTCCAAAAATATTGGTTTTAAAAGATCAGTATTTTCATCTTTAAATGATTCAAGCATATTCCATATCTTTATTTTTCTGATTCATAATTTTCAAGGTTAAAGAATTCTATTGAAGTTCTGTTAACTTTAGCAATAGACCCGTCAGTATTTAAAAGAGCTATAAAATGCGGAGAATTGTTAAACAGTCCCTGAAGTTTAAGTTCCTCCTCAATTAGATGTTTATTAGCTTTGTAGGTTTGGAAGGCAGAATACATAGACATTGAAATTATTATTACTGTCATTGCTATCAATAGCAATATAACATCCCCGGTTCTTGATTTGAGTTCAGTTTCTATATCATCTAAATAAAGACCGGTTCCGATAATCCAGCCCCATGGTTTAAATCTCTTTAAATAAGCTATTTTAGGCTGAATATTTTCTGCATCTCCATACAAACTGCCATTGATAAAAGAGAAAGTTTCACCTGTCTCTTCAGTAACTCTGACAAATTCTGCAAATAATTCCTGCGATTCAGGTGTCATCAGTTTACTTGATTCAATATCAACAAGATCTTTTCTGTAGGGATGTGCAATTAAAACTGTATCCATATTGGATATCCAGAAATAATCTTTAAGATCAGAACCGTATCTTAGAGATTCTATGGTTTTAACTACTTCAATTTTAGCATCATCCTCAGATAGTTCACCGTTTAAAAAATCTGCGTATGCTTTTTCTATAATATACCAGGAGGTCTGAATTGTATTTTTTAGAAAATATTTTTTCTGTTCTATCATAAAATTAACGGAAAGAAGGGACTATTGTAAAAAAAATGATGTATATAAATATGAAAAATGAAACAAGTACAGGAGCAATAGTTCTATAAAAATATTTTAATCCGCTTTTTTCAAATAATTTTTCATTGTTAAATATAATACTATTACTATATTTGTCTTTGTCAAATAAAAAGGGTATCTGCTCAATAGAACAGATACCCTGTATTTTTTATGAAAGGAAACAGTATAACAAAACTAATACTGTTCTAAAATCCGGATATAATCTGAATCAGATTAAACTTAATATTACATTAAGCCGCCGAGATTCTTGTAGAATGCCATTCGTTTTTTAGCATCTTCTTCTGCAGCTGCAAAAAGCGCTTCTGCTTCTTCCGGTGCTGTTTTGAGAAGTGCTGTGTATCTTCTTTCACTCCTGATAAAGTCCTGGTAGCTTGACTTAGGTTCTCTTGTTTCCCAAGTGAATCTTTCGCCTTCAGCTCCTTCAGGATTATATCTGTAGAGCGGCCAGTAACCTGACTCAACAGCTCTTTTCTGTTCAGTCTGAGTCTTTGACATATCAATACCGTGTGCAATACATGGTGAATACGCAAGGATGATTGAAGGTCCGTTGTATGCTTCAGCTTCTCTGAATGCTTTTATAGTCTGAGCTCTGTTAGCGCCCATTGCAACTGATGCAACATAAACATAACCGTAACTCATACACATAAAACCGAGGTTTTTCTTACCGAGTCTCATACCTGCATTAGCAAATTTAGCAACTGCTCCGATTGGAGTAGCTTTTGATGCCTGTCCGCCTGTATTTGAATAAACTTCTGTATCCATAACAAGAATGTTAACGTTTTGCCGGCAGCTACTACATGGTCAACACCACCGTAACCGATATCATAAGCCCAGCCGTCACCGCCCAGGATCCATACACTCTTGTCTATGAAGTAGTCTTTGAGTTCAAGGATTTTTCTTAAGTCTTCTTTCACTTCACCTGAAGCAGCATCAACAGCAGCAGGAAGAAGAAGACCGACAGCAGTCTGTGCAGCAATTGCTTCTGCATCTTTCTTGTCCCACAGTGTTATGCATTTATCTAATGCAGCTTTAAGATCTGCACTGATTCCTGCTTTCATTACACTGTCAATTTTAACTTTAAGAAGTTTTCTGTTACTGTCTACTGCAAGTCTCATACCGAATCCGTATTCAGCATTATCTTCGAAGAGTGAGTTACCCCATGTAGGGCCTCTGCCTCTGTCGTCTTTTGTGTAAGGGATAGTCGGGAAAGTACCGCCGTAGATTGATGAACATCCTGTAGCATTTGCAATAACCATATTTTCACCGCAAATCTGAGTTGCAAGTTTAACATATGGAGTTTCACCGCATCCTGCACAAGCGCCTGAGAATTCGAAAAGAGGCTGTTTGAAACCGATGCCTTTTACATTAGTTTCAGCTGCTCCATCCAAAACATTGTTTGGAAGGTTTTCGAAGAAACATACAGCTTTATCCTGTCCTGCTTCTCTTTCAGCTTCCAATGTACTGAATTCAAGAGCTTTCTGCTGTTTTTTGCCGGGACAAACATCTACACATACACCGCATCCTGTACAGTCTTCAATATAAACCTGAATTCTGTAATCAAGGTCTTTTTCATTTTTTGTATTTGATTTTAATTTGTTTCAAAATTTGCCGGTTTATCTTTAAGAAGAGCAGGGTCGATCTGTTTAGCTCTGATAACTGCATGAGGACAAGCCATAACACACTGGTTACACTGGATACAATTGTCATGGATCCATTTTGGAACTCTTGGTGCAACACCTCTTTTTTCAAGTTTTGTTGTGCCGGAAGGAATTGTTCCGTCAAAAGACATAGCTGATACAGGAATGTCATCACCTTTCTGGTGCATGATTGGCTCAATTATTTTTTTAGCAAACTCACCCTCTGAGTCACAGATTAGTTCTGCAGGTTTAAAAGATTCTGTAATAGTAGATGGAACTTTAACTTCCTGAAGTGCTGCTGATGTATTGTCTACAGCATCCCAGTTCATTTTTACAATATCTTCACCTTTTTTGATAAAAGTTTTCTTTGATTGAATCTTTAATAAGCTTGATTGCCTCATCTTCAGGAAGGATACCTGAGATCTTGAAGAATGCTGCCTGCATTACAGTGTTAATTCTTCCTCCGAGGCCTGATGCTTCAGCAATTTTAAGAGCATCTATGTTGTAGAATTTGACTTTTTTATCAATAATAATCTGCTGTTCTTCTCTGGTCAGATGGTTGAAAACTTCTGTACTGTCGATTTCTGAGTTGAGGAGGAATACTCCGCCTTCTTTAATCGGACCAAGCATATCATATCTGCCGATATATGCAGGATTGTGACATGCAATAAAATCTGCATCAGTAATAAGCCATGGCATATTTACTGTACTTTTTCCGAATCTAAGGTGTGAAACTGTTACACCGCCCGATTTCTTTGAGTCATATGAAAAGTATGCCTGAGCATTCATATCAGTGTTTCCACCGATGATTTTAATAGAGTTTTTATTAGCACCAACAGTACCGTCAGCACCAAGACCCCAGAACATGCAGCTGATAACATCGTCTGCAGAAACATCAATTTCTTCAGTAATTTTAAGTGAAAGGTTGGTAACATCATCTTCAATTCCGACTGTGAAGCCGTGGAAAGCAGCGCCGTCAAGGTGGTCATAAACAGCTTTAACCATTGAAGGTGTAAACTCTTTACTTGAAAGACCGTATCTGCCGCCGATAATATTGATTCCCTTACCGTTGAGTGCAGTAACAATATCAAGGTAAAGCGGTTCCCCGATTGCGCCCGGTTCTTTTGTTCTGTCAAGAACTGCAATTTTCTTACAGCTTGCAGGAATTGAATCGATAAATGCTTTTACAGAGAAAGGTCTGTAAAGTCTTACTTTAACAGCACCGACTTTTTCCCCTTTTTCTACAAGGTATTTTACAGTCATGTCGATTGTGTCGCACGCAGAACCCATTGCAATAATAACTTTTTCTGCATCAGGAGCACCAACATAATCAAAGAGATGGTATTCTCTTCCGACTGCTTTACCAACTTTGTCCATATATTCCTGAACAATTGCAGGAAGTTCATCATAGTAGTTATTTACTGTTTCTCTTCCCTGGAAGTATACATCAGGGTTCTGAGCACCTACTTTGATGAAAGGATCATCAGGTCTCATAGCTCTGTTTCTGAATCTTTCAATATATTCAGGTTCAATAAGACTTTTAATTGTATCAAAAGAAATTTCTTCCACTTTCTGGATTTCATGCGAAGTTCTGAATCCGTCAAAGAAACTTACGAAAGGAATCTGACCTTTAAGTGAAGAAAGATGAGCTACAAGAGCAAGGTCCATAGTTTCCTGAATAGATGCAGCAGCTGTCATTGCGAAACCAGTGTTTCTAACTGACATAACATCCGAGTGATCTCCAAAGATTGAAAGAGACTGAGCAGCAAGTGATCTAGCAGAAACATGGAAAACTGTCGGCAGCATTTCACCTGCTATTTTATGCATGTTAGGGATCATAAGAAGAAGTCCCTGTGAAGCAGTAAATGTAGTTGTAAGAGCTCCTGCACTTAATGATCCGTGCACTGCACCTGCAGCTCCGGCTTCTGACTGCATTTCAATTACATCAACAGTCTTGCCGTAAACATTTTTCATTCCTTTGGATGCCCATTCATCTGAATATTCACCCATTGGTGAAGATGGTGTAATAGGGTAGATAGCAGCCACTTCACTGAAGGCATATGCTACATGTGCTGCAGCAGCATTCCCGTCAATGGTGACCCATTTTTTTTCTGACATTTATTTTTCCTCATCTTTTAAGAATATTTTTCGCCATTATTATAGAAAAATTCCATTTTAATGACAATAGTATAAAGATCATGCGACTATGGTCACATGTTACAGCCTATTGAGCTATTATAAAAAAATATTGGGAGTACTATACCATGATTTTATAATTTAGACAAATTAAAATTACCTGTAGTTATTAAATTAATAATATAAATGAATAATGAGCTGTTTAGGTAGCAAAAGTTATCAAAGAGAAAATATGCCTCTACGTCCCGTTCAGCAGTCTTAATGATTTTTCAGTTGTAAAAAATGTAAAAAGTTTTTCAGATATTTTATCTGTTTTTACTGTTTTCTCTGGTCTGTTTTCATAGGATTTTAAAATTTTACTGAAATTCTCTGCAAATATTTCCGGGCCGTAATCTTTGCTTATATCCATGCTTTTTAAATCAGGTTCTATCTTAATAAGTTCTTCAGTATTCCGGAAAAGATCGATGTTAATTTCTTTTATTTCTTGATTTAAAAATTCTGCTTTTATTTACCTGCATGAGAACGTCAGCCTGTATACTGCTGCTTAAAATATGAAAAATCAACAGTTTCTGATCCTGTAACTGTGTTTATATATATTTCAGGGTCTACAGTTTCTTTAATTTTCTTATCCAGAGTAGAAAATACTGTCTTATTTGTTTTATCAGAGTCTCTTTTAATATAGTATTCTGCGGAATTCTGAATGTCTTATAGAAAAATGATGATTCCTTTGAAAACAAAGGCATAAAATCCTCAGAAGTATCGAGATATCTTGATATAATTGGTTTTCCCCAGGAAAGAGTATCTGTAAAAATATAACCGAAACCTTCCATCACAGAAGATGAAATAACTGCATCTGTTGTCTTTATTATGGAAAGAAAATCAAAATCAGCTGCAGAACCTTTAATTCCTGTTCCCCAAATCCCTTTTATCTGTTTTTCCGAGTAAAAGAGGGAAATCAGATTTGAATATTTGATTTCCTGATCCGATATTCCCGGAAGCGTTTGTATGAGGTTTCCTCCGTCCCCGGCTGTCATTGCAATAAGAGCTGCTTCAAAGATATTTTTTCTTCTGATTGCTCTTACCGGATATAGAAATACCGGTTTTTCCGGGTCAAAGTCAAACATACCCTTTGTTTTAGTATAAAAGTCGTCCTTAATCTTTTTCTTTTCTTTTTCCGTTTATTTTTCCAAAATCAGAATTATTATTTAGAACCGGATTAGGAAGGAGAAACAGTGAATTGTCAGGCATCCCTGCATTTTTCAGGAATTTATAATCTCGGGAATTTAAAACAGCATATTTTATATTACAGCCTGACGGATATGGATTTGATACATGCTTTTTAAGGAATTTCAGGTTATTGTAGCGGGAACACTCCGGAAATCATGAATATGAAAGAAGAATTTTTCATTTTTTTCATTATTCTGCAAAATCTGTAACAGTTTTTGTAAAAACCGGGTTTTTTCCTACATGATGATTATGTATCCAGTAAATGAATCCCTTGTATTTTGAAAGAGTTTTCTCAATTACCTTCGCTGTATCGCCCGGTATTTTGATATCTTCACTCAGATAATCCAGTTCAGGTATGATCTCTACTGATATTTCTGTCTCTGTCCGGGGGACGGCTGATATTATTGAAGATTTTAAATTTTCGGCATTGTCATTTCTTCCGGAAATAAGGGTTATTTTTTCGATAGATGAAGAATACTTTAGAAGTGATATTAAAGACAGTTTTATAACTGTTGTTATTCCTCCCGGGAGGAAGTGGTAATGAAATACTGCAAGCTTAATTTTTTCCATGCTTATAATCTATTATGCAGAATGCTTATTTGTCAAAATAATCTTTTTATAAATAGATGAACTCGTTAAAAAAGATTTGCAGTCCATTCATTGTTGTAATACGATTTATGTAATATGAAAGAAAACAATTGAAAATCTTCTCGATTATATTTACAACAGTGATATCTACAGTGAAATATCAGATAAATTCAAGTTTCTGCCGGATGAAGGCAGTAAAAAAATTAAACAAATCTGCAGCTGTTTGTGATTCTTATATTCCTGATGATGATACTGATTTAATTGTTAATACTTTACAGGCAGTTATTTTCACTATGAGAGGTTTATCCGGCTTTGATAATTGCAGCAACGGTGAAGATCCATTCGTAAAAGACAGCGCTTCTACCAAAAGAAAGTATAAATCTTTAGAGTCTGAAAAAAAATATTCAGAGCAGCAGTCTACAGGAAAAACCATGTCCCCGGCTTATAAAAAAATGCTTGATGCTGGAAGCAAAAACTGTGTATTCAGCATTAATGGGCATTATAAAATTCTTAAAGCTCCTGTGCCTCTTCTTGCAGTGCTTCGCACATCTGCTGACAGAAGCGAAAAAGTGCTTTGCTTATTAAATATCAGCGGAAGAATATTAAAATTATTTGTCTACTGGGATGAATTAAGCTGTTTTAATAATGGAAGATTATATGATATAATCAATATGAAGGAGTCCGGTGCTCTTGTGATACTTGCCGATGAAGAGAAAAAACAGGGGAGGAATGATTCCGAAAAATTTGATACGGAATGCTCAGCAATGATTAATCTGTATCCGTGGGAAGTTGTATGGCTCAAATAAACAAAGATATCGATGAAATTTTTCAGGCAGCTCTGGACAGGGTTAATCCTTATAAAATGATAACAGATAACCTTAAGGTTAAAAATAACATTATAGAAGTCAGATCCGGGGGATCAGTTAAGTCGCTGAATCTTGGAGATTTTGAAAAGATTCTAGTTACAGGTATTGGTAAAGCTACTGCACGAATGGCACTTGCTGTTGAAGATATCCTGGGCGATAAAATTGCCGGTGGTTTGATAAGCGTTAAAGCAGGACATACTGAAAATTAAAATATATAAATGTAATTGAAGCGGAACACCCGGTTCCGGGTGAAAACAGTCTGAGAGCAGGTAGAGAAATAAGAGAAATCCATCTTGCAGGAGATGAAAAAACACTTTTCATTAACCTGATATCCGGAGGCGGATCTGCATTGTACTGTAATCCTGTTCAGACGGATGAAGTTTCTTTAACACTTTCAGAAAAGCAGGCTACTACACAGCTTCTTCTTTCATGCGGTGCTGATATCCATGAACTGAATACCATTAGAAAACATCTTTCCGATGTAAAAGGGGGGAAAACTGCTGCAGCAATGTACCCTTCAGTTTCTTTAAACATAATTATTTCTGATGTAGTAGGGGATGATCTGTCAGTAATTGCTTCAGGCATTACTTCACCGGATAAAAGCAGTTTTTCAGATACTAAAGAAATATTTATGAAATACGGTATTTATGGAAAACTTCCCGACAACGTAATAAAAGCAGTTGAGCTTGGCTGTGAAGGGGAAATACCGGATACTCCGGGAGAAGATGATAAAGTTTTGATACTGTAAATAATATTCTTATGGGAACAAATACAGAATCTCTGATTTCTGCGAAAGAAAAAGCAGAATCACTGGGATATGAAACATTTATTCTTTCATCATCTGTAACAGGCGAAGCAAAGGAAGCTGCCAAGTTTTATGCAGCCCTTGCAAAAGACGGCAGAAATCTTCTGGCTTCCGGAAGCAGAAATCCTCTGTGTATAATTGCAGGAGGAGAAACAACTGTTACAATAAAGGGAAAAGGAAAAGGGGGCAGGAACCAGGAAATGGCACTTGCTTTTCTGGATGAAATTAAAAGAAGTCCTTCATTATTTAAAGGATGCTGTTTTCTTTCAGGAGGAACTGACGGCAATGACGGTCCGACAGATGCTGCAGGGGCTTACGCTTCTCTTGAAGTGCTGGAAAAAAGCAGAAATGCAGGGCTTGATATACTTGAATTTTTAGGCAGGAATGACTCATATCACTTTTTCAAAAATGCGGTTCGCTGCTGATAACCGGGGCGACCAATACGAATGTAGGGGATGTACAGATAATTCTGCTGAAATAAGGAAATAAGGGTCGGGAAATAAGGGACGGAGGATTATTTTTAATATTTAGTAATTTAAATCTAATTTTGAAGTAAAACAGCAAAAAGACAGTTAACTGTTATATGCGAGGTAAAAGAATTCTGGTAGACAGAGCTGCATATCACGTTACTGTCCGGGCTAACAGACAGGAATTTATATTTGAACCTGCCTGTATTAAAGAATGTTTCTTGATGTTTGAAAGCAGCAAGAAAAAAATATAGTTTTAGAATAATTAATTTTTGTATTATGCATAACCATATTCATTTAATGATACAGCCTTTAAAAAAAAGAAAGCTTATCTAAAATTATGCAGTGGATTTTAAGCTGTTTTGCAGTTAAGTTTAATAAATTCTACGGTTATCACGGCCATGTCTGGTATGATAGATTTAAAAGCTCTGTTATCGACAGTTTTAGATATTTTCTTGCAGTATATGTATATATTGTAAATAATCCAGTTAAAGCCGGTATTGTTGAAAATCCAGAAGATTATATATATTGCGGAATTACATATTTAAAAAATAAAGTGTATGAAATAATTGATCCCCCTGATTCCTTTTTGTGGTTTTCCGGAATAAAAGCAATGAAAGTTAATTA
>LQAH01000280.1_pt1 | contig 13419 bp, 20 predicted proteins | sample 1535791 | NCBI WGS metagenome assembly LQAH01 (sample SAMN04331585, study PRJNA305678) | bioreactor metagenome | isolation source: bioreactor_4 inoculated with Wadden Sea sediment 2nd replicate of a... | place: Germany:Bremen
GGGCCCCATTCCTTCCAGATCAACCGCATGGCCGGCGTGGAAGACGACATGAACATCAAGACGAGGGCGTTACGTCAGGAGGTGTGTCATGTGCCGGCCCCGGAAGGATTTGATTACAACCACCTGGGCACCATCATCTCAGACGGGGATGTGGGATGCTATTCCCGGCCGGAAGTGGGAAACAACATCCTGATCGGATCTGAAGACCCGGAGTGCGATACCCTGGAATACATTGAAGATCCGGACAATTACAACACCGATTTCACCGAACAGTGGACCACCCAGGTGATGAGAGAGGCTCAGCGCATCCCGGACATGCGGATTCCCAATAAACCCAGCGGTATCGTGGATCTGTACGATTGCACCGACGACTGGATTCCCATTTATGACAGATCCAGCCTCAAGGGCTTTTATATGGCCGTGGGCACCAGCGGGAATCAGTTCAAGAACGCCCCTGTGGTGGGGTATCTTATGGCGGAACTGGTCACGGCTGTTGAGAACGGGCATGACCATGACAAAGATCCGGTGCATTTCACAATGAAATACACCAAACGGCCTTGCAATATCGGGTTTTATTCCCGGCTGCGAAAAATCAACCCGGATTCCAGCTTTTCCGTGATCGGCTAAACTCCGGGAACAGGTCATTTTGGGTTTTTAATAAAACCACGAAGCACATAAAGATCACGAAGAAATTTTTTCTTCGTTGATCTTTATGCATCCATTGTTGTATCCTCAGGGGGAAGATCAGGTGTTTAGCAGCGTTCATGGTGTTTTTCGCTTTGACGTCATGGTTGTCGCATATTTCATGCCGGTCATAAAAAATGACCGGCATGAAGTGTGTTCCAGGCAAAATGATCACACCGGGATCAAGCTGACGTAATCAGATGGTGGGTGGGAACCGTTTTTGAGTGCCTGATCCGTCATTTGCCGCAACCGGCCGGACCAGACCCGCGGTCTGTTTTCCATACTTGTTCAGCCCCGTCAGCCAAGTCGTTGTTTTTCTATAAAAAGGGTATTTAATCCAGTCGAACCATTTTTTATTTTTTGGGAAAAAAGGAGAGGTTCCGATTAAAATTCTGTTTGACACCAAGACGGGATACACGGTACAAAATCAAAATGGATATCCAAAAGGCACTGAAATTACTTGATCTTGAACCCGATGCGACCCTGGAGGACGCCCACGCTGCGTTCAAGAAAAAGGCCAAGCAGTTTCATCCGGATAAACTTATGGCAGCCGCGAAAGCCGGTGATGACGGTGAAACAATGAAGGATATCAATGTGGCGTATCTCATCTTGAAAACGGTGCTCAAGCCCGGCACCGGGAAAATAGGGACTCCCCCGCTTCCCGATCCGTTTTCACCGGCCTGCCGGCATCTGGCGGAAAAGCTTCGAAAATGGATATCCGACTGGCAGATCAGTTCCGGACCGGTCCCGCCTGCCCGGCCCGTAACCGGCCAGCAATCCCGGGCACACACGAATCCTTCCCCGGGTACATTTGAAAAGGTGCTCAAACAGTCCATGAGGCGCCGCATGGCCAGTGAAATACGATACAGCGCCTATACCCGGTATCTGGAACTGGAAAGAAAAATGAAGCAGGCCCGGCAGCAAAAGCCGGGAGCCGACTGGGAAGTGGACAGTGTGGAGCCAATATCCCGGATAAAACCGGTGAAATAACCCCCCGTTCCGATCCTTATCCCACTTTTTTTTGGGCACAAACCGGAGAAATACCCGGTAATTGCCTGAATCGATATCTGCTGGTACATAATAGCCTTCCGGCACCAGCAGCACCATGACCCGCCCGGCCGCGGGATCTTGTCCTGAAGACCGGTTCCGCCGATCCTCCTTTTTTCCCCCGGGCTTCTGGGCCCCGGCGGGGCGGCCGGACATTCAAAATTCGGGCCTCCACCACCTGGGGCTGATTCGGCAGCCGTTTTCCCGGCGGTCCGATGGGCCGGGGGGCGCCTACGACAAATTCCATATCTACCTCCCCGCACAGGAATACTGTGCGCATGTGACAAGCGTATCTGTTGATCTATCGGCACGGGTGCGTTAAAACTTGAATACCGGGGACACGGCAATTAAGATCTGTCGGCCTGAAGTGCCCGTATTCGTGATGGTCCGAAAATTGCTTGTAATCATCATGGTTTGTTGATATCAGTCGACAGGTACGTGAATGTAACCGACAAAGCGGAGCCATGCCCATGCTTAATGGCAAATCAATTCTTATTACAGGCGGCACCGGTTCATTCGGCAAGGCGTTTGTCCGAATGGTCCTTGACCGGTATCCCGGTGTTAAACGGCTGGTGGTGTATTCCAGAGACGAACTTAAACAGTTTGAAATGTCGCAGGTTTTTCTGAATCGCACCATACCTGCCTGCGGTATTTCATTGGGGATGTCAGAGACAAGGACCGGTTGCAAAGGGCTCTGGAAGGCATTGATACCGTGGTTCATGCCGCCGCCCTCAAACAGGTGCCGGCAGCGGAATACAACCCGTTTGAGTGCATCAAGACCAATATCCTCGGGGCCCAGAACCTGGTGGATGCCTGTCTGGATAACGGCGGGGTCCGTCAGGTGATCGCGCTTTCCACTGACAAGGCCGCCGCCCCCATCAATTTATATGGGGCCACCAAATTGTGTTCCGACAAATTGTTTGTGGCTGCCAACAATATTAAAGGAAAGCGGGATATCCGCTTTTCCGTGGTTCGATACGGTAATGTCCTTGGAAGCCGGGGGTCTGTGGTGCCTTTTTTCCTGGAAAACGTAAAACCGGTGTCCTGCCCATTACCGATCCGGCCATGACCCGGTTCAGCATCCGGGTGTCGGACGGGGTGGATATGGTGTTCTGGGCCATGGAAAACGCCCATGGGGGAGAGATTCTGGTGCCGAAACTGCCTTCCTACAAAATTACCGATCTGGCCCGGGCGGTGGATCCTGAATGTAAGTGTCAAATTATTGGCATCCGGCCGGGTGAAAAAATTCATGAAGAGATGATCACTGCCAGTGACAGTTTTCACACCGTGGATCTGGGAGACTATTTTGCCATTCTTCCTGCCGCCAGAAGTCAAGGTGCCAAATGTCATGAAAAATACAGTGATTGTCAATGGATCCCGGCCGGCTTTCCTATTCCAGTGACACCAACCTGATTTTGACGGTTGAACAGCTGCGGCAATTGATCCGGGAGGAAGTGGACCCGAAGTTTCAGGTGGAATTATGATTCCTTATGGCAGACAGCATGTCACCCAAGCGGACATTGACACAGTGATCCGCGTGCTTCAGTCTGATTTTCTCACCCAGGGTCCGAAAGTGCCTTTGTTCGAGCAAGCCGTGGCTGACAAGGTCGGGGCCCAATACGCGGTGGCGGCCAATTCCGGGACCAGTGCCCTGCATATCGCCTGCCTGGCCATGGGGCTTGGCCCGGGGATAGTCTCTGGACCTCACCCATCACATTTGTGGCATCAGCCAATTGTGCCCTGTATTGCGGTGCCACAGTGGATTTTGTGGACATCGATCCAAACACGTATACCCTCTGCCCCATGCCCTTGAAGAAAAACTGAAACAGGCAGAACAGGAAAACCGCCTGCCCAAAATCGTCACTCCGGTCCATATGTGCGGGCAGCCCTGCGATATGGCCGCCATCCATGATCTGTCGCAACAATATGGATTCAAGATTATTGAAGATGCCTGCCATGCCCTGGGAGGGCAATATAAAGGGGTGCCCGTCGGCAGCTGTCAATACAGTGATATCACGGTTTTCAGCTTTCATCCGGTCAAACTTATCACCACCGGTGAAGGAGGGATGGCGGTTACCAATGATGCAGAACTCGCCGATCGTCTGTTTCGTTTCCGTTCACATGGGATTACCAGCAACCGGGACCAAATGGTGCCCCGGCCGGCGGATGAGATCTGGAACTACCAGCAGATTTTTTTGGGCTACAATTATCGAATGACTGATATTCAGGCGGCCTTGGGAATCAGCCAACTTGAACAATTGGATGCATTTGTCGCCAGGCGCAGGGAACTGGCCCAGCGATATGGCCGGGTCCTGGCACACCTGCCCGGTGACCCTCCCCTTGCAGAACCCGGATGCAGAGTCTGCCTGGCATCTTTATGTCCTCCGCCTGAAGCTGGTTCAGATAGGTAAAAGCCAGAAACAGGTGTTTGCTGGTTTGAGAGAAAAAGGGATCGGTGTCAACCTGCATTATATCCCGGTGCATCTCCAGCCCTGGTACCAGGAGTTGGGATTTGGGCCGGGGCAGTTTCCGGAAGCGGAGCGGTATTACCGGGAAGCCGTCACCATACCATTGTTTTATGCCATGACGGAAAAAGAGCAGGATTGTGTGGCAGCGGGTTTGCAAGATGTGATTTGAATGATACGGAGTGCATCAGGCTTTTGAACGGAATAGGAAATATGATGAGCCTTATTTTATTGCGGAAGTTTCCAGCAACCATCACCGAGATCTGGATCGATGTCTGAAATTTATTGACACTGCCGCAAAAATGGGGTGTGACGGAGTTAAATTTCAACTGTTCAAAATCGATGATTTGTTTGCCCCGGAAATATTGATAAAAAGCCAACTGCACCGGGATCGCAAGAAAAGGATTTTGACAAACCGTTTTTTGAGCTGATAAGACGAGAGGAGGTTCAGACAGGGAAAAAGAATGCTGTTGGCTACAGAGATCCTGGCATTGATCCCGCTGAGCTTTCTGCTGATACTGCCGATATCAAACCGCCTGAGAGATGCCATCTCCGATCAGCAGCTTTTAAACTGTTTATGCAGCGGATACACATAAACATCCTTTATTTTGTCATGCTTCAGATGCTTGTGTCCCTTTTTGGACGTGCCTTTGGTCTCGCCCACACGAATCCAGTTGGATGCCTGATAGCAGATACCTTTGAACCGGTCCTGCTCCACAAAGGTCTCCAGCAGGTATAAGGGAAAGTGATACACCTTATGCCAGTCATCACTGATCCGCTTGATGTTCAAGGCCAGAATCCTGGAAGCCAGGCACTTGACAGTGACCCAAGGAAGAATCAGATACCGGGTATTGTTGGCTATATAATGAAGACGTTCGTTTTTAACCGGTTTTGGCCATCCGACGAACCGCTCCCTGGATTTGACAGCCCAGGCAGCCGACCCCCAGCCGATGCAGGCCAGGGGCACATCTCCGGCAAACGCCATGTACTTGAGATGATTGCCCACAATCTGGGAATACCCAAGATAATGAAATTGATCCACCAGGCTGTTGTAAAGGGGTTCATGTTCTGTGTACCGGACCATCTCTACCCTGACAGGACCCAGCTCTTTGAGGGTGCAGTTGATGGGGGTCTGGACCACATGGATAATGGTGGTGGTTCTACCGATGTTTTGGGGGTGAATCGGCTTGGCGGATAATCGATCAGGCCTTTTCTGTGCAGGGTCAACAACAGTTCCCGGCAGGCCATGTCCTTGAGCCGGCCGCTGGGCTGAACCCAGTTCCAGTGCCTGCAAAGCTCCCGGGAAATATGGGTCCGGCCCTTGTCCCAGTGCTCGTTAACCACGGCCTGGATGATGGGCAGATCTTCGGCGGTAATTTTGCGGTTTCTGATGATTAAAGGTTCCATGAAAAAGCTTATAGCAAAAAGAAAATAAAGACGCCAGCAAAAAATGCATGAATTTGAAAAAAAATAGCTGACCTTACCAAGGAGTGAAGACAAATGGCGATGACGGCGATGGGTCAAAGGTGGGTTGAAATTAAAATTTGTGGGTTGAAACGGGTTGGGTTTATGCGGCTCCGGCAGTATTAAACAGCCTCTTCCTATCTGGCCGGGTATGGGCAGGTAGATCATGAAAAGGTAATTCAGGAAATCCTGAAAATTTTGGGAAATACGGATCCCGGCTAAATCCCTGGCCCGGTAATACCGATAGATAGGTCATTACCGGACAACACCCGCCAGTTTCTGCAGATTCCGGGATCCGGCGGTGTTGGGACCCATACCCATGACCGGAACAAAAACGTTTATCTTTTGAACCTTAAAGGAAGGGCTGTATGTCAAACCAAATCAAGTCCGACAGTAATAGCTCTGGAAATAGACTGCTGGAGACCATGCTGGGCGATCTATCCAGTGCTCCGGCCCAATACCGGCCGACTAATTTCTGGTCGTCCGTGTTGAACCAGGTGACTGACGTCATAAAGCAGTACGGCATAGAATCCTTTCGCGATGAATCTGCAATAACCTGCTTTGTTCCCCACTATACAGATCAGGAAAAACAGTATTTTATTTCAGCCATCGAAGATTACCGAATATTCCTTGCTGCGGATCCCAACACCAGACCGGATCTCAGGCATATCAGCGAAAGCACGGAAGGTAATCCAACCCAGCATTATGTCTTTGACGGGAAAATTACAGCCGCTCCATGCTGAACTATCTGAAAGGACTGGCTTTTCTGAAAAAAACAGTGGGTACATCTTCCATCCGGCGGGTCCTGGAAATAGGGGGCGGCTACGGCACCCTTGGTGAAATTTTCCTGAAAAGCGACTACGACAACAGCGTTTATATTGACGTTGATATCCCACCGGCAGCGTATGTTGCAACACGATATCTCCAGAAAGTGTTTGGCGAAAACTCAATCCTGGATTACTCACAGACCCGTCACCTTGACGTCATTGACCTGTCCCAGATTGAACAAACCACAGGGTGCGGTCTTGATGCCCTGGCAGATCCCGGCTGTCAGGGCGAAGTGGATCTTTTTGTCAATTTCTTTTCATTTCAGGAGATGGAACCTGATGTCGTTGAAAATTATGCCCGGTTCGTTGACAGCTGCAAACCGGCCTACCTGCTTTTAAGGAACCAGAGGGAGGGAAAAAACCTGGCGGAAAAACCCGGTGAAATAGGCGTCCTTGAACAAACAACCCGGAAGCACTACATACGGTTTTTTAAAAATTATGACTGCCTTGCCATTGATGCGGGAATCTTTGGCTGCATTAAGGGAGAATTTGAATCTGAAGTCATGATATTCCAACGTAAGCAGGGAGTAAACTGATCCCTTTAGAATAACGCATCTTTTACCCGGTTTGGACGTTGACAAAGAAATAGTTGATGTGCATGAAGTTCCGGTCCAGGGCATTGGCATTAAAAGGAAACACACCATGGTGGAAATAAACAAAACAACGGCAATTATTCAGGCCAGAATGCTCTCAAGGCGATGCCCGGGAAAAGTGATGCGGGAAGTCGTGGGCAAACCCTTGATCGGCCATATGCTGGATCGTCTCCGGCAGTCAAAACATATTTCAGATTGTGTGGTTGCAACATCCGTTGACAGCTCAAACAATCCCCTGTGCGACTATCTTGAAAAAAATAATTTCAAGGTTTTCAGGGGGAGCGAAGATCATGTATTGGAGCGGTTTTACCGTGCAGCCAAAAAATTCGGGGGGGAGACCCTGGTCAGGCTGACAGCGGACTGCCCGTTGATTGACCCTGCCATTGTTGATGAATACATCAGAACCTATTTTGAGAAAAAGGTCGATTTCATTCACCCCCATCCCAGTTTTGCGGTGGGTCTGGATGCGGAAGTTTTCAGCTTTAATGCCCTTGAAGAAGCATATAACAATGCAACACTGAAATCTGAAAAAGAGCACATCACCCAATACTTTTTCAACAACCCCGACAGGTTCAATAAAACACACCTGGAAAATAGTGTTGATGACAGTAAATACCGGATAACCGTTGATGAGGAAGTTGATTTCCTTGTTGTAAAGCAGATATTCGAAGCACTGTACACAGATGAGAACACGGTATTCGGATTTGATAAAATCAGGCAGTTCCTGGACGAACATGAGGATGTGTTTAATCTGAACGCTTCCATAATCCGGGGAGAAGGCCTGTTGATATCACTGGAGGAAGATAAAAAGGAGGCAAAAAAAGACCGGAGTGGATGCGAGGGCAAACAATGAAAAAACTGATTCTGTTCGGAACCGGTGAAATTGGGGAGATGGCCCTTTATTATTTTACCCATGACAGTCCCTATGAGGTGGTTGCATTTTCGGCAGACGACGATTTTGTGACGGAAGATTCCTTTTCTGGTCTTCCGCTAGTCGCGTTTTCCAGGCTGAAAGACACCTACCCCCCTGAAGAGTATCATGCCCATGTTGCCCTGTCGTTCAATAAAATGAATCAGACCCGTTCTGAAAATATTTCCAGGTTAAAGAACTGGGCTATACCCTTGCCAGCTACGTATGCTCCAAGGCAGTAACCTGGCCGGACCTCACCATTGGTGACAACTGCTTTATCCTGGAAACCAGACAATACAGCCCACGGTGAAGATCGGCAGCAATGTCATGATATGGAGTGGAAATCATATCGGCCACAGGACCGTAATAGGCGATCATACCTATATCAGCAGCCATGTCTGCATCTGTGGATTTGTGAAAATCGGGACCCATTGCTTTATCGGGGTGAATTCATCCATAAGGGATTTTGCCGTCATCGGCAACAGTGTGTTCATTGCCATGGATGCTTCCGTCCAGACAGATATCAAAGACGGCTCTGTGGTTCTTGGTGCACGGTCAAACGTATTTGACAGGGACTCTGACACTGCAGACAAAGTTCTGAAACGATTTTTTTAACTGGTGAAGCAAATAACCGGGATAGGGAGATACCATGACTGAGTTTAACTATGAGCAGGAAACAAAAATTGATCCATCCATCATTAAAAATCGGGAGACACTTTACGAGTTGTTTAAAAAAGGCCGATGCCAGTTGACCAGCTGCTGATAAATCCGGGTTGTTTATGAGAGCGGTGTGCTGACAAAATTCTCTTTGTCAATGAACTGTATGAAATGATCCTTCATATACCCGGAATCATCATGGAGTTCGGTATCTGGTGGGGGCAGAACATTGCCCTGTTTGAAAACCTGAGGGCAATCTATGAACCGTTCAACCAGAACAGGCGGGTTGTCGGATTTGATACGTTCGAAGGCTACCAGAGCATCTCGGACAAGGACAAGGAAAGCGAAACAATCAAAGAAAGAGGTTATACGGTTTCTGAGAACTACAAGGACTATCTTGAACAGCTCATAGCCTATCACGAGAGCAACAATGTCCTGTCAAATATCAAAAAGCACTCATTGATTAAAGGCAATGTGATTGAGACCGTTCCACAATTTTTTAAAGACAACCCCGAAACCATAGTGGCTGCCGCCTATTTTGACCTTGCATTGTACGAGCCCACCCTGGCCTGTCTTGAAGCCATCAAACCCAACCTGGTCAGGGGAAGTGTTGTAATGCTGGATGAACTCAACTGGAAACGGTATCCCGGAGAAACCATAGCCTTCAAAGAAGCGTTTAAGAATGAAAAGTTTACCCTTAAAACATCCAGGTATATGCCGGACAGGACATTCCTGATTATGGATTAACACTGGCCATCCGGGTTTAAACAATGATCACGTCAATCGTCTTCAGAGCAGAGGCATCAAATGAACTGGGTCTTGGCCACATGTTCCGGTGCCTTAATTTCTTCCGCTCTCTTGATATGGAAGCAACACCGTGTTTTGTTATGCGGGAGTGCCCGGGCAAGGAAAAAATTACCCGGGTATTAACCGATAATGGCTGGCAGGTTTATTTCCTCCCCCGGTACGCCGATCCTGAAACCGATGCTGTTAAAACAGCAGAAATTGCTGAGAATCACCATGCGGGACTGGTGGTAACCGACTTGTGCCACCGGTATTGTATAGCAAACCCGTACTCCCTGGTCTCATACCACAGGCAGTTGAAACAGCTTTCATATGCCTTTGTATTAAGCATAGAAGATTGCCGGATGTCCGGTTTTCGAGCAATGCTGCTGTTATCTGGAATTCAAATGACAGTTCAGCCCTGGAAGCCGCAGCCCTGGACGACTGCCGGATTCTGGCGGGGACACGCTATTTTATCTGTGACCCGAAATTTTCCTGTTTTGATCCTGCAAGGGCAGAAATTCGAAAAAAACGCCCATAGAATACTTGTTTGTATTGGTGGCAGCGACCCAAAAAAGGTCACCTTGGAAGTAGTAAAGGCCATAAAGAAATTAGATATCCCGGCAGTCAAAACCAGGGTAATTACCGGCAGCGGTATGTCGAAAAGCCTGACAGAAGACATAGACCGCCTCGCAGGGGCCGCCGGCAATATCGATATTATCAAGCAGACAAACGAGATGGTTGACCAGTTGAACTGGGCGGATATTGCGGTGGTCGGTGAAGGTTTGCTAAAATATGAGGCAGCCATAACGGGCACCCCTAGCCTGATGATTCCCCAGTTTGACCATGACAGTATTCCCATTATGGAATTTTTGAAAATCGGATGCTCTCGCTGCATCAACACCATTGAAGAGACAGGAATTGCGCGTGCTTTATCCGAACTGCTGCAGAACCATGACACCCGGAAAACCATGTCGGCAAATGGGCTTGACGTCGTTGACGGTAAAGGAATGCAGCGTATCTACTCATCTGTTTTAAAGGAGCTGTTCAAAGGCCGGCAATGAGGATTAATCCGGATATTTCACCAGCCCTGCCAACTATTGTGCTGGTAATCGCCCAAGTGTGCTGATAATAAAGACATTCATATAAAAAGAACAATTATAAAAAGAATGAAAAAATAAAAGGCCAAGCAATGAAATGGACTAAAAAAGGATCGATCTTCAGGCCCGACCCGGAATTCCCGTGGATGAAGACCTATGCCTGGGCCCCTACTGCCGAACAGATTGATGATGATATATTCAAAGTTTATTTTGGCGGCCGCAATGCTGACAACATGACACAGACAGGCTGGTTTACCTTCAATATCAATAATCCGGAAACCGTTCTGGATATTTCCCGGGAACCGATTCTGAAGTTAGGCCCCCTGGGCAGCTTTGACGACAGCCTTATTCTCAGTTGTGCTGTTGTAAACCACGATGATAAAAAATATCTGTACTATGTGGGATGGATGCAGGGGAAGCGGGTACGCTACTACCCTGCCTTGGACTGGCCATATCTTCCGACAACGGGAAAACGTTTCAAAAACATTCACGGCGCCATGATAGAGCGGTCCGATAACGATCCTTATGGTATGGCATCGCCTTTTGTCCTATATGATAACGGCACCTGGCATTTGTGGTATGCCAGTTACAGAAGATGGGAACTCAGGGGTGACGAGCCCTGGCCCCACTACGAGATACGCTATGCGCGCTCAACGGACGGTGTCAATTGGGCCTGCCGGAACAGGCGATGTATTGGATCCGAAGACCAGGAAGCGGTGGCCCGTCCCTATATACTGAAAGAAGACGGTGTTTTTAAAATGTGGTATTGCTACCGCATAAAATACGGAAACTATACCATTGGATATGCTGAGTCCGTCAATGCAGAAGACTGGGAGCTTATGCCGGACAAGGTTGGAATTGAACTGTCAGACTCGGGCCCGGACTCTTTAATGATGGCCTATCCCTGTGTTTTTAATCACAGGGGAAAGAAGTATATGCTATACAACGGTAATAATTTCGGCGAGGAAGGGATATGCATGGCCGTTGCCGATCAGCCTGTTTAATGCCAGGGGAAAAACGCCTATGAAAACAATTATCATGCAGCCCACATATCTGCCCTGGATCGGCTATTTCAGCTTGATACATCAGGCCGATTATTTTGTTTTCCTGGACAATGTGCAATTTGAAAAACAGAGCTGGCAGCAGAGAAACCGGATCTTGGGCCAAAACGGGCTTGAATGGATAACTGTCCCGGTATTGATAAAAGGTCGTTTCGGACAGCTGATCAGGGATGTTGAAATCAGCTCCAACGAATTTTACACTAAGCATATCAAGCAGATACAGCAGAATTACCGGTGTGCCCGGTATTATGATGACTATGCCGCAGAATTATTTGACCGCTTTGCCGAATACGGGAAAAACCTTCGCTGTGCAACCTGAATATCGCATTAATCGAATGGTTCAGCAGAAAACTGTGTCTGAACACGCAGTTCATACGGGCATCGGACCTGAATGCCGGCGGCAGGCGCTCTGAGAGGCTGATCAATATCCTGAAAGAGCTGGGCTCAAGCCTCTACATTTCACCCATGGGATCTGTGGAGTACATCAGGCAGGACTACCCGATTTTTAAAAGCAGTAACATAACAGTCTTATTTGAAAACTATGTTCACCCTGAATACAGACAGGTTTATAATGAGTTTACACCCTTTGCATCCATCGTTGACCTGCTGCTGAATGAAGGCCCTGACAGTTTATCCGTTATAGTTTCAGGCCAAAAAGACAATCTTACACTAAAAGAGATATCAATATGGGTAAAATAACAATCGGATCACGGCTTATCGGTGAGGGGCACCCAGCTTACATTATTGCAGAAATGTCCGCCAATCATAATCAGGATTTTAACCGTGCCGTTGAGATAATATCTGCAGCAAAAGATTCCGGAGCCGACGCCATAAAACTCCAGACATACACGCCGGACACCATCACACTTAACTGTAGAAATGACTTTTTCCTGATCAAAGGCACCATCTGGAACAACCAGAACCTGTATGAACTGTATGAAACAACACATACACGATGGGACTGGCACGCTGAACTGCAGAAAATAGCCCATGACAAGGATCTTGATTTTTTTTCAACACCCTTTGATTTTTCATCCGTTTGACTTTTTAAAACAAATGGATATCCCGGGATATAAGGTGGCATCGCCGGAGCTTGTGGATATACCACTCCTTAAAAAAATAGCCTCTGCCGGCAAACCGGTAATCGTATCAACCGGAATGGGAACATTAAGTGAAATAGACACTGCCGTCAGAACCATAAGAAATACGGGAAACAACCAGATAGCTCTGTTGAAGTGCACCAGTGCATACCCTGCCCTGCCGGAAGAGATGAATCTTAAAACCATTGAACACCTGTCGTCCACATTTGATGTTCCCGCAGGACTGTCAGACCATACCCTGGGAATTGAAGTGCCCATAGCCGCCGTGGCCTCCGGTGCTTCAATTATTGAAAAACATCTCACATTATCGAGGGATGACGGGGGACCGGATTCAGCCTTCTCATTGGAACCTGCTGAATTCAAAGCCATGGTTCGGGCTGTGAGAATTGCTGAAAAAGCTATGGGACAGGTTAAATACGGTGCTACGGAACAGGAGTCCATCGGAAAACAATACAGGCGATCTCTCTTTGTAAGTGCGGCCATGAAAAAAGGCCAGATATTTTCTGAGGATAATATAAAAAGTGTCCGCCCGGGACATGGCCTGCCTACTGTCTTTGCAACGGATATAATCGGACGAAAGGCCCGGACCGACATAGAAAAAGGGACACCTTTAAGCTGGGAACTGGTTAACTGAAAATTGTTTGAACCGGGCATTCAACTACAACCCTTTGCAAGCCCGGATAGTTCATGAAAATTGAACCATCCGGATCGACTGCGGCATCATGAGA
>LQAH01000281.1_pt1 | contig 13325 bp, 27 predicted proteins | sample 1535791 | NCBI WGS metagenome assembly LQAH01 (sample SAMN04331585, study PRJNA305678) | bioreactor metagenome | isolation source: bioreactor_4 inoculated with Wadden Sea sediment 2nd replicate of a... | place: Germany:Bremen
TCTGGCGGTTCTGATCATCATCCATTCCCTGGATCTGTTTTATTTCTGGATGTATCAACCCCGGGCCAGGATGACCATTCTGGACAAGGTCTCCCGGCTCACCCCGGAAGAAAGAATCCTTTTTTTCAGTCCCAGAAGATCCTGATCCAGGAGCAGCACATCAGCCGCCTGTTCGTGGACGGTATTCTTGGCAGACATTTTCACGGCCCTTGTCTTTTTACCTGACCTCCTACCCCAAATATCTGGCATCTCTTGAAAAGGAATCCCATGCTTCAATTGAGCCTTAAAAACCGAATTTACATTGTCAATGCCATTCTGGTGAGCATCACGGTCGTGGGCGGGCTTCTGATGATCTGGTATACCTACAAAACCGAAAAAATCTTCCAGACCATCATCGACAAAAATATCATCGTGTATCAGTCCGCTGAAAACCTGGCTGGTGCCCTAGTCAAACATAAGGGATTTGTGTCCTACTACCTGCTGGACAAAAAACCGGCCTGGATCGACCGGCTGAATCAGACCCGGGATGAATTCACAAATTCTATGACCAGTGTCAAAAAACTCGTGGAAGAAGACTGGGAAAAACAGGCCATTGCCAAGATTGAATCCAAGTATGCCGATTATATCTCCACCAAGAACAGGGTCATTGACCTTTACATGGCAAACGAATTTGAAGAAGGGTATGTCATCCATGAAACGACACGGGAGCAGTTTACCCAGATTCTGGATCTGTGTGAACAGTTCAAGACCTTCCATAAAAACAAAATTTCGGCGGCCATTAAAACCAGGCCGGGAGGAATCCAACCGGCTCCGTTATATGGCGTTGATGGCAATTATCATTGTGATCGTTCTCTCGCTTCTGATCAATTACATCTTTGCCCGACATATTCTGGGACCCATCCGAAAAATTGCAAAGGAAGTATATATTCAAGGGGATTCCCCCAAACCGGCCAATGAAGTTGCAGCCCTGGAACTGAGTGTTCATGGCCTGATCAAGAACACGAAACAGGTACATCAGGACCTGAAAAAAGCCAGGAGACCCTGTTGCAGTCAGAAAAATGGCGCTTTTGGGAAAATTGGCCGCCGGCACGGCCCACAGCATTCGCAACCCCCTGACATCCGTCAAGATGCGGTTGTTTTCCTTGAAACGATCCTGCCACTTCACCGATGCCCAGCAGGAGGATTTCAATGTCATTTCAGGTGAAATCCAGCAGATCAACAAAATCGTGGACAATTTTCTGGAATTTTCCAGACCCCCCGCCTTAAAACCCGGAACATGAGCCCCTCACTCATTGTGGACAGTGCCCTGAACCTTCTGGATCAGCGGCTCCAATCCTATCGGGTATCGGTCAAACTTGTCCGAAAATCCCTGATTTCTCAAACATGCATCGATCCGGAGCAGCTCAAGGAAGTCATTGTCAACATCATCATCAATGCATGCGAGGCCATTAAACACGACGGACAAATCATCATCAGCGAAGAAGAACGTTTTATTCATCCTTTGGAAAAGGCGGCCATCATCCGAATCATGGACGACGGCCCGGGCATTCCCGATGAGATTCAAGCCGAGATCTTCAATCCGTTTTTCACCACCAAGGATCACGGCACCGGTTTAGGACTGAGCATCGCCTACAACATTATCTGCGAACACGGCGGGTGGCTGGATGTCTCCAGCAAAGAAGGCCAAGGGGCCACGTTCGTCATCACTTTGCCGATCCAAAAAAACTAAAGCGAAAGGCCCGTGTTTATGCGTCTGTTTGGTAAGAATGGGATTGTCCGGCAGCAGGAAATCGCCTTTGCCAAAAAACTGCTTGCCTGGAAATATGAAAATATCGGCACGGCAATGCCGGATGAGGCGGCCCTCCGAAGCATGGCAGAAAAAGTGGTGGCAGAGGCCCATGAGATTGCCCAAAGAAGGGGCCGAAATGTTCTGGAAATATTGAAAACCCAGGGAAAGAATCTCAGAAATCACATTACCGATCATGAGAATAGGAAATGATTTATGTGATCGCATCCATACAGGTGAAGGAGGGAAGTCTTGCCCGTTTTGTGGAAATCTTTAAAAACAACATGCCGGCGGTGCTCAAAAAAAAGGGATGTATCAGTTATGTACCGACCGTGGATATCCCAACCGGCCTGCCACATCAAAAAATGGATCAATACAGGGTGACGGTTATTGAGAAATAGAACAGCCCGGCGGATCTGGCAGCCCATATCTCCGCCCCCATGTGCTGGACTACAGGGAAAAAACCCAAACCTGGTTGAATCGATCTCCCTCAGAATTCTGGAACAGGCATAACCCGGGGACATCAGACCGGAAGGATCGCCGGATACAATCTCATTCGGAGTCCGACTAAAAAAACGCCTGCCCGGGATTCGTTCCCGGCCAAAGCTCAAGGACCTTCCGGATACCGGGTTTTCACACAGGATTGATGGCCGGGTGCATGGACAATGAACAAAGAAACTGCCCGGTATGCTTGGTCATGCGGTCTTTAAACAGCTGGGCCACCCGGCGCATCACCGCATATCCGATTCGGTGATCCGCTTCAAACAGTTTGGCCATCAGGTCACTGGACAAGACAATGATGTCACAGGGTTCAGTGCAGACCGCTGTATAGGTGGTACTGGACTTTCCGAACAGTGCGGACAGGCCGAAACTCTGTCCGGGCTCGATTTCATCCAGGGTCAGGACCCAGCCGGTGTCGGACCGGGCGTTGAGGCAAATTTTTCCGGATACCAGCATGTGCACCAGATGCTGAGGGTCGTTTTGCCGGATCAAAATGGTGCCAGACTCAAAACCGCCTGCCGGGCATGGGGGCTGATTTTTCCAGAATATCATCCGGCAGGTCCGCAAGAAACTGTATTTTTTCAATTGATCACTGGGTACCATGTGTTTTCCTTCAAACGATTCTCCGGGCCGTGACGGGATCGACCCCATCGGGTCTAATACGCTGGGGTAAGTTTTTCAATATCATGGATGGATGCTTTCATCTCCGGGTGATGGGCCAGTGTCTTCATAATCATCTTTGCTCGGGTGTCCAAGCTGATTTTATACTGTCTGGCCACACCGGCCATCAGATAAAATGCCAGCTCCTGGTTGATCTCGAACAGCTGCTGCATGCGCGGACCGGACACCGTGATGGTCTCACAGGGTTCCTGGCAGACTGCAGTATAGGTGGCCGGTCCCCCGGAGATCAACGCTGAAGAACCGAAGGTTCGGCCGGACTGAATATTTTCCAGGATCACGTCGATATCCGGAGTCAGGGCCACGGTCAGGGCCACCTGGCCCATGATGACCATATAAAAGGTATCCACAGGCTCCCCGGCCCTAAACAAACAGGTTCCAGCGCTGAAAATGGACAGCCGGGCTTCCTGACCGATCAGGGCCAGCAGGCGGTCCGGGATGTTTTCCAGCATGTGGATATGTTTCAAATCCTGTATTTTTACCATAATAGGGTCCTCAAACAAGGCCAGTTTTCAGGTTAACAGATATATCAGCACCACAAACGACACAGCCACTGCCGCACCGATCCCCACAGGAAACGTTCCCTGGATCACATCATTGTATAGCTGCTGTTTTTCAACGCCAGGTGTTTGTCCCGGTACCCCAGAATCAACCACAGATTCACGGAAAAAACAAAACCAGATGAACGGTGATCCGGCCCAGAAATGCGCTGCCGCCTTTGACCACAGTCATCATCCCCTGCTCCGTTTTGCGGTTCAGCTTGTTCAGACCGCTGTCCAAAAGCCGGTATGCCGCAGTTCCCAGTTTCCGGTAGGTCCAGTCCACATCCAGGTTGACGGACTTGATTTCCGGGGGATAGTACCCGGACAGGATCAGCAAGGCAAACGCCAGTGCCCCGAACATGAGCAGCTGGAGCTGCCCCACCACATGGGCACCGGTATAGGGGATATAGTCCACGGTAAAGGGCAAAAGATTATACAAAGGCTGGGGGAATACACCGATAAAAATGCAGGCGAACGCCGCGATTCCCATCGCCAGCACCATGTTCCAGGACGGGTCTTTGGCCCGGATCCCGGAATCATGGCCGAAAAAGGTAAAAAACGGCACTTTGATACCGGCATGGTGAAACACGCCGGCGGATGCAAACTGCAGGACCAGATACACCAGCACCAGGTGCTCCTCCACTGTGGCGGTCACCACCATGGATTTGGACACAAATCCTGAAAACAAAGGAAACGCCGAAATGGAGGCCGCTCCCACGATACAGAACAGGCAGGTCAACGGCATGCTCTTGTACAGCCCGCCGATCTCGGTACACTTGATCTTTCCGGTCATCTGGAGCACGGACCCGGCGGCCATAAACAAAAGCCCCTTATAAAGGATGTGGCAGAACGCATGTGCCACGGCTCCGTTCAAAGCCAGCTGAGACCCGATGCCCGTGCCCACCAGCATAAACCCGATCTGGTTCAGCAGGCTGTAGGCCAGAACCCGCCGGATATCGTTTTCCAAGACCGCGTAAAAAATGGGGACAAACACCATAAACGCCCCGATCCAGATGAGCAGGTCCGTGCCGGGAAAGGTGCGGATCAACAGATACACCGCGGATTTGGTGGTAAACGCGCTCAAAAACACCGTGCTGGTGGGGGTCCCATGGGATAGCATCCGGAAGCCAGGCATGCAGGGGAATAGCCGCCGCATTCAGGGCGATACCGATGAAAATCAGCCAGGACGCAGTGCCGGACAACCCGATATAGTCAAAGGCAGTGGTGCCGGTTTCCCGGATATACAGCACAATCCCGGCCAACAGGAACAACCCCCCGATCAGGTGCACCAGGATATACCTAAACCCCGCTTTACGGGCCGCATCGGTCCGGGAGGCCAGAATCAGAAATGTGGAACTGACCGCCATAATCTCCCAAAACAGGTACAGGGTGAGAAAATCTCCGGCAAACACCACGCCCAGCGTGGCACCGGCATACACGATCGCTGATACATGCTGAAGATTGTCCCTGACCTTTAAGGCGAACAGAATCCCAGGAACGCCATTAACGTGAAAATATAGCCGAATACCAGGGACAGTTTGTCGATCCGGCCCATGATCAACGTGTATCCCCAGAAATCCCGGGTCCAGATCTGCCCCATGGGGGCGTTCATGATAATGAGCAAAGACACCACCGGAATCAACAGCATATATCCGGACTGGGTCCTGCCCCGCAAAAACGGGATCAGCAGCGCACCGCTTATGAATATCAGGGCCGGGGGCATGAGATTACCGGTCATAGTAATCCTCTTTTTTCATCACGATCAATCGCAGCAGTTTGGCTAAAAAAATGAGCAGTACGCAGGAAAAAAATCCGTATACTGCGGAAAATCCTTTGATCTGTTCAAAATAAAAGGCGGGATGGGGGTGAATGAAAAATTCAGCCGCCAGCAGCACCCCCAGCGAACAATAAAACAGATCAACAGAATTTTCACATTTTTCGGCTTGTCGAACAGGGTCAACTCTTTTTTCATCATGTCACCTGAATCAAATCCGCACAGCCCGGTCCCGGAAAAAGTCCCCCTCCCCTGTCCGGGCCCTGCGGTCAATCATGTATAAGGTCCATTATCGGTTCAATTATCGGTTGATCAATAGGGTCAATGGGCCACACCGCCGCCGGGAAAAAACGCCACTGCCAGATAGATGACCGACACCAGCACTGCAATGTAAAACGCGGTCTTGTAGCCGGGCACCGGATCATGGCCCAACATTTCCCAGTCGTCATGGTTATGTTTGTCATTTATTGTCATATTTCTATATATCCCCGGCAAAATTATCAATGCCATTGGTTTGATAAGAATGGTTTCTCACAGATTCAAACCCAGAATGATTAGGTCCACAAACATCTGGGGGAAGAAAAACAGGGCAATGGATGCCAGGGCCGTTAGGGCCAGCGGCACCACCAGGCATAGATTCGCTTCCCTGACGGCGGTCGGAGCATTCAAAGGCCTGTCATCCGCTCTGCCGAAAAATCCCTGAAACACAATGGGCAGAAAATAAAACGCATTCAGAAACGATGAGATCAGCAGAACGATCATAAAAACCGTGTGACCGGCCTCCAGAGTTCCCAAAATCAGATTCCATTTGCTGTAGAACCCCCCGGTGGGCGGCAGGCCGATCACCCCTAAAGAGCCGATAAAAAACGCGCCAAAAGTCACCGGCATCTGCCTGCCCAGACCCTTCATCTGGGAGATATATTTTTTTTCCGGTGGCCACAAAAATGGCCCCGGCACAGAAAAACAAGGTGATTTTGCCGAAGGCGTGCATCAAAATATGGATCACCCCGCCGAGCTGGCCCATCGATGACAGCATGGCCACCCCGAAGATGATGTAGGACAGCTGGCTGATGGTGGAAAAGGCCAGCCGGCGCTTAAGTTCATCCTGGGACAGGGCAATGCAGGAACTCAACAGAATGGTGATGGATGCGATGACCATGACCAGGGTTCCCAGGTTGAACGCCCCCAGCAGGTCCACCCCGAAAATACCGGTCAGAACTCTCACGATGGAAAACACCCCCACCTTGACCACGGCCACGGCATGTAAAAGGGCGCTCACCGGCGTGGGGGCCACCATGCTGCTGGCAGCCAGGAATGAAACGGCATGATCCCTGCCTTGGCAAATCCGAACACAAACATGAGCAGCAGGACTGCGGCGGCGGGTCTGGACAGATGGCCCGCAAAAATTCCGGCCGTGGAAAACTCCAGCGTGCCGGTGACATGATAGCAATAGATCATGCCGGCAGCACCAAACCGATGGAAGTGCCCAGGATGAAAGCCAGGTACCGCCGTGCCGAAACCCGGGACAGCGCATCCTCATGGTGTGCCACCAGGGGATAGGTGGCTAAAGACAGCATTTCATAAAACAGGTACAGGGTCACCAGGTTGGCGGAAAACGCGGCCCCGATGGTGGAGGCGATAGCAGGGCAAAAAGCAGACAAACCGAGTCTGGCCGTGTTCCTTCAAGCCGCGCATATACCCGATCGAATACACAGAGGTGACAATGTAAAGGCTGGATGCCACCAGGGCGAACAACATGCCCAGGCCGTCCACCCGGAAGGCGACATCCGCCCCCGGCACCAGCCGAAACAGGGTCAGTTCAATCCGGTGACCCGCCAGGATTACCGGTGTCATGGACACCACCAGGGCGAACATGAGAAACCCGGCCACAAACACCCAGGCTTCCCGGACGTTGGGCCTGCGGGAGGAAGACATGAGCACGGGGATCACCAGAAGCGGGATCAGCACCGCCAGCAGCGGTTTGTATGATATAATTGATTCCATGGTTGAATCAGCCTTTTGAAAGAAATATGCAGATCAGGGGGGTCATGGACACTTCCTCAATGTAAAAACGGGAGAATCAGGGTGTTGACAATGGTGCCTGCGAACACGCCGGCAGCGACAATGGCCGTACTCACCACCCCCAGAGGCACCAGCATGGAGACTGGTGCTTCGGTCATGGAAACGGTCCCATGGTGATCATGGGTGCCACTCATGGGCTCGAAAAACAGATCTCAAAGACCTTGAAAAACAGGACCGCGCACACCAGGCTGGAAATAATCAGGCCCCGGCAAAATGATAGGCACCCGCTTCGAATGCCCCCAGCACCAGATACCATTTGCTGAAGAATCCGCAGGTAGGCGGCACACCAATGATGCTCAGTCCTGCCAGAACCATTCCGGCCATGGTCCAGGGCATGGCGGCAAACAGTCCCTGCAGATTCGTAAAACCAACCTGTTTTTCCGGTAAATGATATTGCCCAGTGCCAGAAACAGGGCAAAGGTCATCAACGCGTCATTAAAAATATGGAGAATGGCGCCGGTCATGCCCAAGGTGTTTCCCAGCCAGGCCCCGCCCACCATGTATCCGATCTCACACACGATGATATAGGCCAGCATTTTTTTCAGATCGGTCTGAAACAGGGCCATAAACGCCCCGGCCAGAATGGCGATCACCCCCATCCACACCACGATATCCGCCAGATGCAGGGTGTTGAAAACATAGTCCAGCCCGAACACCGTGACCATGAGCCGCACCATCACATAAACCATCACCTTGGTCATCAGCGGCGCCACCACCCGGGCAAACCCCACCGGCGCAAACGAATAGGCATTGGGCAGCCACACATGCAGCGGAAACAGGGCCATTTTGATCCAGACTCCCAGCATGCATAGGACAAACGCAGTCAGCACGGCGGTGGAGGATCCAGGAATCTCTTTGAGGATAAGCGCCACATCCGCCATGTTCAAAGACCCGGTGGTAATGTAGAGATACCCCACGCCCAACAGGTAAAACGAAGCGCCGATCACACCGATGAAAATATAGTTCAGCGCGGCCAGATGAGACCGGTCTTTGTCTCCTAAGGCAATCATGGTGTAGGAAGTCAGGGAGGTAATCTCGATCAGCACATACAGGTTGAACAGGTCGCCGGTGGCGGTCACTCCTAAAAGCCCCACCACGAACAGCTGATACATTACATAAAACGAGGAGGAGCGGTCCGGAATTTCCCGGTCAACGCTTCTGACACTGGCCACCAGGTTCAAAAACGCGATGGCGGCGATCAGGACCAGCACCATGGCATTGAGCAGATCGATCCTCAGTTCGATCCCCATGGGCGGAGCCCATCCAGCCATGCGGTATTGCAAAGGGCCTTCGGCCAGTACCCGGGACAGCACGCTGACGGCTGCCACACTGGACACGGCCGTGGACACCAGCGCGATAAAATAGGAAAGCGGTTTTGGATCCAGGTGGCCAAGCCTGAGAAAAAAGCCCCCAACAAAGGGGCCAGTACAAGTATTGCCGGCATATGGTTCATGGGTTATTTTTCCGATAAGCGTATTCGAAGTTCATCTTCTTCCAGGGTCTGGTATCGCTGGTAAATCCGCACGCACAATGCCATGGCCACGCCAAAGGTGGCCACGGACACCACAATGGCGGTGAGCATGAGCACATGGGGCAGCGGATTGATGTAATCGGCCGCATGAATGACCGCTCCATGGCCCCCATGACCTCCCTGAATGATGGGAAGCGTCCCTCCGTGCTTGTATCCGATGGATACATAGAACAGGATAATGGCGGTCTGAAAAATATTCATGCCCACGAGCTTCTTCATCAGGTTGTTTTTGGCAATCATGGCATAGAGGCCGATCATCATAAGAATGATATACAGCCAGAAATTGTATTTGGCCACGATCAATCCCAGAAGTTCATTCATGGGAACCTCCTAAAGTCCTTCATCGTGTCTGCCTTCAGACGCGATATTCACGTAAATGATCACCATCACCGCCATCACGGCAATGCCTACGCCGATCTCAACCCCCAGCATGCCCAGGCCCCGGACATGATCCGGATCCCACGGAACCAGCGGTGCCAGCATGCCGTAATCCAGAAAATGCCCTCCCATGGCCATGGCCAGCACACCGATGCCACGTAGATCAGAACCCCCGTGGCGGCAAAAACGGACAAGAATTTTTCGGTCACGCGTTTCACAAGGGTCTTCAAGTTATAGGAAATGGCCATAAGAATCAGGCTGGATCCAAAAATCACGCCGCCCTGAAACCCCCCGCCCGGAGAAAAATCCCCGTGGGCCACCACATACAGTGCATAAATCTGGATAAACGGGATCAGTATCCGGCACACGGTCTTGATGACCATATCCGATGGCACCCACTCCCGGTCCATGTGTTCGAATTCCATCCCCGGTATGATCCGGGTTTCAGGGTTTTTGACATGCAGCATCACCCCGGTCGGAATGTGGCGGTAATACCGGTCCTTTTTGGGCCGGAAATCCCTGAGCAAAAGAAAACAGGCCAGTCCGGCGCAGAACACCACCGCGGTCTCGAACATGGTGTCATACCCTCTGTAATCCGCCAGTACGGCTGTTACCAGATTGGGTACCCGGGTTTGTTCCAGAATATGCTCGATATAATCGTCTGACAGATGTGTGGATGCCGGTGATGCCGGATCCCCCCAATCCGGCAGATCCAGAGTGCCGTAAAGCAGGAGCCCCCCGGTCAGACAGACAATGACAAATCCTAAAAATTTCAATCTTTGGTCCTCCTGCTGGTCCGGAACACGGCGGCCACCAGAAACACGGTGCTGACCCCCGCACCCACGGACGCTTCAGTAAAAGCCACATCCACCGCCCCCATTACGGCCCATAACAGGCACATCAAAAAGGAGTACGCGCTGAACAGAATGGCGGTTCCCAGAAGGTCTTTCACAGTGATGGCAGCCACCGCGCAGAAAATCACAAAGGTCAGTACGATCAGGTCAATGGGCCACAGCATGGGTGATTATTCCTTTTCCTTTTTTTTCGTCCAGGGCCGCAATCCCGCCCGCATGCCGGCATCCACAATGGAATGGGTGGCCGTGGGGCTGGCCAGGAACACGAAAAAGACAATCAAAAACATTTTAACGGACAACAGCACCATGCCGAAAGACAGGTGGTGCAGATTATAGATCACCAGACCGGCCACCATGCAAAGATACCCAAGGTGTCCAGTTTGCCGGCAGGATGGAGCCGGGAATAGAAATCTGGCATCCGCATGATTCCCACAGCACCGCCCAGAAAAAAACCAGGCCGGTGAGCAGAAAAAGCCCGCCAGTATATTGATCAGCATGTGTATCATCACTCCATAAAGGATTCTTCATACAGGCCTTTGCGCTTATGAAAGTAGCGGGACGCTGCCAGGACCGCCACAAAGTTCAGAAAAGCATAGGCCAGCGCGATATCCACAAACATATCCACCCGCTCATACAGGTATCCGATAAGCAGCAGCAGGACCACGGTCTTGCTGCCGATGGCATTCACCCCCACCAAACGGTCCAGAACCGTTGGTCCCATCAGACACCGGTACAGCGGCAGGATCATGATCAGGCACAGCCCGACAGCCATGCATGCAAAAAAATAGCTCATCTTTTTTCTCCGTAAACCTGGGCCACCCTGTCCCGCATGGTTCCGGGAAGCCCTTCAGCACTTTTCCGGTCAATGGCATGAACCTGAAATCCGCCTTCGCCATTGGCCGTGACCGTGACCGTGCCGGGCGTCAACGTGATGGCATTGGCCAGGGTGGTGATGGCGATATCCGATGTCAGCCCGGTCTGGAACTGAATGACGTGGGGATCGATCATCTCATGCATCCGGGGATGAAATACCAGATACAGGATATGAAAATTGGCTTTGATGATTTCCACAATCAGCCAGGGAGCATATCGGCAAAACCGGAGAAACACCCCGACATCCTGAAACCTGGCACCTGCAAACAGCAGATCATGAAAAAACCATGCCACCGCCAGGCTGGACACCAGTCCCAGTCCTAGCAAAAGCGGTTCGAAATAGCCGGACAATATGATCCAGGTGACAAACATGAGCACAAAGGTGATCGTAAAAAGAAAAAAAACCGCTCTGTTTTTTTTCATCTCTTTTTGTCTGCATCACCTTCACCCCTCTTTGACCGTCATTCAATTGTGTTGGACTCATTTTACACGTACCTGTCCGCCGCCGGTATATCCTGCGAAAAACCGGAGTACGGATTCCTTATTTTTCCACGCCGTAAAGTTTTCTGAATTTTTGAAACAGCTTGGACACCGGACCTTTGTCTGAAGCCGACGGATCCGGTGCCTGTGAACCCGACTGCATTTCCATGCGATGATCGTAGGCGGCCTGAATGGTCGCAATCAGCGTATCCATATCCACCGGCTTGGACAAAATTTGAACGCATTGTACTTGCCGCTCTCCAGGGCGTTTTCCACGCTTCCGTGGCCGGTAAGCACGATACAGGGCAGGTCCGGCTGAAGGTCCTTAAGCTGTTTCTGCACTTCAATGCCGTCGATACCGGGCATCTTCAAATCCACCACCGCCACATCAAACGGCACCCTGGCAGCCGCAGCAACCCCTTCTTCCCCGGAAAACGTGGTTGTCACCTCAAACCCTTCCAGTACCATCCGTTTTGCCAGATACTTCAGAAAGGTCTGTTCATCATCTATAAATAAAAGTTTCATTTTGATTCCACTGACACGGGTTGACACACATTATTTTTCACCGGAAATAGCAGGCACGGGAATATGGATTTATCGGCAATATTTCTGGATATGGATCCCAGCCAACGCTCAGCCAGGGCAGTCCGGTCACTGAAACCCAGCACGATCAGCGTAGCCTGGTATTCTCTGGCTGCCTTGAGTATTTCTGTTTCCGGATCCCCTACATACACATGGGGCCGGGCAGAGATGCCCTTTTCCTCAAATTCATCACACAGATCTTCCAGCCGTTTCCGCTCATTTTTTCTTACCGCCTGCACCTCGTGGGTATCCGAGGATTTCAGTTTGTTTTCATCCACCACGTGCATCAGGTGAAGGTCTCCGATCACCTCCCCCAGTTCCTTGAGGCAGGCAACCGCTTTTTCACTACTGTTGGACCAGGAGGTGGCAAATAACGGCCGTTCAAACAATTTGCCGGCACCATCCGGTCTTCGGACAAATGCTTGAACACCAGGATGGGCACCGGGGACCGGCGGGTCAATTCCGTGATGTCGGATCTGGAATACAGCTGTTCCAGCTTTCCTTTCTGGGACCGGCCGATGACAATCAGGTCGGGTTCTTCCTTTTCCACCACTTCCAGAATTTTAGGAATCAGGGATGCCACTTCGATATAGGCCCCGACTTCCATGCCCATTTCAAACAGGTTTTCAGCCCAGTCAATGAACCGGATATTGGCCATTTCCTTGAGACGGACCGCATCTTCTTTGACATAGCCTTTGCCTCTTCGCATGGACACTTTTTCCCGTTCGATCACATTCAAAAATACCACATGTTCCAGCCCGGATTTTCTCAAGCCCAGTAAAGACTGCAATGCGTCATAGCAAAGGCTTTCAAATTTGGTCACAAACAGCAATTTCTTTATTTTCATGAACCCCCCTGCATCCCCTCTTTTTCAAGAAGACCGGGTTCGCTACCGGCCAGCCGTCTTGAACACGGGCGATCAGTCAAGTTTGTTTCTTATGGCATCCACCAGTTCCTGAGGTTCCACCGGCTTTTCCAGATAAATGTCGGGTTCCGGCACCTGTTCCCCCTTGAACTCTTCCAGCACTTTCTGGGACTTCAGAAACGACCGAAGGGCAATCCCGGTAAACATAACCACTGGTATGTCTTTCAACGCATCGTCGGTTTCAACTGACGATACAGGCGGATCCCGCTTCCCCGGGGCATGAGTACATCCAGAATCACCAGGTCCGGCTGCTCTTTCTGAATCACCTCCAGGCCTTCCACACCATCACACGCCACCAGAGGAGTATACTGATTTTCTTCCAGAACCGTGACCACAAAA
>LQAH01000282.1_pt1 | contig 13292 bp, 11 predicted proteins | sample 1535791 | NCBI WGS metagenome assembly LQAH01 (sample SAMN04331585, study PRJNA305678) | bioreactor metagenome | isolation source: bioreactor_4 inoculated with Wadden Sea sediment 2nd replicate of a... | place: Germany:Bremen
TCTCCCAGGCGGAATAAATAGCTGTCATCACCCAATCCCCCGAAAGGGTATCGGAACCGTCTCCGCCGCTAAGTTCGTCATCACCGGCCAAACCAATAAGCTGATCATCGCCGTCATAACCAAACAACTGGTCGGCATCTGTTGATCCGGTGAGAGTTTCATTATTGTCTGTCCCGCGAACAGCGGTGGCGAATCCGCTTGCCGGATCCGTCACCAGCATGCTCTCAATCTGAGCGGCAGAAATGCCGTAGCTGCCTGCCGGCTGGATGTAGGAAACCCGTAGGCTTGATTCTTCAAACCAGTTTTTCACTCTGACCATGGTTGTGGTGCTGTTATCGACCTTGACGAGCAGGTCATCACCTGAGCGATGGTAGCTGAGTCGGTCTGCGGTCAAGTCATCGGTGAAGATGAGCCAGTCGGTGCCGCCGCCGCTGTTGTCGATGGTGTCGGCTCCACTTCCGGGGCGATAGACATATATGTCATCTCCAATCCCGCCGATAAGCAGGTCATTTCCGGGATCTCCGCCGAGCTGATCGTTGCCGGCTCCGCCAAGTTGTGTGTCGTCGCCGGCACCACCATCGAGATAATCGGCTCCATCCCCTGCTTCCAGCCAGTCATTTCCGGCCAAGCCAAACAGTTGGTCGTCTCCTGCAAGCCCTTGCAGCAGGTTATTGCCGGAGGTTCCTACAACCTGCTCTGCACTGTCGGTTCCCGTGACAGTGGAATCAAAGGTGTTCTCTGCCGGCGTTGCAGGCTCTCCTTCCTGGCCGGTACTTCCACTATCATCGCCGCTGTTGTTCGATGATTCAAACAGAGCATTGATTGTTGCTGCTGAAATTCCACTTTGCCCGGCAGGTTGAATATAAGAAAGCTGATTATCAGGAGAAACAAACCAACCGGTAACAGTGACCTGACTGGTTTCGGCATTATCGATACGAATAATCAGTCGTCTCCGCTTTGAAGATAAGACAGTCGGTCACTGGTCAAATCATCGGTAAAATGAGCCAATCAATGCCACCACCGGTGTTATCAACGGTATCTGCTCCAGCACCGGGCGATAGACATAAGTATCATCACCAACACCGCCAATAAGAAATCATTGCCAGCATCACCTCCTAGCTGATCGTTGCCGGCGCCGCCAAGCTGTGTGTCATCGCCACTTCCACCATCGAGGTAATCGGCACCGTCGCCACCTTCAAGACGATCATCACCACCTAAACCGAACAACTGGTCATCACCCGCTAAACCTTGGAGCAAGTTAGAACCAGAAGTGCCCACCAATTGTTCGGTAGCATCGGTCCCTTCAATAACAGAGTCGTAATTATTCTCATCGGTGGAATCAAACAAGTCATTAATCGTTGCAGCGGGAATACCATTTTCGCCATCGGGCTGAATATAAGATAACTGGTATTCGCTACCGATGAACCAATTTTTGACTGTAACCTGAGTTGCTTCACTGCCATCAATCCGGACAATCAGGTCATCGCCTGATTGCATATAGGTCAACCGATCACTAGTGACACCATCAGTGAAAATTAACCAATCGGTTCCACCTCCACTGTTATCAATGGTGTCAGCTCCACTGTCGCTGCCGTAAACATAAATATCGTCACCGGTTCCACCTATCAGGATATCGTTTCCGACATCGCCACCAAGCTGATCATTTCCAGCACCACCGAACGCGACATCATCACCGCCACCACCATCGAGATAATCATCTCCACTACCCGCCAGAATCCAGTCGTTACCATCGTGGCCGAACAACGTATCAGCCCCTTCATATCCCCGGATCAATTCGTTGGCTGCGCTTGCAGAAAGCTGCTCAGCATCCGATGTGCCATACCAGTATCGATCAAAAGTTATTCCTTCCGGGAGGTTGATACCGTCGGCTTCCGGATTGTCTGGTTCAAACATCCGATTGATCGTCCAGGCACTGATCCCACTCGCACCGGCTGGCTGAACCCAGGACAGCTGATATTCCTCTCCCAAGAACCAATTGGAAATTGTGACTTGCGTGTCGGGACTGCCATCGACACGAACAATCAGATCTTCGCCGGCACGGATGAAACTCAAGTGCTCCTCACTGATATCATCGGTAAAGATCAGCCAATCGGTGCCGCCATCACTGTTGTCGATCGTGGTGATACCACCATCAGCCCTATAGACATAGATATCATCACCAAGGCCACCACGCAGCAGGTTAGTCCCGGCACCACCGTCCAGCTGATCGGCGCCGTCACCACCGTGCAGGGTGTCGTTCCCAACCCCACCACTCAGTAGATCATCTCCGATTCCGCCGATCACTTCATCGTCACCTTCTGCTCCAATGAGCTGATCATTACCGGCATCGCCATACAGAATATCGTTGCCTTCCCGTCCCCATAAATTATTGTCAGAAGCATTCCCCTGAATCAGGTTATCGAGTTCATTGCCATTACCACGATAGACAGTGCCGGCCAGGATCAGGTTTTCGACATTGGCACTCAGAAGGTGCAGGGTTTCGTGACTGCGTATTTCAGTGTCGACACCACTGTCAACATTTTCATTGATTCTGTCTGCTTCGGAATCGGTATAATAGCGATCATCGCCCGCGCCACCTGCCATCCAATCGTCACCCAGGCCGCCATCAAGAATATTATTGCCAGCATTGCCAATTAAATGATTACCGGCAGCATTCCCGGTCGCTTGCAGATCGTCAGTCCCAACCAGGGTGACATTTTCAAAATTTTCCCCCAAGGAATAACTGACCGAAGAGACAACCGTATCGCTCCCCTCTTCGCTGGACTCAACCAGAGTATCTTCCTGATCATCAACATAATAAGTGTCATTACCGGTCCCGCCATAAAGCGTATCGACACCGCTGTCGCCGTAGAGATGATCCGCCCCTTCGCCTCCGTAAATTTCATCATTGCCGCCCTGACCTCTCAGGGTATTCTGACCTGCATTCCCGATAATAATATTCGCTTTGTCGTTGCCTTCTCCTGCAATGAACGCAGAGCCGGTCAGAGTCAGATTCTCCAGTTCTTCGGTTAAAGTAAAAGCGATTGAACTCTCAACCGTATCGGTTCCTTCATCAGCACGTTCTACAATGACGTCCGCAATGTCATCAACGTTATAAATGTCGTCACCGCTGCCCCCGATAAGGGTATCGGCACCGGCACCGCCGACAAGCCGATCATTGCCACTGCCGCCATAAAGCTGGTCATCTCCAGCTCCACCATTCAAGGTGTTATCCAGTTCGTTGCCGTGAATCACGTTCGCCTGGCTGTTGCCGGTTCCGTTAAACGCAGCAGCTCCAGACAGAACAAGAGTTTCGACATGTGCAGACAAGGTATGGTTGACGGTTGCTGTGACCTGATCATTGCCGCCGTCGATCTCTTCAACAATGAGATCCGATGCATGATCGACCAGATACTGATCATTACCGCCCCCACCAATGAGGGTGTCTGCTCCCGCGCCACCGTCCAGGGTGTTGTCGAGACTGTTTCCCTGCACATTATTATCAAGTTCGTTCCCCACCGCGCTAACCGCGGCAGAGCCTTCGACCAGGCGCAGGTTTTCCAGGTTATCTCCCAGTACATAATCAATTTCGCTGATGACGAGATCTTCTCCTGAGTCCAGGGCTTCTGTGAGGGAGTCTGTGTCGCTGTCAACATAGTAGCTGTCGTCCCCGGTTCCACCTGCCATGGCATCGCCTCCGAGACCGCCATCCAGTAAATCGTTGCCCGCCCCTCCGGACAAGGAGTCATCGCCGGAGCCGCCATAAAGTCGATCAGCATCATCCCCACCGTTCAGGCTGTCATTGTCTTCGCCACCATAGAGAAGATCTTCTCCTTCATTTCCATATAAAGTGTCTGCACCTGCGTCACCGTTGACGGTATCGTTTCCGGCACCGGCAATAACCTGGTCAGCTCCGTCACCGGCGGTTACGGTGTCATCTCCGTCACCGGCATCGGCGGTATCATCCCCGGCACCGAGATCGATGATGTCATTGCCGGCTCCGCTATTGATCACATCGTCTCCGCCCAAGGCATCAATGTTATCGCGTGCGGATGTCCCGATGACCCTGTCCGCATCTTCCGTGGTCGGATAATCGATCCCGACGGCTTCAATAACTTCTGCAATCGACATCGCCTGCCCGTCCGAGAATTCAATCATATCAATCGGAGAGGTTTCAGCCAGGTTTTGATAATCAACTCCGTCGAGATGCAGTTCGTCTCCAGCAGTCCCCGAACTGATCATCAAGGAGCCTAGCGACAAACTGATCGCGTTTAAGCCGATTCCGCCTTGAAGAATAAGACGATCATAACCGCTACTGTCCTGTAGACGTTTGACCCCACTGCCAAGGGCAAAGTAATAGGTGTCATTGCCTTCGCCGCCATCCATGGTATCATTGCCGCTACCCGGTATCAGAAAGTCATCACCAGCCCCGCCAATCAGGATGTCGTTCCCGTCACCGCCCTGAAGCTGGTCGTTCCCGTCACCGCCATTCAGGATATCATCACCCTCTTGGCCGAACAGAACATCATTGTCCGCATCGCCATAGAGGGTATCATCACCGTTCCCACCCTGGAGGGTATCATCACCATCGCCACCGTACAGATAATCTCGTCCGGTTCCTGTTCCGTCGCCATTGTCACCGATGAGAAGATCGTTTTCACTGCCTCCGTACAGGCTGTCATCTCCGTCCTCACCGACCAGTTGATCTTCACCGATACCACCGAAAAAGATGTCATCCCCGCCACCACCCAGCATGGTGTCATCTCCGGATCCGCCATCGAGGTAATCGTTGCCAAACTGCTGCTGATTGGCATCGTCGCCTTGAATAAAATCGTTGCCGTCTCCCCCATACAAAATATCGGAACCACCATTACCGAGAATCGTGTCGTTACCGTCTCCACCGTCCAGAAAATCATCTCCATGCAATGATTCTGCAATGCGGCTGATGGCGTTATCACCGACAAGAATATCATCGCCAGCCCTCCGGAAATAATATCCGCTCCTTCACCGCCCCAGGCCTTATCGGCTCCTGCTTCGAGGAAAATAATATCATCGCCCCGCTCACCAAAGACCACGTCATCACCAGCACCGGCATAAATAACATCATCCCCGGCACCGAGATTGTCTTCGGTGTGAATTTTGTCCATTTCATAGGTGTAAGTGCTCGAATTTCCTGATACTGTCACCTTTTCAGTGACGGTCCAGCCAAGCCATTCATCAGTCAAAGAACCTCCGGTGTTCTTGTCACCCCAAATCCAGTCGGTTCCACCACCACTGACAATCAGATCATCTCCATCGCCACCAGCGATCAGGTCGTTCCCTGATCCGGTAAAACCTGGTCGTTGCCATCTTCAGCATCGACCCATTCTCCCTGCAAACCGCTCCCCTCTTCGATTGCCCCCTGGGCAATAAACTCGCTGGTTTCTCCTTTGCTATCTCCATACAAGCGATCGTCACCTCCAGAGCCATATAGCCCATCGGCCCCTTCTCCGCCGACAATGATATCCTGTCCTGAACCGCCACCGAGATAATCACGACCTCTGCCACCATCAACGGTCAGGTGACCTGGGGTGGGGGTCAAGGTGTTCAATTCATCATTATCGTCTCCCAGTCGATGACATGGTTTCCAGCAGATTTAACATTGACGACATCCTCACCACTGCCTGCTTCTACGATATCGTCACCGTCCTGATCCAACGTAATGACATCATCACCGCCACCACTCATGATGTGGTCGTTATTGGCCGTATCGCGCAGACTATCGTCCCGCTCTTCGCCGCCACCCTCAATCGGATTGTTGTTGTCATCGACAAGGTAATAGTCGACATCGTAATGTTCCAAAACCTGATTCCCGTCTGCATCTTCGCTATACACCTGATTGTAGGTTTTGACGACATGCCAATCCTGGGCGACTCCACCGGGATCAATAGTGGCACTGTGAATCAGAGGATCACCGAAGATCTCGGAGGTCGTCTGGGAGGGCTCTTGGGGTTGCGCGAGGTTGTCCACCAGGTTGATTCCGAAATCACCATCCTCAAAGGAATCGAGGGTGATCGTACTCCCATCCGACAAGATCATAACCCATGAAGTCCCTTGGGAAAGGGTGATATGACCGGAACTGCTGATCCATTCATTACTGCCGGATGCGGCTCGGATAAAATCACCTGCAACCACCTCGATAATAATCCCACTGACATCGGTGATGACAATCCTGCCTTGGCCATCGCTGTCGATGATTGTGTCGTTGCCATCGCCGGGCGCAAAAATGTAGGTGTCATTGCCGTCGCCACCGACAAGGGTATCCTTATCAGCGCCACCGATCAGAGTATCGTTCCCCTTACCCCCTTCGAGGTAGTCCTCTCCACCAAACCCCTTCAAGGTGTCATTTCCGCCCATGCCGTACAGGTGATCGTTATTTGAAGTCCCTGCAAGAAGAGGATCACTTTCTTTGAACCGAAGGTATAACGAGCCTGGTCAAACAGGATTTGACGATCCCCTGTGCTGATACTCAGATTCTCAGCACCTGCTCTGATATCTGTATACAGTATCGGTGAACCATCACCTGCGGCATTGGTTGTGTCGTTAATGTTGCAATAGATCAGATTGGCCAGCATCTCAGCCCGGTCGGCCAGATACATGTTGCTCAATTGGCCGTTTCCAGTGACAGGATCAAAGATATCAAGCTCGCCCTCCTGGTTGACGTTGGTGTAATCAGCACCGACAACAGCAAAGGGATTGAGGTTGACCAGGGCGTAACGGTAGGAGATATCAGATCGGGCTTGGGCTTCGATGGCGGTGGGGGAAAAAGGTGTGATGTTCCCTTCGGCATCGGTTGTTGCTAAAATTTCAATACTCAAGCCGGAAGTGTCGCCCATCTCATCCAATACGGTGGTTATGCTTTTTATATCGGTATACAGATCGTCACGTTTGCTGTCGTATTCACTCCCGGTACGCGGGGTAAACCCGGTGACAAACAATTTCCCCAATGCTGTGACGGCGGATTCGAGGCTGTGCTCGGCTTTGTATGCGGAGGCTTGAATAATGCCGGTCACCTCGTCCGTGGACAGGGTCGAATCCACTTGTGCAAACAGATTATGAACGGCAAGGGAATCGACAAGAGGAGCTATGTAGTGATTGGCTAGTGGGTTGGGGTATTGGTTTTCAATCGACACAACCTCAATAGAACCAACCATCTGTCCTAAACCTGCAGTGGCCGAAATGCCTTCAAGTGCTCTTATGTTGATTATTTTGTCATTCGGAACCGTTGCATCAACGATTCCAAGCCTGTCCAGCAATTCCGTCCCGATATCGGAGAGCACACCTTCCGCGACAGTAAACCCGGGCGCGTTGTAGGTATAAACCGCTGACACATCAGAATCGAACTCTGCTGCTAATGCTTGAGCTAAAAATCCGCCGAGGGAATGGCCCGTAATCGAGAATCCCGTACGAAGTTCTCCACTTAACGACCACTCTTTTATCTTGTCAGACAAAGCGGAATATTGGTCTTGAAAGCGAGTGCTTCCTAGTAATGCAATATCTACGACATCGGTATAAAAATCCAAAAACTAGGGTTTGTTCCCCGTATGGCGACGGTCTGATGGCCGCTGGAGTCTTTAAACAAGGTGACAGATAAGCCGCTGGAAGGATCGTTGTATTGGTCGATGACGGTGTAGTTTTTATAAACTCTTCAGCCTGAATTTGAGACATGCCATCATCAGCCCGCTTGAGAGCTTTAACATACTCATCATCCGACATCCCTTTTGACAGATCAGCATAGGCCGCAAATGCAAGCTCAGAAAAATAGTAATAATCAGATATTGTACTCATTTGTCATCCCCCTTTATAAAACTGCGCTTAGAACACTATTCCCTTTTGTTGGATCTGGACACAAAAAGGCCGATGGATGCCAAGGACCGTGGAGATCACCGCCTCCTCGGCTATAGGATATACTCTTCCCCAAAACCTTGTGGTCTCTGCGTCGAATAACCACCGTACTCGTTCGAATTAGTGACGGGTTGTTTTTTCTTAAATACTGATCTTCCATTTCATAAAAATACAAGTCTTCAGCTGTTGCGCTACGCTTTGAAGGAATACTTACCCCGCCACCCCGGTTGATCAAACCGGGTGTCAACTCCACCGTCTCATAAACCTTGACACCCCATCTTTCGCGCACAACTTCCGAACTTGGGCATCCCAATACATCTTTTTCCCGGTAACCTCCCAGAAAGCCCCGCCAAACCAGAGCGAGAAAAGAAGAAGACCCGCAACAAGGTGAAAAACTTTTCGTTTCAGCTCTTGCGGTTGCCATCGCCGCCAGAGACGGTAAATGATTCGTCCGACAAACAGCCAAAGCCCTATCAAGGCCAGCAGATATAATCCACTCATACCGCATGCCTACACCCGCGCGGGCCAACCCCGGTGACGAACAATTTCCCCAATGCTGTGACGGCGGATTCGAGGGTGTGGTCGGCTTTGTTTGCGGAGGCTTCCAAGAGGCCGGTGATGGTATCGATGGGCAGGGATGCGTCGATTTGCGAGAAGAGGTTGTAGACGGCGAGGGTGTCGGTCATCTGTTCCTTACCATGCCCCAGGGTCTGACCAGGCCCCCAACTTTCAATGAAGACTTCACCATGGCCACCTTGCTGCACCAGCCCCAGATAATTGTCCATGGTGACAACCTCAGGACCGGCAGAGCCGTAAAGATTCTGGATTTTGGATGCATCAAAAGCGTCACCACCATTCAGCAATCCGAAAAGATTGGCAATATTGAGATGTGCGTTGCCGCTTGCACCCGAGGTAAGCCCCGTTGCAAATCCAGCTCCGTTAATCGTGGTTGCCTCTGCTCCCAGGCCTGGAAAAAGCCGGGTAAATGCGACGGCGAGATGCCCGCCGAGACTGTGTCCGGTTACAGATATACTTTCTGAACCGTTCAACTTGCCGATACCCCGAGCACGCTCATCACTAAAAACGTTGCTGGAATCATCTAACTGAATTCGGTAAACATCACCTCCGGGTTCGTCAATAACGATGTCCGACCGGGAACGTAATTCTTCCAAATAATCGATAAGAGCCTGACCAGATAAACTTCGTAAGGCATCGGATTCAAAATCCTGACGTTCTAGATATGCAGCCTGATAAACTTCACTATTTGCCGTATTCAGGCGAGTCCAAGCGTTGTACATATCGATAATCTGCTTGATCGCCAGGCCGTCGGTGACAAGATCACCGATATCAGCCGACAGCAGATCATCATAGTCTGGTCCTTCAGTACCCCGGCAAGCATAGACATATTCGTTGGTTTCCTTGTTTTTAAATAGGGTAGCAGAAAAGCCGTTTTCGGTGTTTTCCTGATGGGATATGACTTGCCAATGGGCAACAAAATCGGCGGCTTGGGTGGCGGACATTTTACCGTTTAAAGCAGAATCTCGCAGAGCGTCTTCCACTGTAGTCTGCATTTGGTCAAATCTAACATAAGATGCTTCGGACAATAAGGCTAACTCAAAGAATTTATTAATTTCGCTCATTTCAACTCCTCCCTATTTCATGATAGTTTATGAACTCTTCCCTATATCCTTTAACGTCTGGAATATATGATTCCATATTCACCCAAAACTTTAAAAGTTCCCTACCATCCACATATCCGGCACTTACGCTTATCATTTGAACAACAGGTTCAGAATTCTTCAAATCAATGATTGAACGATGGTAAATTCTCACAGGTAAAATTGGGGACTTCGTCTCTCGAATCAGCTCAACAAACCTTTCATTAAGCCGATATCCCCTATTTGCATCTGGAGATTCATACCGCTGTGGATTCTCCCTCCAGGTCAACGTCTCCGCCACCCCCGGATTCTCCGCCTTCCACTGCTCCGGGGTCTTGTACACCCAGAAACCTGCCTTGGTATTGCAGTAATATTTGTAAAGCACCAGGGTTGGAATATGATCCCAGAACACCAGCAGGTACATCACCAGAATCGCCGCTGCCGCCCAGCGTTTGACACCGCGACCGGTTCTGCGGGCCCAGCGGATGACCAGCCAGACCACTCCGGCAGTGACCAGTAAATACAGGACAAAGGCCACTATCATAATTAATCCGATCATTCTTTAACCTCCATTTATATTCCGGGGACATCATACCTATTAGCTCTCATTTCGTGGCCTCCCAGCTGTTTTCAACATCAGTTCCCGACCAGTTAACTGCTCAAGATGTTTAACGAACTGCTCCCCGCCCAATGGCCGACCTGTTTTCGTTCGTTTTTGGATCATTCGCTCCTGCTCTTCATCCGTTGCCTTCAGAAACGTTGACCAGTTGTCCACCATTGGGGGCAAACTTCGCTCTCGTAACAGAGGATCTTTATCGACTTCACCACAGTTGTAACGGGCACCCGACCATGGATAATCGCTCGCATTCTTCACCATGCCTGCAGCAACGGGATTCCGCTCTACATAGTGACCGGCAAAACGTAAATGCATCGGAGATCAATTCCCTTTAAACGAAAAACAGCCCATCTTCGCCACAGAAAAACTCCCTGGCTGAAAACGAGCTGTCATATGAAATAACTGTATCCATATCCCCCCCGAGATGCACAATAAACATTTACCCTATTTCATTTCAGTACATCATACAGATGATTTCTGACAAAAATCTGAATTTCCGCAATGATTCCCACAATTAATGGAAAAATATTTTATACCGCCAACAAACGGGATCGGAAACATTCCCTATTAAACCTATTGGCAACATGGGAGACATCATTCCCGCCCATGCCGTACATCGTAACTATCAAGGAGCCATAGGGGTCAGCCCTTGACTCGGGGCAAGTCCTCCAAAGCAAGAGACAGTCCACCGTGATCCTGTAGTCGCTTCCCAAATCGCTGGCATATTTTCGCAACCGCCGAATAACTTAAGCCGTCAAACATTTTCCCGATCTCCCTGTCGGCAGTAGCCGTCTGCCGTTTCAGCAGATAGATCGCCATATCCCGTGCGTGGCGATGTTCTTTCTTGTTCAGATCCTGAGGAATGCAGCCATGGTGTGCACAAACCCGCTGGATAATATCCTCAACCCGATTTCCGACCTGCAAGGACTTGCGATACGAAACGTCTTCGCGCTCCACCTGGTCGGCGGTCAATTTCTGTAAAATCTCGCGGACGATCCCAAGATATTCCTTGAACCGTGCGTAATCCCGCTGTGAGACAAATATTTTCTTGCGCTTATTCCCTCGGGCCGTGACGTGATAGAACGCCCCGGCAAATTCGATCCGTAATGGTCTGGACATCGTCCCCCCTCCCTTTGGAACAGGCGAGCCGCCTCAAATCTGGCCTAAGTCAAGGGCTGACCCCCTCATATTCCTACGGCATACGCTGTTGCATAGCCCGAAACCAGGGTGCTGATTTTACCTGCATCAAATTGATTGATGCCATGGTCGACCAACCAGCTTTTAATCTCTGCGTAAAGTTCAGCGTCTTCCGTCATTACTTTCTCTTCAAGAACATTACTCATCTTTCCCCTCCATCATAGTTTCCAGAATATTGATTTCGTCTCTAAAGTTGGCTTCCGTTACATATTCGGCCTGTTCTTCCGCTGTTCTATGATGATATTTGCTGACACGTTCGTAAGAGCTGTTATCCTCCTGCCCCGCCACCGTCACCCCGCAGAAACGCTTGATGACATACTTGGTAGAGCGGGCAGCACCTCCTTCAATAGCCACGTTATATAATCGGCGTCCCTGTTTCGGCGATTTCATCCTTCGATAAGCCGGCAGACCCTGACCTGGGTTGACAAACTCCTGCCGAGTAGCGATATATTGCCGAATCGAATCATTTCCGCAGGCAAACTTGCGCTCGTAGATCTCCCCCTGAATCAAATCTTGCAGTTCAAACAGCAAAGCTGATTGACGCAGGGCTTCGACCTTGGGATGACTTTTGACAAAGGTTTCCGCTTTTGCCGATGTGCGCCACTTGTCTTTAAGTTCACTGAGCCAGCGCACCAGAGATCGTGATCGTTCGACATGCTCAGGCATCTGTGCAATACGATGAGCAGAGGCCAATATCCTGCCGGCATAAAATCCTTTGGTCAGATGATAATGGAACGCCAGGGCCGGATAATCGCGGTAATAATGCTCCACCTCCATCTGCCGGTTGGCAAAGGGTTTGGACGCCATGGTTTCCAGGCTGAACCACCATTGATCAAGCAGCTTCACTGTTTTGGCGAGGGTCTGTGGGATTTGGTCAAGAGGGGCCAGCGCCCCTGCTGACATAGTGATAGTTGAACCAGTTGTTCATCCAGACACCGATCTCACCATCATCTGCAGGGAGGTACTGCGTCCCTTTAGCATAAATCCATTGCTGCAACTGGTCGGCTGGATACAGAATTGGGATATCCGGGTGGATAAACGTGGTCATGGCACGCCGGATACCGTTAAGGACCTGGCCGGCTACCCAGTACTGCTTGGCCTGCCAGTGGGCATTGTCTTCGCCGGTCCATTTGGTATATTGACTGACGTAGATGCTCAGATGAAAAACCAGAATAAGAAGCAGAAAAGTTTTGCGTACTTTCGGCTGAAGAAGTCGTCCCCACTTTTCTTTGCGGGTGTCTTTCATATCTGGAAAATCAGGGCGGAGCCGTTTCCAGAACGCATAGATCCAGATTGCGCAATACAACGTCACCGCAATGTAGGCAACTGTCAGCAGCATGATCAGAACCAGGAAGAATATAGACCAGAGAAAATGCAGCATCATCCCCCAAAGAAACGTTAGCAAAAACGCAAACAGCCCGCCTCCGATCCGGGGTCGTACCCCAAACCGAGCACGGATATTCCGAGCATGATATTCCGGGGACATCATACCTATTAATTCTCATTTCGTGGCCTCCCAGCTGTTTTCAGCATCAACTTCCGTCCCGTTATTGTGTCAAGATCAGCAATAAACTGTTCCCCACCCGATGGCCGACCTGTGTTCGTTCTTTTTGGGATCATTCAATCCTGCTCTTCATCCGTTGTCTCCAGAGACGCTGACCAGTTGTCCACCATTTCGGGCAAACTTCGCTCCCGTAACAGAGGATCGTTATCCACGTCACCACAGTTGTAACGGGCACTCGACCATGGATAATCAACAGGGGAGCGTGCCAGGGAATTTTCATTTTCGGGGACGGCAATCAAATGAACATGGTTGGGCATCAAACACCACGCCAGAATCTTCATGCCTGAACGGGCTGATTCTTCTTTCAGGTAAGACAGGTAGGCTTCACGATCTTGTGAATCGGAAAAAATGTCCATAGAACGGACACCGCGTT
>LQAH01000283.1_pt1 | contig 13269 bp, 18 predicted proteins | sample 1535791 | NCBI WGS metagenome assembly LQAH01 (sample SAMN04331585, study PRJNA305678) | bioreactor metagenome | isolation source: bioreactor_4 inoculated with Wadden Sea sediment 2nd replicate of a... | place: Germany:Bremen
TCAAGCATCAAATGAAATGAAAACTATCATTTTTAAATAAAACACTTGACATGTTTTCTTTCATAGCGTATTGACGAACTGGGTATGGCAGAAAAATAATAACAATCCTAAATTGAAGAGAAGGCCAATGTTTTTTAAAAGCAAACCCATGTGGGGCAAAAAAACCAAGCTAAAATCAAATTATGATGTGGTTCTGATCGGCGGCGGGCTGCACAGCCTGGCCACCGCGTACTACCTGGCCAAAGAGCATGGCATCACCGATGTGGCGATCATTGAAAAGAACTATATCGGATTCGGCGGTGCCGGCCGGAATACGGCCATTGTCCGGGCCAACCAGCGGACCCAGTACAACGTGCCGCTGTATAAGGAAGCTCTGGACCTGTGGCCGGTTCTCACCAAGGAACTGAATTACAACCTGATGTTCAACAACTGCGGCAACCTCAACCTCATGCATTCAGAAGCCGCCATGAACGCGGCCCGCATGAACATTGCCACAGCCCAGTTCCACGGGGTGGAATCCCATCTCATCGATGCCAAGGAAGCCAAAGAACTGGTACCGGCATTGAACATTTCCGACGACATCACTTTTCCCATCCACGGGGCCATGTATCACCCGCCCGGCGGTGTAGTACGGCATGATGCCGTGGTCTGGGGCCTGGCCAAAGGCGCTTCCAAAATGGGGGTGGAGATCCATCAACAGACCGAAGCCACGGGCATCAGCACCAAAAACGGCAAGGTCACGGCCGTGATTACCGACAAGGGCGTCATCAATACCAAACAAGTCCTGATTTCCGCCGGCGGATATTCCGCAGCCCTGATCAACGGATTTCTGGGCATCAAGCTCCCCATCTCCGTACTGACCATCCAGGCCATGGTGACCCAGCCCCTGAAACCGATTCTGGACCACGTGGTCTCTTCAGGCGCCTACCACTGCTACGCCAACCAGACCCTGAAAGGCGAGATCGCCACAGGCGCCCACATGGATCAATGGCCCAATTACACCACCCTGACCACGGCTTACTACATCAAGCATCAGGCCCAGGCTCTGTCTGAATTTCTGCCGGCCCTGCGCGGCTTACGGTTCATGAGAATCTGGGGCGGTCTGGCGGACATGACGCCGGACATGGCGCCCATCATGGATGGCAACGAACAGGTGGAAGGCTTTTCATGGACTGCGGATGGGGTATTTCGGATTCAATCCTGCTCTGCCGCCGGCCGCTACATGGCCAAGTTCATGGCCACCAACACCTGTCCCGACATACTCAAGCCCTTTGCCCTCAAACGGTATCAGGAACATAAACTCATGGGTGAGACCGCTGCACTGGTCAGTTACACCCCGGACAATTAAATCAGCGAACACTATTTACGAGATTCAAGGAGACCATAACATGGCGTTAACTATCACATGTCCGATCTGCGGAAAAAGAAACGGATATGAGTTCCGTTACGGCGGAGAGGAAAAAGGTCCCAGACCTGATGAAAAAGACCTGACCCCCGAAAGCTGGTGCGATTATGTCCACATGAACAAATGCGTGGCCGGCGTGCAGCAGGAATGGTGGTTTCACCGGGATGGATGCGGTTCTTGGTTTACCATCTTCCGGGATACGACGACAAATTTAGAAAAAGAGACACCGGAGGCAAAAGAATGATGAACAGATTCAATCATCTGCCCACATTGAAAATCGATACCAGCGAGAGAATTCCCTTCACATACAAGGGAAAACAGTATTACGGCACCAAAGGGGATACCGTTGCGACCGCCTTGTATGCCAATGGGGTCAGAATTTATGCCAGAAGTTTGAAATATCACCGTCCCAGAGGGCTTTACAGCATGGACGGGGAATGTTCCAACACCATGATGGAGATCAACGGGGTCCCCAATGTCCGCACCGAGACCACGCGGCTCAAGCCCGGCATGGTGATCAAGGAGCAGAACGTAAAAGGATCGGCGGAAACCGACATGCTGGGTTTCATTGACAAGATGGACTGGGCCATGCCTGCCGGATTCTACTATGACACCATGCACAAACCGGCCAAGATCTGGCCGGTGGCCATGAAGCAGATCCGCAAGGCTGCCGGTATCGGTAAGCTGTCCCCGGATCATCACATGCCCGGCAAATACGATGAAATCTATCCCACCTGCGATGTGTGTGTCATCGGCGGCGGCCCTGCCGGCATGAAAGCCGCCCTGGCGGCCGCGGAAAAAGGGCTGCGCGTGATTCTCATGGAAGCCCGGCCCTGGGCTGGGGGGACATTTTGATTTTCGGACCGCCGAATATACCAGCCGCCAGACCTGTCACGACCGGGCCGTCCAGTTGGCAAAAGAAGTGGAAAAAACCGCCAACATCAGGATATTCACGAATACCGCCAATGTGGGGACCTATAACAACAACCTGATCACTGCGTTTCAGACCGGCACGGAAAAGACGTCTTCACCGAACGCTACATCGAGCTGCGGGCCAACAGCGTGGTGGTGGCCACCGGATGCATCGAGCGGCCTCTGCTGTTTGAAAACAATGAGCGGCCCGGCGTGATGCAGGCCGGTTGCGCCCTCAGGCTGGCCAACACGTATGGACTGCTGCCCGGCAAGAACGGGGTGTTTCCATCGGTCATGACCTGGGGCTGGAAGCTGCCGTGGCCCTTCATGATCTGGGCATGGCCATTCCGGTGATCGCGGATATCCGGGAAGACGGCCAGGATCCGGCCAGGATCAAGGCAGTTTCGGACCGGAAATCCTCCTGCTCAGGGGCTGGGTGGCGACGGAAGCCCATGGTGGCAAACAGGTGAAAAAGGTCACCATCAAAAGCCTGGACGGTACAGCGGAAAAACCTTTGACTGTGACGTCCTGGTGGCATCCGCCGGATTCACCCCGCTCACCGGGCCGCTCGTGATGAATCAGGCCAAACTCAAATATGATACCCACACCAATTTCTTTCTGCCCACCGATCTACCCCAAAAAATGCATGCGGCCGGACGTCTGCTGGGATATGAAAACGGGCTGGCCATTGAAGCCTCCGGTCATCTGGCAGGTCTTAAGGCGGCTTATGACTGTGAAAATTGCTCCATCGCCGATCTGGGTGAGGGCAAAAAAGCCATGGAATCCCTGGCAGGACCGGCCCGGGGCACCAAACTGGTCATGGCACCGGTCAAGGGCAGAAAAACTTTTATCTGCTTTGATGAAGATACCAGCATCAAAAACGTCAAACAGGCCATTGAAAAAGGGTTTGACGTGCCGGAGCTGATCAAGCGGTTTTCCGGCGCAGGGCTTGGACCCGGCCAGGGAGGCATTCCCGGCCACAACCTGCCGCTGTTCACTGCCAAATATCAGGCCCTGCCGGACATCAAGATCAAACCGACCACCGTTCGGGCTCCCCTGGTGCCGACCCTGATCGCCACCTATGCCGGCACCAACCATACCATGCTGAAAAGAACGCCCATTGATGATTTGCAGCGCAAAGACGGCGGCATTTTCAGAAACATCGGTGTATGGCAGCGGGCCAGATATTTTTCCAAGGATTTTTCCTGCAAGAAAGAGATCGAAAATGTGCGGTCCAATGTGGGCATGCTGGACGGCTCCACCCTGGGAAAATTCCGGATTCATGGACCTGACGCGTTGAATGCCCTGCAGCGGGTATATGTGTCAGATCTGTCCAAAATCAAGAAGGGCCGGGTAAAGTATACGGCCATGTGTAATGAGGACGGATGTGTCATTGATGACGGTGTGGTGATCAAACTGGGGGAAAACGACTACTATTTCTCCACCTCCACCGGCCGGGCCGGCCAGACCGTGGAATGGATCCGCTATCACACCCGGTATGACAACTGGAATTTTTCCATGGTGAACCTCACCGATGCCATGGGCGTCATCAACCTGTCCGGCCCCAATGCACGAAAAGTGCTGGGAAAAGTGGTGGACATCGATGTGTCCAACGAGGCATTCGGGTTCAGTGAATACAAGGAGTTCAAGGTAGCCGGCACCATCCCGGTCAAAGCCATGCGCCTGGGCTTTGTGGGCGAGCTGTCTTATGAGCTGCATGTGCCGTCTTCCTATATGAAATCCCTGTGGCTGATGCTCAAGGAAGCGGGCAAGGAATTCAAGATCCAGAATTTCGGCGTGGAAGCCAGAACGTGCTGCGCATGGAAAAATGCCACGTCATTTTGGGCCAGGAGTCGGAACAGCGCACCAACCTGCTGGATATCGGCATGGGTTTTCTGTGGTCCCGCAAGAAAACCGGGTACAAGACCGTGGGCGTGGCTGCCCTGGCCCAGGCGGAAAAAGACAATACCCGCCTCAAGCTGGTGGGATTCAAGATGGAAAACAACGGCCTTGCCCCCAGGGACGGGGCTCTGATCGTGGACGACCGGGTTCGGGGCCATGTGTGCACCGCCAGAAACAGTTTCTCCCTCAATGAAGCCGTGGGTATGGCCCTGGTGGAAGGTGAGATGAGCCAGGTCGGCACCCGGCTGGCATTTTACGAGGATGAGTGCAACGGCGAGCTGATCTACGGCACGGTGGTGGAAACCCCGTTCTACGATCCTTCCGGTCAACGCATGAAAATGTAAGGGAACCATACACAATGAAAGAGATCAAAAGATATTCACCGGTTGAGTTCAAGGTAACACCTTTGAAAACCGAAATCCGGGACCACTGGAATGTGATCCTGGAATACCACAACGAAGGAGACGGGCCCTGGCTGGTGGACCTGAGCCACCGGACCCGCCTGGATCTGCAGACCGGGAGCCTGGATACCAAAAAACCGTTCGGCATCACCATTCCCGCCACCCCCGGCCAGTCAGTGCTGGAAAAAGGGTTTCTGATCAACCGCATGAACCGAATCCAGAGTTCCATCTACCATCTGGGGACGGAACCCATTGAGATACCCGGGGATACAGAATATACGGATGTAACCGAATCCACCGTGTTTCTGGCCATTATCGGTCCATCTGCGTTCGCCATTTGTGAAAAACTGTCCGCCCTGGATTTTATGGAAAAGAACCGGGAAACCCCGTTCCTGTATCAGGGACCGTTTTCCCATGTGCCCTGCCAGATTGTGACTGTCAGCCGGGATGGGGAAAAATCCGGCTTGGTTCTCACTTGTTCCAGAGGATATGCCAAGGATATGGTGGATGCCATTCTCCATGCGGGTGAGGAATTCGACCTCAAACCGGCCGGTGAAAAAAGGCTCACCGACTGGATCAACAGCTTGTAGCCAGTAAAGCCCGGGCCATTCCCCGGGTCCGGGCTTTGGAAAAATCAAAAATCCGGTCTGAGAAGGCCGGTTTGTCAAGGAGAAAAGACATGACCCAAAAATACGATGCCATCATCATCGGCGCCGGCGTGATCGGAACCCCCATTGCCTATGAGTTGACCAAAATGGGATACAAAACCTTGAACGTGGACAAGCTCCCGGATGCAGGTGAAGGCTCCACTGCAGGTTCCTGCGCCATTGTCCGGGCCCATTACTCCACCGAGGACGGGGTGGCCCTGGCCTATGAAGGGTTCAAGTACTGGCTGGACTGGGAAAATTATCTGGACAACGTCAAGGATGAGAAAGGGCTGGCCAAATACATGAACACCGGTTCCATCCTGATCAAATCCGACGGCCATGACTGGCGCAAAGTGCAAAACACTATGATGCCGTGGGCGTGAAATATGAGGAATGGGATGTGGACCTCATCAAGAAACATGTGCCCCCCATTGATATGCACAAGTTCTGGCCGGTGCGCCGCCCTGAAGACCCCAAATTCTATGACGAGCCCACCGAAATGCTGGAAGGCGCCATATTCTGCCCGGAAGGCGGGTATGTAAACGATCCGGCCCTGTCCGCCCACAACATCATGCGGGCCGCCGAAGCAAAAGGCGCTGAATTCATGTTCAACGCGGAAGTGGTGGACATCAGAAGCGAAAACGGCAAGGTCAAAGGCATCACCTTGAAAGATGGCACCCAGATTGATGCGGATATCGTGGTGAATGTGGGCGGCCCCATTCCTTCAAGGTCAACCAGATGGCCGATGGCGTGTGGGAAGGCTGCAATATCAAAACCAAAGCCCTGCGCCACGAAGTGATGTACTGCCCGTCACCGGAAGGATATGATTACCTTAATGACGGATACCACATGTCTGACGGCGATATCGGCTGCTATGAAAGACCGGAAGTGGGCAACATGTTTCTCATCGGTTCCGAAGATCCGGAATGTGACCCCCAGGAATGGGTAGACCCGGATGAATTCTATGCCGGCAAAGGCGGTCCCGGACGGGACAACGTGCTTACCGATGCCCAGTGGAAAGCCCAGTGCTACCGCCTTGGCAAACGGATTCCCTCCCTGACGGTGCCCAACCAGCCCAAAGGGTGGTGGACCTGTATGATGTGTCCGATGACTGGATTCCCATCTATGACAAATCCGATCTGCCCGGTTTCTACATGGCCATCGGCACTTCCGGCAACCAGTACAAGAACGCCCCGGTGGTGGGCCGCATGATGGCGGAACTCATCGATTCCTGTGAAAAAGGGCTTGATCATGACAAAGAACCGTTCCAGTATGAATTCAAATACACCGAACGGACCCTGAACGTGGGTTTTTCTCCAGAAAACGGAAAATCAACTATGATTCCAGTTTTTCCGTAAACGGATAACAAATAGGCAACAGCTGTCCGGCTGTGAGGCTGCATGGCGTGCGTTTATCCAGGGGCAGGGCCGGGGAATACCCTGGCGCTGCTCTTTTCATTGAGGTGCAAGACCAATGCGAATTTATGTATGCGTAAAACATGTCCCGGATTCTGCGGCGAACATTCATATCATGGATAACCTGAAAATTGACGAATCCGTGCCGTTTCTGCTCAACCCTTATGATGAACATGCCGTGACCGAAGCAGTGGCATTGAAAAACCGGATACCGAACAGTGAGATCACTGCCTTGTGCCTGGGGAAAAAAGAGGCGGAGAACACCGTGCGGTCTGCCCTGGCCATGGGTGCGGACAGAGGCCTGCTGGTGAAAACCGATACGATGTGCGACAGTATGACCACGGCCCGGGCTCTGCATGCCGCCATTGTCAGGGACGGAGGCGCGGATATTATTTTTACGGGAAAAGAATCCATTGACAGTGAAGGCATGCAGACCCAGTTCCGCATCGGTGCGCTTTTCGGTTTCCCCGTGGTCACCAATGCGGCTTCCCTGGACATTACAGATGGTAAAGCCACCGTAATCTGTGAACTGGCCGGGGGGCGTACCCGGACGTTTGAACTGACCATGCCCTGTGTGATCGGGGCGGGCCGGGGATTGAACACGCCCATCTATCCGACCTTTCCAGATGTGATGAAATCCCGGAAAAATCGATTGAAGCCCTTTCTTTGTCAGAACTGAACGTGTCGGCCGCACCGGGAACTGCTAAAATCGTTTCCATGATCCCCCTGGTGCAGAAGCGAACCCCCCGGAAAATCACCGGAACTCCTTCGGAACAGGCCGCTGAAATCATCCGGATTTTAAGACAGGAAGCAAAGGTGTTGTCATGAAACAGACAGGTATTGTCATTGAAATAGAACACGGCCGGGTCAAAGAAACCAGTCTCGGCATGATCACCCTGGCGGGCAGAACGGCTCGTTCCCTGACCGCATTGGTGATGGACGGCATCACCAATGAAATCACGGACCGGCTGGCTGAATACGGAATCGACACCATCGTGGACTTAAGGCTGCCCGAAGAACCGGCAATCCGCCTGAATCCAGCGGCCCGGGCAGCGGCAGTGGTCCGGGCGGCCCGGGACCGGGGTCTGGACCGGATTCTGGGATTGTCGTCTCCGGAAGGAAAAGACTTGCTTCCCCGGGTGGCGGCTTTGCTGGACGTCCCCCTGGTGATGGACTGTGTAGATATAGACCTGAATAACGGCCTGGCAGAAACTTCCCAGTATTCCGGCAAGGTAATGGCACAGATTCAGCTGACCGGAGAAATACTGATATTCGGGATCCGGCCCAATGCGGTTCCGCCAGAACCCAGGCCCGGAAAGGCCGAGGTCGTTGCCATGACCGGAAGCATGGCTGCGCCTGAAACCATCGCCCTGCTGACCTGGAATGACGATGATGCAGAGGGGCGGCAGAGCCTGGTCGAGGCGGATATCATTATTGCCGGAGGCCGAGGATTGAAAACAAGGACAATTTTCATTGATTTTCGACTGTGCCAAAAATTGAACGCAGTGCCCGGGGCCTCCCGGGTGGCCGTGGATGAAGGCTGGGTCCCCTACGCACTCCAGGTGGGACAGACAGGAGAAAAAGTTAGCCCCCAGGTGTATATCGCCTGCGGGATTTCCGGATCCATCCAGCATTTTGCCGGCATGAAAACCGCCAAAATGATCATTGCCGTAAATAAGGATGAAAATGCTGCGATCATGGCCAATTGCGATTATCAGGTCTTGGGCGATCTGTTTGAGATTCTGCCGGAAGTGAAGAGACAATTATAAAATGAAACGGTATACACATCACAATGCCCGGCAGTTCCTGTTCGGTCTGGACAATGCCAATTTCCTGTCCATATTCGATGAATACAGTGATGGGGTCCTCATCACCAACGTGGATGGGATTATTGTCTACTACAACAAAGCCATGTCCCGCATCGACGAACTGGAACCCGAAGATGTCATTTTGAATCAAGTGACGATGTGTATGATCTGGATAATGAAACCAGCCTGATTATGCAGTGTCTTATCACCGTCCAGCCCATCACGGACCAGCCATCTATTACCGGACCCGTATGGCAAGTTCGCCAACACCATCCACAATGTGCACCCCATCTTCAATCGTAATCAGCTGGTGGGGTGCATCTGTTTGTCAGAGATTTTCATGTGCTCACCGAAACCCTGTCCGTCATGCACCCGCCTGAAACCCAGCACCGGATACATCAGTATGAAATCACCTTTGATTCCATCATCGGCCAGGACCCGGCGTTTAAGGATGCGCTGAACGCGGCCCGCATGGCAGCCAACACCCCGTCGCCGGTCATGCTTTACGGTGAAACCGGTACGGGCAAGGAACTGTTTGCCCGAGCCATTCACAACCACAGTCCCAGGCATGAAAAAAATATACTCCGGTTAATTGTGCAGCCATTCCGGAAAACCTGTTGGAAGGAATTCTGTTCGGTACTTCCAAAGGTGCGTTTACCGGCGCCATCAATAAGGCCGGCCTGTTCGAGCGGACCAGCCAGGGCACCATTTTTCTGGATGAAATCAACTCCATGCCGGTGGGGCTTCAAAGTAAGATTCTGCGCATCGTCCAGGATGGAAAAGTCAGACGGGTGGGGGCCCTCAAGGAAATCAAATTTGATCTGAAAATCATCTCTTCTGTAAACCAGGACCCTCATGTATCCATTGCCGACGGAAGCCTCCGGTCAGACCTGTTCTACCGGCTGGGGGTGGTATTCATTCATATCGTGCCGCTAAGGGAACGGATGACCGACCTGCCCCTGCTGGTGGACCATTTCATCGACAAACACAACAAAACCCTGGGCCGTCAGGTACGGGGAGTGGAAGATGAGGTCATGTCGCTGTTCCACCAGTATCACTGGCCCGGCAATGTCCGGGAGCTGGAACATGTCATCGAAGGTGCCATGAATATCATGGGGCCGGATAGCCGGATCCGGATCAAATATCTTCAGCCCCATTTTTCCCAGGGTCATGGTAATCACCGGTCGGCGGGTCAGCGGGCATCGCGGGGAATTCCCCTTTTCCCGGCGCAGAGAACGCCGGCGAAACCGGTTCTTCAGATCTGCTTTTCAACAAAAACGAGCACGAGAAAAAAATGGTATGGCAGGCCTTGATGCAGTTTCGGGGAAATATCACCCAATCGGCCAAAAAGCTGGGTATTTCCCGGCAGCTGCTGTACTATAAAATGAAAAAATACCACCTGTCCAGGGACCAGTTCAGATAGTCCCGAAACCCCGGTTACTCACCCTGAGATATTTCGCAGATGGTCCGGAACTTCACATACCGGGATGGGATCCATTTTATGGCGGTTGGCAGCATGCAGTTTCTGAAAAATCGCCAGCACCTGTTTCTGACGCTCATTGAGGACCCGCTTTTTTTGCTCTTCTTCGGTCATGGCCGCATAGGTCATGGCCCATTCCAGTTCGTCATACCCGGCCCCGATCTGGCTCTCATCGGTGCGGTTATCCTCCCACAGACCGTCCGTGGGCAGCGCCGTCAGGATCTCATCCGATATGCCCAGTTCCCGGCCCAGGGCGTATACTTCCGATTTCATCAGGTCTGCAATGGGCGCAATATCCACACCGCCGTCCCCGTATTTGGTATAGAATCCCACCCCGAAATCCTCCACCTTGTTGCCGGTCCCGGCCACCAGAAGCTGATGGTGCCCGGCAAATGCATATAGGGTCAGCATGCGCAGCCGGGACTTGGTATTAGCCATGGTCAATCCGTCTTGGACGTCTGTGGGAAAATGGGTCTGGATACTGACAAACACCGGGGTCAAGTCCAGGTCTTCCGGGGTGACGTTGGGATATTTTTTTTTCAGCCAGGCATTGTGGGCCCCTGCCCGGGACAGCTGATCCGAATCCTGGTGGATGGGCATGTTCAAGACCTTGACCGGATGCCCGGTTTCCGCGCACAAAGTGGAGGTAACGGCTGAGTCGATGCCGCCGGAAACACCGATGCAGAATCCGGCAAGGCCCGCATGTTTCAGATAGGTGTCCAGCCAGCATATAATGTGATCGATCACTTTCCGGGTCTGCATGGCATTTCTCCAGCTAAAAAATTATCAATTATCATGGTACATTCCTCCGTAAATAACTCGTGGATACTCGTTGCGTGCGGCCTGCTGGGAATTTCTTCCGTTTTTCCACAGTTCATATCCACTGATATCAATTTCATCATTCAAATAAACAGCATGAAAGTGTGGTGGTGGACGATCTCCGGCTAAAAGCCGGATGAAAACCATAACGCCCTGTAATTTCAGGCATAATACCACCGGCTGTTCAGCCAATTATACATATGCATTATCCGAACATAAAAAATTTTGTCAAGTTTCGGTTTTTATTGGTATCATGAATTTTTTTCAGCCTTAAAAAAACCCATGAGCCGGATAATTATATCCAATTCCGGCAGTCCTCCGCCATACTAAGTTTGCCACCCTGCTTTTCCAAAAAAAATGGACGGACGGCATTAGTACCAACAATGCGTACCATTAATATAGTTATTCATGTTACAGGCGCAATCACCCGATTTGATCCGCCGGCGCCTTTAACGAATTTTGAAATCCCATCTTGCGAATCATTGCCAATTCAATAGGGTTGTTGGTGAATGTATCAACCCATATTCTGCAAGGGCATTAAAGAGTTGATATGAAAATTGCACCCTTTTATAATAATATTAGTGAGTTAACCTTAGACCCTCTGCGAGAAAGAGATCTCCAAAAAGGCACATATGAAACATAGCGAGAAAGGTAGAAAACGTAAAGTAATCAAATAAGGTCTGGCCGATATTACTTTTACCGGTAAATCTGTAACCCATAAGGATTGACGCGACTTGTAAAGTCGTTTTCAATCCTTATGAGTTAGTGTTCGGCGTTCCTATTGGGACTTTACCAAGTTAGAACTAAAAATTGGTGGGTTCATTCGAAGATACTTTCAATCTTCTGATCTGGTTTTGCTGATGTCGCAAGCTTTGTCATGAGTTTGTCACAAGTTTCCGTCACAAGATGTCGTAAGTTCATACTCTTAAAAAATAGACCAGCTGATTTGTTGCCCCTTCACTGCCAATCAATTCCTTTTCAGTCATAATTTTAAGATCACGCTGCAGACTACGCCGGTTCACCTCTGGACATAGTCCTTCATAAGTCTGGATAGTCAGTCTGTCATGCTGGAGGATATATTCAATTGCTTTTGTTTGCCTTTCATTCAGGTTATATTTCTGTGTTAAAATATCCCTTCGAATCACTTGTTTGCCGCGTTTTTTGACCTCAATCATTTGAGTTTCCAGACCGGTGATAAAATAGTCCAGCCATCCGGTCATATCCATGTCATTTTCACGAACGCTTTGAATTTTTTTATAAAAAGTCGGTCTGTCACGGTCATAATACTCACTGATAGTGAACAGGCGTTTGAAATCATATCCGGCCCTGTAAAGACAGCCGGATCGGCCTTGCCACCTCGAACTCCCTCAACCAATTTTTTATGAATTTCACGAATTAGCCCCTCCGTGACAGGGTCTCCAGGGTCCAAACAATCAGATACAAATTCAAAGGCAGACCTGTAATTCAACAGTTCTCGGGTACCATCTGGATCAGCCCCAGGAACATCCTCTCCTTTCCACAGGCGTTCAGCCTGCTCCAGGGTCAATTGCGTTCCTTCGATGTGGGTTGTATGATGGGCCTCTTTCATCAGCGCCTGGTTTCCCATATCCCTTACCCAGTCGTCTGACAACCTTGCGGCTTCTATAAATCCCCGTGCCCGTTCAATCTGCGTGATGGCCGCGGTCATCCGGTGGGTTATCGTGAATTTTGGGTTGAATAATGTCACTTTGCATCTCCTGCACTTCACGCCGGCCTTAACTGTTTCCATCAGCTTGAACTATTAAGTTTTTGTAACTGTTCCGCTCAATGTATAAAAGCTTTCCTTGTTTTGACAACCACAGAATCACTCATTCATAAATCCGGCAGCCTGCCTTCGAATAAAAGACGTAACGCTTTGGTCGCTCTCATCGGCTTCAAGAATCTGAACCCGGTATCCGGTGACAACCCTTGAAATTTTAATATCCGCTATCTGCCTGGACTCATACCCACATCCCTGTATCTCCCCTTGGGAAGCTTTTTCTGTCAATGGGGATATTTTTGATGTGGCCAGGATCATCAAATTTTCGCAAGGTGTTGCCGATATGCCCATTTTGTCCGCCTGCTTTGCGATCTCCAACCTTCTCTTTTTTCCCGATCGGGATCAGAGGAAGAAGGTTTGCTGCTGTTCCGACTGTTGAGACCCAGCTGATTGATCAAAATTGTGACCATCGTAAGCAACAACTCTATGGTGCTTTTCAAAGCAGGGAAACACCGGAATCATTTTTCAGCAATTTCATAGCATTCTCTATTGTGTCTTCAACGTCTATGGTTTTTATCTTCATTAATTTCCTCGACATCAGTCTTTTGAATGCAGACTTGTACCACAGGTTTTACGACGGGTTTTTTCGAACGAGGTGGCTTTTCCACGCATTTTAAAAATTTGGATATGATTTGCCATGTATCACTTGTATGAAATGGATCAAACAAGCGGATATTCCTCG
>LQAH01000284.1_pt1 | contig 13261 bp, 15 predicted proteins | sample 1535791 | NCBI WGS metagenome assembly LQAH01 (sample SAMN04331585, study PRJNA305678) | bioreactor metagenome | isolation source: bioreactor_4 inoculated with Wadden Sea sediment 2nd replicate of a... | place: Germany:Bremen
AATATTGGCTAAATCGTTACGATCTGGTATGGTGTTGTTCAGTGTAGTTGCCATATTGCGATCGTCGTTTTTATTATATAGGACAGTTGTGTTTTTGCAAAGGTTCATCAGGTAATTGAAATGATTTTTTGAGTAAGGAATATCATACACGATAATCTGGTCATACATATCTTCTGGCAAACTTGAATATTCTGGATTAATCAATATAACCGGATTCGTATTTTTATGCTCAAGACATGTGTTATACTTCATTCCATCTAACCAATCAGGTCTATTATAGTCCAAAGCTAATCGCATTATATCTAACATGCCTTCAGCAGTATGAATAAGTATTAAAGAATGACGTTCCTCATCAACCAAATTATTAACAATTTTTTCTTTACCCAACTGATTTCTAAAATCTATGAATATAGGTAAAGGGTTTTCTATTTCTGGAAGGTCGTCTTTTAAAGCATGTACCAAAGAATCATAATACTTGTGTATATATGATGTTTGTTGGCTTATGGCGTTATCTTTTAAACGGTAATCCTTAAGCAAAAATTGCAAAGAAGTAACCCCGTTAAATTCATTTCTATCTACTTGAAAGGCAAGGTCAACACGTGTGCCTACATTTAAATTAGCTGGCATGTCCATGTAAAAACCAACACTTTCAAATACGCGGTTTCCGTCATGGGTTATGAGTTTTATGTGTTCTTTGTTTTTTCCCATTGTTCTTTTTTGGTCAAGTATTAAATTGTGGTATGCAAAGACAGGTTTTGCATTGCCAATACCAAAAGGCTCCATCTTCTCAATATCATCAAGCAGTTGATAATTAACGTCCTTTGATTCTAAGGATGAGTCCAATTTAATTTTAGGTATTAAATCAAATTCAGTCAGATGATCTTGAGCGTATTTATTAATGGATTCTCGTAAATTTTGAACTTGGTCAGCTTTTAAACTCATGCCTGCTGCTAACTCGTGTCCTCCAAATCCTTCTAAATATGATTTAGAATAAGCTAGACCGTCAAAGATACTAAACTCTGGAATACTTCTAGCAGACCCTTTAGCAATACCTTCTTCAATACGCAGTAAAATGACAGGTTTATAGTAACGTTCGCATATTTTTGAGGCAACGATACCAACAATACCTGTGTGCCACCCTTCTTTAGCTACAACAAGGACACGGTCGTTTAAATAACTTGGGTCTGATTCTATTAGTTCAATCGCCTCAGCAAGAATATCGCGTTCTATTTGTTGTCGTTCATCATTAAGTTCGCCAAGTTGAGTCGAAATACGTTCGGCTTCAGTGCAGAGTTTGTCATAAAAGGTCTACTCCAAGCCCAGGTTCTCCCACTCTACCAGTTGCATTTATTCTAGGACCTAACCTAAAACCAATATGACCTGTAGTCATTTTTTATCTTTTATACCCGAAGCTTCTATGAGCTTAAGAAGGCCAATGTTAGGTGTGTTACTCATGTTCTTCATTCCATGCTTAACAAGAATCCTATTTTCTCCGTTAACAGGCGCTATATCAGCTACGGTTCCTAAGGCAGTGATGTTTAATAGCTCCTGAAGTAGTTCGGGCTCTTCCATTAGCTGTGGATAAATGGCTTGACATAGTTTAAAAGCAACTCCTACACCAGCTAGCATATCAAAAGGGTATTTACAGTCCTTTTGCTTGGGATTAATAACTGCAATTGCCGCAGGTACATCTTCCTGACACTCATGATGATCAGAGATAATGAAGTCTATTCCTAATCCATTGGCATAATCTACTTCTTTGCTTGCTGTAATGCCACAGTCGACACTAATAATGAGTCCACCACCAGCATTATTTATAAAGTCTACTCCAGTCTGACTAATGCCATACCCTTCTAAGAGCCTATTGGGAATATAATGTTTTACAGGATAACCAAGTGCTGAAAATGTTTTGAGCATGACTGAGATACTCGTAATTCCATCCACATCATAATCACCATAGATCCATATCGATTCTTTTTTTTTCAATCGCGTTATGAATACGCTCAACAGCTTCTGTCATTCCCTTCAGTAGAAAAGCGTCGTGCAAGTCTTCAATATTAGGATTCAAAAACCGTTCAGCATCCTCAGTGGTTTTTAATCCACGATTTGCAAGAATTTGAGATGATATTCGTGTTATTCCCAAATCTTCAGAAAGTTTATTCACTATAGTTGCATCTGGGTTACGTCTTCGCCATATTTTACTTTCTATATTCATAAGTCACCAAAAAGCAGCTAATAGATTTTAACTAATAGCTGGAGTATAAGATCGAAAAAAGATCGAGTAATAGTTTTATTTTGTTAGTTCAACAGATGATTCTGTTGTTTCTTCGGGTTGAGTTTCTATTACAGGTGTTGTCTTTAATGATTCAAGTTCTTTGGTCAAGTTCTTATTTTGTTTCTCTAATTCTTTAATACGTAATGTTGACTTAATGCGTTTTATTAAGTCGAAACTGTATCCTAGTATTGCTCCTATTGCAGCAGAACCTATAATAACAACTGCCTGAGGTAATTACAAACTTGTGCAAATAAAAAGTTAATATTTACTGGTCCACCATTAAATGCTGCAAATAATGCAATAAATAAACTGCAAAAACAAGCATTAATATGTAAGTAACTTGCATCCTTAATACCCCCTCTTAATTAGTTCAATTGACAATGTATAATTGACAATTGACAATTTAAGGTCAAAGTCATATCAATAACTTAAACCCACTTTACATTTTATCATAGAAATCCTAGATTATTTACACAAATTAATTCAAAAATAGAACGGAATCCGAATATTCGATTCCGTGAATTTGAGGTTTTTAATTCTCAACTCTCCATTTTCAATTCTCAATTGCTAATTTTAAGCCTTTCAGGCTTACATATTAGCTTTAACATATTCCGAACGTGTTGATCTCGTTTTCCAAAGTGCCCATACAGGACTTGCAATAAAGATAGATGAATACGTACCTGTAATAACACCGGCAAGAAGTGGTAATGCAAAGTACTTAATAGACTCAACACCTAAGAAATATAAACTACCAATAACAAGCAAGGTTGTTAAAGATGTATTGATCGAACGTGTCAAAGTTTGTTGTACACTCATCTCTGCAATACTCATATAGTCATTTCGTTTAAGGAAACGAATATTAAAACGAATTCTGTCGAAAACAACTATCGTATCATTAATGGAATACCTACAATGGTTAGTACTGCAGCAATAAATGATGTATCTACTGATATTCTAAAGATAGCGTAGATTGATATGAGTATTAAAACATCGTGTAATAGTGCAATAATCGACGATATTCCAAAAGTAATTTCAAATCGAAGAGTAATGTATAAAAGCATACCAATTGACGCGAATATTATTGATGTCATTGCTCTTCTACGGATCTCATCACCTATAGCAGGACCAAATTGCTCTGTTCCTAGATATGCTTCGTCTTCAAGTGAAAAAGCTTCTTTAATAGCTGAGAAGATTTCTTTTCTTGCATCGTTATTTAAAGACTCTTTAGTACGAATAATTACTTCTGTTTTATCCATACCAGCGTGTATGATTTCTTCCTTTAAATTAAAAGGTTCTAATATAGTTCTAACTTCGTCAGTCTCGAAAGAACGACCAATATCAATTTGCATCATTGTACCGCCAGAAAAGTCGATACCTAGGTTTAAACCTGATACAAGACCAATACCTAGTCCAATGATCATAATTACAAGTGAAATTGAGAACCAAATTTTATATTTTGATACGATTTCCATTATTTAGCCTCCCTTACACCGAACAATACTGGTTTTGCCAAACCTTTAAAACTAACAAAAGATTTAAGTAGTGTTTTTGTTATGACAATTGCAGTGAACATACTCGTAACAATACCAATCATTAAAGTAATAGCGAACCCTTTTATAGCACCTTCACCGAAGTTATATAAAACAACTGCTGCAATAAGCGTTGTAACGTTTGCATCCATAATTGTTCTAAGCGCCTTTGTAAAACCCGCATCAACTGCTGCTCTAACAGTTCTGCCATCACGCATTTCTTCTTTAAGTCGTTCGAAGATAATAACGTTAGCATCAACTGCCATACCTATACCAAGTACAATTCCTGCAACACCAGGTAGTGTAAGCGTAGCACCAAGGCCAACCATAGCAAATAATATGAGTGATGCATATAAGAATAAAGCAGTAGAAGCTACAAATCCAGGAATACGGTAGTACAATAACATAAATAAAACAACTAAGGCAAAACCAATTTTTGCTGCATTTATGCTTGAGTCTAAAGCATCTTTTCCTAAAGTTGGACCAATAATCGAACTTTGCACTTCTTCAAGTTCTACTGGTAGTGCACCACCTCTTATAAGCTTAGCCAAGTTGTCAGCTTCTGCAAAAGTGAAGTTCCCTTCAATACTTGCCTTTCCATTTTGCAATTACCTTTTTTGCAACTGGTGCAGAAATGATAGTTCCATCTAGAACAATAGCAATTTGGCTTCCATTTGGTCTTGAAGCAGCTTTTCGAGTCGCTTCTTCAAATAAATCGCCACCTTCACTATTAAAATCTAAAGAAACATAGTATTGACCAGTTTGAGGATTCTGGCCAGTACCTGAATTTTCAAACATGTCACCAGTAATCGTAACAGGTCCCATAGCTTCATCATAAGGCATGCCAGCAATTGCAATTTGATCAGGTTCCACAACTGCAAATTCTAACAATGCTGTTCTACCCACTTGACTAATTGCTTCCTGTGCATCACTTACACCGGGTAATTCAATTCTAATTCTGTTTAGATTGGTCACAGCTATTTTAGGTTCTGTGAGCCCCATTTCATTAATTCTTTTTTCCATTACTGTTTTAGTTTGATCCATCAACTGCTCTAATTCAGTGCCTTCTAAATCCGTTTGAGCTTCGTATACAAGTACCACTCCACCTTCAATATCTAGGCCAAGTTTAATAGATTCACTAATAGATTCAAAACGATAACTGCCAATGTTTAAACCATTAAAAGCAGCAAAACTTAAGACTGCAATGACAACAAATATGATTGTAATCAAAGAAATACTTTTCGTATTCATAATTAACCCCCTCTTTATTAAATTGAGAATTGATAATTGACAATTGACAATTTAATGAAAAGTCAAAATCAAAGATCAAATCAAAATTATATCTTTTTATTTGTAATTTTTAGACAGACCAACATATTTATCGGCACTGTATTGTAAATGTTCAACTTCTTCTTCTGTTAATTGGCGAACCACTTTACATGGGCTTCCAACAACAAGACTATTTGCAGGAATCGTTTTACCTGGTGGTACTAAGGCTCCAGCTCCTATAATAACGTTGTCTTCAACAGTTGCACCATCAAGAACGATAGCACCCATGCCTACCAAAACATTGTTACCAATTGTACATGCATGGACAATTGCACTGTGTCCTACTGTTACATTATCTCCAATAACGCACGGAAATGGATCAGCAACATGAACTACACTGTTGTCTTGGATATTGGTATTACAGCCTATTCTGATGTCGTTTACATCACCACGAATAACGGCTCCAAACCAAATGTTTGCATTCTCTTTTATGGTAACACGACCAATTACGGTTGCGTTATCTGCAATAAAACTATTGTCATGAATCATTGGCCTAATATCTTTGTAAGGTCTAATCATTACTAGCTCCTAACATGAGTTTTTGCCTGAATGTAGAGTGAACATTCAATACGTTTTTTTCTCTAATTCGCAGCCAATATCATAAGGCTTATGAATATCATTATTAAAGTTGAATGCATTTGCATGACATCCACCACTGCAATAAAATCTTGCCCAACAGTCTTTACATGCTGGTTTGTTGTAAACATGTGCATCTGCAAAGGACTTAACGATATCTGGTTTTTCTATAGGTTCGTCTACAAGAACGCTGCCCATTTTAAAGTCTTCGTTTCCTACAAATTGATGACATGGGTAAATGTCGCCTTCTGGTGTAACAGCAACGTACTCTGCACCAGCACCGCAACCTACTAGACGCTTAATAACACAAGGTCCTTGGTTTAAATCAATAGAAAAATGGAAGAAATTAAATGCTTCTTCAGTATTATGACGTTCTAACATAACTTCTGCTAAACGATCGTATTCAGATTTTAATTTATCTAGGTCTTCTTCTCTTAAAGCATAGTCATGATGAGGTTCTGCTACAACTGGTTCAACTGAAGTGTTTTTAAATCCAAGGTCAGCTAAGTGAATGACATCGTCAGAGAAGTCTAAATTAAATCGTGTAAATGTACCGCGGACATAATACGACTTATCGCCACGACTGTTAATAAGTTTTCTAAACTTAGGTACAATCGTTTCGTATGTTCCTTTATCGTTAATGGTATAACGCATAAAATCATTAACATCTTGTCGGCCATCTATACTTAAAACAACATTTTCCATGTTTTCATTTACATATGCAATCGTTTCATCGTCTAATAGAACGCCGTTAGTTGTTAATGTAAACGGAAGTTCTTATTTGCATCCTTAGATATTTCTCTACCGTATGTGACAAGCTCTTTAACGACATCAAAATTCATTAAAGGTTCACCGCCAAAGAAATCAACTTCTAAATTACGTCTATTACCACTATGGGCAATTAAGAAATCTAGTGCTTTCTTACCTGTCTCTAATGACATAAGGGCACGTACACCTTCAAAGTCTCCTTGAGAAGCAAAACAATACTTACAACGTATATTGCAGTCGTGTGCAACGTGTAAACACATTGCCTTTATAACATGCTGTTTCATTGTAAATGAGCTGTTGTTCAAGTATTGGTCATCACTCATCAATTGACTACTTTCCACGAGTTGATCTAATTCTTCCATGGCCTGAAGCATTTGCTCTTCTTCATATTTTGTGTTGAGTTTGTTAACGACTTCTTGTTTCTCTAGTTTTGGGTAATGGTCAAGTAGTTCAAAGACCATTTCGTCAATAATGTGAACAGCTCCACTGTTTACATCGTGTACTAAGTAGAGGTCATTATGTTTAAACTTGTGGATCATATTATTCCTGCTTTCTATATTCTGTTGAAAAGCATTTTTTAAAATGCTTACTAAAGATGCGTATATTAATACTGTATAAATTCAATATTAACTCAATAGAAAGAGCAGCTAAAAGCTGCTCTTTGCAGCTTGTAGAAAACTCCTTAACTTCTTTGTCACCGCACATTTTATCGACTCTTATTTACGTCTATGTAAACTGCGACCCGCTAAAATGTTTGTTCCGCGAATTTAAGGCTTTTTCAACAAGCTCATCCAGTCGACTTTGTCGACAGTCTAGAAAGAGCAGCTGAAAGCTGCTCTTTGAGATTCTATCTAAGATGCTATTTTCTCTCGCACTCTTGATTAGCAACTGTACAAGATGTTTACAAGCCGATTGACATGACGTCTGGCATTCTCCGCATCCACCTTTAGCAGCGCTTTCTTTTAACGAACCGCAAGTAAGTGTCTTAATGTATTTCATTCCTCGCACCTCCTATCATGCACCATTGAATTACAATGGTAAACTCCTTAGCTATTATATCATAGGATTATTTAATTGTAACGCCTTAATAGGAATTTAATAAGGAAAAAAGCCACTGACAAATGGTTTCTTGTCAGTGGCTTTTGAATTTAATCCTCTTTACTGTAAATACCCCATTTTTAATAACGAGTTTGCTTTTTTCAACCCTACTTCAATGTAATATCGTCATCTTTAACAGATACGATTGACCAATTAATCCACCAACAGTAACGATTTGTCGCCAGCTTTAAGGTCACTTCTCATTGACTCAAGCTGATTCTTACGTTTTTTCTGTGGACGGATCAAAATGAAATAAAAGTACAGCAAACATAGCTACGTATATAAGTAGTCCGCTATAATTAGCCATTGTAATTCCCCCTCTGGTACATTCTACCATTTTGTGATAAATGTCATTAAGACATAAATATCTTTATTCTATGTCAAATTCAAAATTCCTTTATTTATTTTCAATTGAGTATCAAAGTTATAGATTTTAATAGATCTGCGTTTTATTTGCCTAGTGGAGCATTTGGGTCTGAATAACCATAACTTTCAAAGAACTCTTTTTTATAATCTAACAGTCTATCTTCCATAATGGCTTCACGTATGTTCTTCATTGTTTTAATTAAGAAGTGTAAATTGTGCATAGTCAATAATCGAGATGACAAGATTTCATTTTCCTTAAACAGATGTCTTATATAAGCTCTTGAATAGTTTTTACATGTATAACAATCACAATTTGGATCAAGTGCATCAAAGTCATCAAAGAACTTTCTGTTTTTATATTTACACGACCAACACTGGTCATAGCTGTTCCATTTCTAGCAATACGTGTAGGATTAACACAGTCAAACATGTCAATGCCTCTTATAACCCCTTCAAATAAACAATCAGGTGTACCTACGCCCATAAGGTAACGTGGTTTATCCTTAGGCATGAGTGGCGTTGTATAGTCTAACATTTCGTACATTAAATGTTTTGGTTCACCTACACTTAAACCACCTACTGCATAACCTGGTAAGTCAAATTCAAGGACTTCAGCTGCACTTTGCTCACGTAAATGCTTGTACATACCCCCTTGAATAATACCGAATAAGGCTTGGTTTTCAGTATTATGATGTGCATCAACACATCTTTTTAACCATCGTGTAGTACGTTCAAGTGAATTTTTAACGTATTTCTCGTCAGCAGGATAAGGTGCACATTCATCAAATGCCATCATAATATCAGACCCTAAAGCAGTTTGAATTTCAATTGCTTTTTCAGGCTAATAAAATGTCTACTTCCGTCTATATGAGACTGAAACTTTACGCCTTCTTCTGTTATTTTACGTAAATCCCCTAAAGAAAAAACTTGAAACCCACCACTATCTGTAAGAATAGGTCGATCCCAGTTCATAAATTTTATTGAAGGCCACCCGCTTTTTCAATAAGCTCATGACCAGGACGCATGTATAGGTGATATGTATTACTCAAAATAATTTCTGAATTAATATCTTTTAATTCTTCTGGTGTCATTGCCTTTACAGTTGCTTTTGTACCAACAGGCATGAAATAGGCGTGTTTATTTCGCCACGCTTCGTATGAATTTACCTAGTCTTGCACCAGACTGTTTACATTCTTTTATGAGTTCGTATTTAATTGCCAAACTAATCCTCGCTTTATTAATAAGTTCCCTAATATCATTATAATCTATGTTAGGTATTTATAAATAGACAGCTTAAAAGGTGGGCGCAAGACCCACCACTACGTTGTTAAAATATATTCAGATCATGTTAACTATCGATTGTTGTAGATTTATGCTCAATGCAATAAAAATGTTTTGAACTTAACCGTTCTCCGTACTCAGATCTCTGCACTCCAATCACTACCTCAGATAGTGATTATATAATCAACATAGCATCCCCAAAACTAAAAAATCTGTAGTTTTGGTCAATGGCCTCTTGATACGCATTAAGTGTACGTTCTTTTCCAGCTAGAGCACTTACTAACATAACTAAAGTAGATTCTGGTAAATGGAAGTTAGTAATTAAACCATCAATTAGTTTAAATGTATACCCTGGATAAATAAATATATCTGTCCATCCTGACCCACTTTGTACCCGACCATCTTCAGTTGCCATAGTTTCTAATGTACGTGTTGAAGTTGTCCCTACAGAGATTACACGTCCGCCATTTTCTTTAGTTCTATTAATTATATTGGCATTCTCATCATCTAGCATATAAAACTCAGAATGCATTTCGTGGTCAAGGATATGTTCCGCTTTTACAGGTCTAAATGTTCCAAGTCCAACATGCAATGTTACATATGCAATATGAACACCTTTGGTCTGCAAGCGTTCTAAAAGGTCATCTGTAAAATGCAGACCAGCAGTTGGTGCTGCTGCGGATCCGTTATGTTTAGAATACACTGTTTGATATCGCTCAGCGTCATCTAAGGTTTCTGTAATGTATGGAGGTAATGGCATTGTTCCTAATTGGTCCAATACTTCTTCGAAAATACCTTCATATTCAAACTCTATAATACGTGTGCCTTGTTCGCTTTCGTCAATGATAGTTCCCTTTAGTAGGCCTTGGCCAAATATAAAGGTTGTTCCGATTTTGGCTTTCTTACCAGGCTTCACCATGGTTTGCCAGCGGTCACCTTCTATACGTTTTAGTAGTAAAAATTCAACCTTGGCGCCTGTTTCTTTAAAACCAAATAAACGAGCAGGAAGAACTCTTGTATTATTTAGTACAAGACAATCCCCTGGTTTAAGATAATCTAAAATATCTTTAAACTGATGGTGTTCAGTTCCATCCTTATCCTTATGGAGAACAAGAAGTTTTGATTCGTCTCTCTTCTCCAAAGGTACCTGCGCAATTAAACGTTCAGGTAAATCAAAATAAAAATCACTCTTTTTCATTCAAATACCTCTTTATAAGTTAATGAGTCCAATATTAAGCTAGCTATTGCACTCTTGTATCTTTATAGTAATGGGTTAAAATCTGCTCATAGTTATAGCCTTGATCTGCCATTTCCTTAGCTCCCCATTGGCTCATGCCAAGGCCGTGACCATACCCGTGACCATAAAATGTAATCTGATTCCCTGTTTGTACAACTTCCTTCTTTTCAAGGGTTCCAAACGACTTTCCATTATATACACTAAGGTCTGATACGTCAAGAGATGAAGCGTTTTGACCATTAAATACGGACAAGCGTGATCCCTCGGTTGCGAGGGTACCACGAGACGTCATTAATCTGTACCCAGAGGCATTGCTAAAGCTAAACCACATACTTTTAACCGTTGAATACCCAAATACTTTTCGTGTTTCTTCTTTTGATAAAACAACACTACCTTGGCTTCCGGAAATTTTAAGTTTTAAAACACGTCCGTTAACAGACTTTTCAACAATATCAACACTGTTTACCGTTCCGACAGATTACCATATGCATCTAAAGCGTTTTTGATTGCTGATTTAGACATGGAACTTGCCAGTTTGAGTTTGGTGAATTTGCAGAAAATGGATCAGAAACCCCTCTTAAATAAGGGATAGGAGTTGACCAAATATTTTCACTGTTTTCTGTTTGTCCCCCACTACTTGAATGATAATAGGTTTGTACCAATTCTGTACCATAATACAATAATTGTCCTTTTGTCTCATCTACTGCTAAGTTACTTATAGGTCCTTCGTAACTATAGCCTCCGTAAACCTGACAATGTACTTTAGGACATATATCAAACCATTATTTTGGTGTTTATGCATACTTAGCATGGCGTAATTTCTTGCTGCAATGGCTTGTGCCTTAAGGGCTTCTATAGGCCAATCCTTTGACATTTCCTTAGGTAATACACCATAAAGGTACCCTTGCATAGATAAGGAGTTTATCACATTAAAAAGTCCAGAACTATTGTAGGAAAACATTAAACCATCACGGTATGGTTTGCCATTTAACCTAACAAGTTCATCACTACCGTCATAAGAGATATCTTTGATAATAAGTTGATCCTTCATTGATGACATAAATACACATTTGCCTTGGCTTTTAAGTACCATGTTGTTAGATGAAGGCTCGATTAAATAGAGCTCATTATCTGGATATGTATTTTGAAGTGCACTTAGGGCATCGGCAGCATCATTCAAACTGTTGTAAGAACCAAAATAAATACGCCACCCATTTTCGAAACCTGCAAAAAGTTCGGAATGAATTTGTGACAAGCTTTCATAAGCACTATCAAATGCTACTTTATCTCCATAAGCAGCATTAATTTGTAAGTGGTAAGCATTATCTTTTATTACTGTTAAATCTCTATAAGCACTTAAATTGACGAGTTCTGTGTATTGATCGCCAGTATATTGACCAGCTGAGAAGCCATGGTCAGCTTGTATTTGAACCTGTTCCATTGCAGCGGCATCATAAAATATACCAACTCTAATTCTTTCAGGAACTTCTGTATCTGCAAAAACTGAAAGAACTGAAAATATTAATATCATTAAACTGAGTGTACATGTTTTTTTTAGATTCATTCATATCACCTTTAATTAAATTAGTCGTAAGATACTTGTTCTTCAAGATTGAATTGGAGTTTCTCTTGCATGGATACACCTAGATGATCTAATGCTTTACGCGTTACTATTCTACCTCTTGGTGTACGGTTTAAAAACCCTATTTGTAATAGAAAAGGTTCACACACATCTTCGATGGTTACCCTTTCTTCACCGGATGATGCAGCGAGTGTATCTAAGCCTACTGGGCCACCATCAACTTATAAATAATGGTTTCGAGTACTTTTCGGTCAACTTGGTCAAGTCCTAATGGGTCGACTTCTAATAGATCTAATGCTTTTATCGAGGTTACATGATCAATATCACCATTGCCACGAACCTGTGCATAATCTCGGACCCGCTTCAATAACCTATTAACAATACGTGGCGTACCACGGCTTCTGCTGGCTATTTCGTGCGCTGCTTGTCCATCAATAGGCACATCTAAAATAGCTGCAGATCGTTCTACAATTTCCTTAAGTTCGCTGCTTGTATAAAGGTCTAGTTTACATATAACACCAAACGATCTCTAAGTGGAGATGTTAAGTTACCTGCTCTGGTTGTAGCGCCTATTAAAGTAAACTTAGGTAAGTCTAATCGAATAGATCTAGCGCCCGGCCCTTTACCTATAACAATGTCTAGTACAAAGTCTTCCATTGATGGATAAAGCACTTCTTCTACATGCCTATTTAATCGATGAATCTCATCTATAAAAAGCACATCATTTTCCTGTAAATTTGTTAATATTGCTGCTAAATCTCCTGGTCTTTCAATAGCAGGACCAGATGTGATTTTAATATTGACATCCATTTCGTTTGAAATAATGGTTGAAAGTGTGGTTTTACCCAAACCTGGAGGTCCGTATAACAAGACATGATCAAGGGGTTCGTTACGCATTTTGGATGCTTCAATAAATATAGATAACTTCTCTTTGGTTTTTTCCTGTCCTATGTTATTCAGCTAACCTTGATGGTCTTAAGGATTTTTCGACTTCTTGGTCTTCTTCCTTAAACTAGGAGCTATTATTCGATCAATCATATGAGCACCTTCGATTCGTATATTTTAAACTACATAATTGCATGAAACTAAATTAAGTATTTAAAGGCTTCTTTAATGCCTGACTCAATGTCGTCAATTGCCACCCGTTTTATCAACTGCATGAGCCGCTTCTTCTTAGTATACCTAAGCATTAATGCATAAATAACATCATTATGGATTTC
>LQAH01000286.1_pt1 | contig 13223 bp, 22 predicted proteins | sample 1535791 | NCBI WGS metagenome assembly LQAH01 (sample SAMN04331585, study PRJNA305678) | bioreactor metagenome | isolation source: bioreactor_4 inoculated with Wadden Sea sediment 2nd replicate of a... | place: Germany:Bremen
TGTTTAACATATAATATTTTACTAAAATAATGAGGAGGCAGAGAATGGGTATTATTCTCTGCTTTTTTTTTACATGCCTGGCAGCAATTTGCTGCTGCAGAAAATACAGGGGATAGTTTTTATGCAACTGGATATCAATTCAAAAATTATCACAGGAAGAACAAAAAAGGATTCAGTTTCTTTAAATATGAAGAAAAAAAGCAGGCGGATTCTTATTGTTGCTGATCCTTCAGCAGATCAATCTCTAATAAATACTGTTTCAGAGGATTTTGAAAGAAAAGGCGCTGAATGCGTCGTTTTTAACGAGATACCTCCTAAACCTACAAGCAGGATTATTGAAAATTTATCAGATATGATTCTTAAAGGATATATAGAAACAGTTGCAGGTATAGGAGGTATTAAACCCTTAATATTGCAAAACTGCTGCAGCTGCTGCAAAAAGCGGCTTCCCGGTTGATGATATTCTTGATAAGCAGTCAGTTCCCTATTCAGATTCAGAAATTGATTATATAGAGATCCCTACATCAATGCGTAATTCACTGATGTTCAGTCCTTATTCCGCTGTTGTAGACAGCAGAAACAGAAGTGTAAAATATATTGATACCGGTATTATGCCGTCTCTTGTTATAAGTGATCCTGATTTCTGCGCTACACTTTCGAAAACTGTTTTTGAATCAGTTATATTTGAACTTGTTTTATCTGCGCTTGAAGGGGCAGCTTCCCTTAAGAAGAGTTATTTTTCAGATTCTTTGAATAAAGCTGCATTAAAGGATATTTTCAGCTCTGAATACGGTTTAAAGTCTGACCGGGCATCTGAGCTTGCAGTTTCTGTATCTCTTGCTCAGGCTGAAACAGGTCCGGGGGCCGGTTTTTTTCTAAGCTCATTTATAAATTCCAGATCCTCCGTCCCTAAGGCTGTTATATCTGTAATTCTTATGCCCTGGATACTTGAATGGTATTTTAAGCGGAATCCGGTTCTTATCGAAACTGTTAATGCTGTAATTCCTGTTGAAGAGTCAATGAACAGCGAAGATTTTCTACAGTATCTCAGAAAAAATCAGCATGAAGGGAATTCCTTTGAGACTTTCTGAAACCGGAGTTAATAAGGATATTTTCCCTTATATTTTATCATCGCTTCAGCAGCTTAATCAGTTTACATCTCTCCCTGCAGAAATAACGGAAGATGAAGCTGAAGAGATTTTAAGAAAAGCATATTAACTTATAAATTATGTATTTTACAGTCAAAAAAACTTAACAAAATGAATTTCAGGCTGAAGTGTGATAAAATTGCTCTGATCCTGAAAAAATGCAGAAGAGGATTTATATCGTGGTACTTATCCTGATATTAACTATATAAAAAGCATCTGCGAAACAGCTTTGATGGAAATGTCGGAAAAAAACAGCAGTTTGGCATCGGCAGGTCTTGAAAAAATCAGTTCTGGAAATGTTCCTGATAAGAATCTTGTTTTTCTGTTAAATAATCTAAGATATATTTTCCTTACAGAAATCGGCAGAAATCCTGCTGAATGGGATTTATCTGTATATTCAGATAAGTCTGATCCTAGGGAGCGGAGAATACTTGATATCAATGTTTATCTTGATAATTTAAGGTCTCCATTTAATGTAGGTTCTGTTTTCAGAACTGCGGAATCTTTCTGTTTTAAAAAAATATATTTATCTGAAGGAACTCCCTCTCCTGAGCAGAACCGTGCAAAAAGAAGTGCTATGGGTACTTCTGATATTGTAGAGTGGGGCAAGGCTTCTGTTGATGAGCTGCCTTCTCCTGTTTTTGCGCTGGAACTGGGCGGCACAGAGACATGTAAATTTGAATTTCCTGAAACCGGTACAGTTGTTATAGGATCGGAAGAACTGGGGGTAAGTCCCGAAGCTATGAAAAAAGCATCTTCAGAGGGCGGAATAGTTACAATTCCGCTTTACGGCTGCAAATCGTCTATAAATGTGGGTGTTGCTTTTGGAATCCTGGCACAGAACTGGGTAAACCGCATAATATAAATCAATTGCTGAATGTCTGTTCACTGTTCATCCGGATATTTTCAAATATTAAATTCAGCGGATCCTCAGACATTCTTATTGTTATTTTATTCTCAGACTTATTACACGATGCAGCATATGCAAATCCATGAATATAATCAGCCAGTAAATCAGATACAGTTTTTATATAAGCCTGACTTAAATTTAAGTTTTCTTGTACACATGTTAAATCTTTCAATAAATACTGATGCAGCACTCCCGCTGGAAACTGACAGGATAATTTTAATCAGATCAGGATAAGTGATAAGAAGTGAAAGATAGCTTTTACATAAATTCATAAGATTATCCTTCCAGCTGAAATCCTTTACAGGCATATATAAATCACTTATCAATGATATTGATACAGCTTCCAGCAGGGTTTGTTATTTGAAAAGTAGTGATAAACAGCCATTGGATCAACATCCAGTTTTGCAGCAAGATGTCTTATGCTTGGTATTTTTCCATCATTAAGTGTTAATTCTCTTGCAGTTCTGATAATTACCTGCTTTTCAAGCTTACTCTTTATTTTAACAGGTCTTCCCCGTTTTCTGCTGTTGATCTTCATAATTAATTTCCTTATATTCTACGCTGTAGATTATAAGAGATCAGGCAAATATTCAAGCAGATGAAAAAATACCCCGGAGGTGATCCGGGGCAGATATTTGCTGTTAAAAATTATTCTACTGAATTTCTGCATTCTGCCTTTCAAAAGCTTCTGCCAGTCTTTCCCTGATTATATTCAGCTGGTCTTCAGTTCGTATTTTAAATTTCTTAAGAATATTCTTTGAAATCTGTTCAAAAACAATTTCATCAGATTCAAGATTTGCTATAACATTAGCAAGATAAATTGCTTCAACTGTATCCTGCATCTCTTTACTTGCAAGATGCGGTTCGTGGTGATATTTAATTGCTTCAATCAGCTGATCCGGAAAATTCCATTTTTCAGCTATAAGTGCTCCGATTTCTGCATGATTAAGACCTGCTGATAAATCTTCAAAAGGTCTCTGTCAATTTCCCTTTCCCTGCAGAGTGTTGAAATTTTATCAAGGAGAACAGGATGGGCATTGAAAATATTATTTTTCCTATGTCATGCAGTATTCCACCTACATAAACATCATCCAGAATATCTCTATTTGTTAAATATGATTTAGCAAGATTATATGCATAGAAAGCTGTTCTGTTTGCATGATCCCAGTGCTCTTTTAATGCTTTTTTCAGGATTTTCTGTGTTCCGTATGAATAGAGAAGAGTTTTTAGTCCTCTGAGTCCTACCATTTTTACTGCTTCTGCTATATTATCTACTTTTTTTTGCCAGCATAAACTGGGCAGAATTAACCAGTTTTAAAAGGTCTGCTGTCAGTGAAATATCCATTGCAATATGCTTAGCAATATCTGAAATTTCAGATTCCGGATCATCTATCATCTTCTGCAGCTGTACAATGTTTTCAGGGAACTGCGGCAGTTCATCAATTTCCTGTACAATTTCTCTTGAAAGTACATGCAGATTTTCTTTGTGTACTTCTGAAAAAGGAATTACCAGCTGAGCTACTGTTTCTTCGCCTTCAACATCGATATCAAATGATTCCTCATTTAGCCCGAGCTTTTTAAGCATTAAAACAAGAATTACAAGACCCAGTCCTGCACCTTCCGATGAATCAAGAACTGCTCCCATAGCTTCTTCAAGTGAACTGAAAGCTCTTGAGCGTGCAATTCTGTCATAAACTCTCATCTGTTCCTTTCTGGAAATTTTCACATTGTTTTTATAAGAAGTTTTAAAGATTCCCCTGATGCATGGAAAATAACTTTAATATAAAGACCTGCTTCTTTCTGTTTATCCAGATAGTGATTGATATTACTTAAAGTTGTTTCCTTAAATGAAGCCATTCCTTCCTGATAATCTTTTTCATTAGTTATATCAAGTTTCTGCTCATCAAAGAAAACTCGTTTTGTATTAGCTTTATTAGCATTTACAGCAAGCTCTCTCATGCAGTATGAGATCTGCGGTGTTAAATCCTGCTGACCGAATTCTTTGAGAAAGTGGAATAGTATTGTCTCAAGATATTCCTCTGTTTCATGATTCATTTTATATGTTTTAATAGTGAGAGGTAGAGAAGTTCTTGCTGCTTTTTGAATTTTTTGAAACATCCACTGCTGGTGCCATTTTGCCGCTCCTGATACATTTTAAAAACTGAACTTTTTAGATATTTTCATATCCATAAAAAGTATAGTATTTTAATTTTCATACTGTCAAGAATTTAAACTCATGAGCGGCATAAAGGGATAAAAAAAAAGGGCTGACCGGACATAATGTCATGTCCTAAACAGGAATCTCTATTAACAATGATAGTTATGTATAAGCAAAATCTAATGCTTTGACAAAATGTCATATTACTGTCAAAGCTGCTGTCTCTTCTGCCGGAAATTATATTTTCCAACAGCATAGAATAATTTCTGATGCTGTCGGAATGTGGTTTTCTGCCTGTCAGGATCCTGAAGACTTCCCTGCAGAGCTTAATTCTTTGAGCTTTTTTTCAGCTAGATGATTAAAGGTGTGAGAAGGGAAAATTCCTCTTTTGTTTTTTTCTCCCGCCTCCATTCCTGTAAGAATTCTGATTCCGTCATCAATTGTTTTAACAGGATAGATGTGGAATTCTCCTTTATCTACTGCATTCTTAATTTCTTCGTTCAGTATCAGATTTTTTCACATTGCTTTCCGGTATAATTACACCCTGACTTCCTGTAAATGACAACTGCCGGCAGATTGAATAAAATCCCTCTATTTTTTCTGTTACTCCGCCTATAGGCTGTATTTCTCCTCTCTGATTAACAGATCCGGTTACTGCAATATCCTGCCTAAGAGGGATTCCGGTAATAGATGAGAGCAGAACATAGATTTCTGTAGATGATGCAGAATCGCCCTCAATTTCTCCGTATGACTGTTCAAAGCAGATGCTTGCGTATATGGACAGGGGAAATCGGGATGCATAGCGGGATCTTAAAAATCCTTCAATTATCATTACGCCTTTATTGTATATTTCACCCGATAAACCTGCTTCCCGTTCAATGTTTACAATTCCTTCATCTCCGGGTGCTGATGTTGCGGAAATCATAAAAGGTTTACCGAATGCATAGGACCCTTTTTCATAAACTGCAAGTCCGTTAATAATACCTGTTTCCTTTCCCTCTATTTTAATTCTGATTGTTCCGTCTTTAATAAGGTTTGTAAGCTTTTCCTCCTGAAGACTGTTAAGATATTTTTTTTCTTCAAGAGCTTTTTGTACAGATTCAGGTCCAATTTCCTTTAAAAGCGATTCTCCCGCCCAGTAATCTGACTCGGTGAGAATATCAACGATCCGTGAAAACTGTGTTGTCAGCTTTTTTTCTGCTTCCCGAGAGCCTTATGCCGTAATCAATAACAGCTCCCATTCCCTTATCTGTAACTTTTCTTATCTTTTTTTCTTTCGCAGTACATGTCAATATATCTTATAAACTGTCCCAGGTTTTCATTATTCAGTTCCATATCAGAATCAAATTCTGCTGCAATTTTGAAGAATTTTTCAAATTCCTCATCGCTGTGATACAGAATGTCATAGAGATGCTCGCTTCCTATGATTATTATCTTTGTATCAATTTTAACAGCTTCAGGCTTCATAAATATATTTGCCGGAATCAGGGGATTAACCTGCTGCTGGATCTGCACTTCGCTGCTCTTAAGAGCTCTCTTAAGATGGTCCCATGCATTTTCCTCCTGCAGAAGATCTTCTGCGTTTATTACAAGAAAACCTCCTGATGCTTTTATGACAGAACCTGCCTTTACCATTGAAATTGAAAGCCTCATTTCCCCGTTTGAATCAATTCTGTTTTCTATGTTTCCTAAAAGATTTGATAGAGTCGGATAGCTTTCAAAGATTACAGGGACATGTTTTTTCCCTGAATTATCAACAAGAATATTTACATCATAACGGGAAAGTTCTGCTTCAATAACTTCTGTGTTTTCTTCATCATCATCGATAAAAAGATACAACTGTTCCAGTATGTCTTTTTTTCAGTGATTTTAAATATTTACCAACTTCTTTTTCCGGGAAATCACTGCTTAAATAATCAATCTCCGACTTTATTATAGGTTCAACAAACTTCTTTTCAAGTTCAACAATATTTGTTTCAAGCTTTAATTTTATTGTGCTGCATTTTTTCGCAGTACTTCCTGCAGAGAGTCAAGATGCGAATAATAGTTTGTTCTTATTTCTTCATATTCTTCATTGGAGATTTTACCTTCATCAATAAGAGCCTGAAGGTCATCAAACTCTATCGGTTCCCCCGTCGATCGATGGCATAATATCTGTAATTAGTTCATTTTCCTCTGTCGTAGAGTTAACAAGCTGAAAACTGTCTTTTTCCAGTCCTTTTTCAAAGTTATCAAGAAGATCTTTTTCTATATCTTCATATTTCTTGATAATTTTATTTCTCTGTTTCTTAAATCCTTCGTTTTCAAGCCTTGTTCTTATTCTTGTTCTTATTGAAGTAATAAAACTTGACATATTATTCTTAAAACTTACTGCCTTGCCCTGGCTGAAGTACAGGATTACAGGGTTTTCCGGATTTTTAAAATTATAGACACATGCAATATCTTTAAGAGGAAGCGGTGTTTTATAGTTTTCAAGTATATTCTTTACTGCTGTATGACGGCCGGTTCCTGTCTCGCCTGTTACAAATATGTTATAGCCTTTTTTTCTGAGCTTTGTGCCGAAAAGAAGGGCTTTCTGGGCTCTGGGCTGACCTGTAATAAGCAGTGATTTTTCTGATTTTCTCAAATCTTTTATTTTTTCTGTATCTACGCTGTATTCAAGCTGATTTCTGTTTAATTCAATTATTTTATCCATTATGAACTAATATTGTAGATCAGCACTTTGTTGTCAAGAATTGTTTTAGAATATATACTCTTTTTATGAATATTAAAGATCTGGATAAATATTTCAGGAAAATTCTTCCTATAGATGATATGGAAAAGCTTGATATGTCGTTAAACGGACTTCAGGCTGAAAACAAATCAGGTAAAGTTGAAAAGGCTGCTTTTGCAGTTGATGCATCACTCGAATCCTTTAAAAGAGCAGCTGTGTGGGGAGCTGATATTCTTTTCGTTCATCACGGATTATTCTGGGGAAAACCTCTTCCTGTTACAGGTACACACTTTGAAAGGATAAGTTTTCTTGTGGAAAACAACCTTGCTCTCTATGCCTGCCATCTTCCGCTTGATATGGATGAAAAGCTTGGAAACAATATATCTGCAGCAAGACTTCTTGATCTTGAAGATATTCAGCCTTTCGGTGAATACAGGGGAAAAAAGATAGGTTTTAAAGGTCTCCTTAAAGAGCCTTTGAGCTGTGAGGAAATTATTGAAAAGTGCGGATTTGATAAAGACGGCATTCTTTCAATGATGAAATTCGGCAAAGATAAATGCAGATCAGTCGGTATAATTACTGGCGGGGCAACAAGAGAAGTTGAACAGGCAGTTACTGAAGATCTTGATCTTTTTCTAACCGGAGAGGTTTCACATCCGATGTATCATCAGTGTCTGGAAGAGAAAATAAATGTTATCTCTGCAGGACATTATGCAACAGAAATATTCGGTGTAAAAAATGTTTCTGAAAAAGTCAGAGCGGATCTTGGGCTTGAAACAGTTTTCATAGATCTTCCTACAGGATTATAATTTAAACAGGCGGAAAAATTGATGCATAAAAAATCAGTTCCTTTTATCCTTTCTTTAGTTATTATAGCAGTTGATCAGATTACAAAACTGTTAATTGTAAAAAATATTGAAATATATTCTGTCGGAGCATCTTATTTCGGAGATTTTTTCCGTATAATTCATGTAAGAAACAAGGCAATTGCATTCAGCATGGGGCATACGCTTCCTGATAATTTCAGAACTGCACTATTCTCCTTTCTGCCTTTAATTATTCTGATAGTTCTTATTATCTATATTGTTAAAAATGAAGAAGTTACAGTTTTCAGAGATGGACAGCTGCGTATATCGGGGGGATTCGGAAATCTTATAGACCGTTTCTTCCGTCCGAAGGAGTAGTGGATTTTCTTGATGTGAAATTCTACGGTCTTTTCGGACTTGACCGCTGGCCTACATTCAATGTTGCTGATTCTGCTGTTGTTGTCTGCGGAACACTTTTGTTTTGTTTCTATGCTGATTCCGCCCAGGAAGGCTGAAAAGAGCAGCCTTTCCGGTTCTGATAATGATGCAGGTGATAAAACTGAAGAAAAAGACAGTTCCGGGGAAGTATCAGCTGAATAATAAACCACTGCTGCAGATATTATTTCTATTTAAGGAAGTAATTCTGCAGAGCTTATTTTTTTATGAAAATAGAATTATAAAAATTATTTATACTTTAATTTTTCTTTTAACTCCTGATAAAATAATTATTGCAACTCCTGAAAGAATCAAAATAAGCCCTGCTCCCTGATATATGTTTATAGACTCTTTAAGGAATATAAATATAAAAATAATACTGCTTACCGGAATAAGTGTGTTGAAAATACCGGCTGTTATACCTTTTACATAAACAATTCCTTTAAACCAGAGAATATAAGCTGCTGCAGTAAGAATTGCACCTGTATAAAGTGCAAGTAGCCAGAATCCGGGATTAGATAAAAATGTCTTACTTTTTAAGATTTCATAAATTGCCATCGGCAGCATTAATATAAACCCGAATAAACAGACTGCCAGACTTCTGAAACAGGGATGTAAAGTTTTTGTAACTTTTTTACTGTAAATAACAAAAGCTGATTCACCGGCAACTGCCAGAAAAATCAGAATGTTTCCAGTCAGTCTCATAACAGCTTCGGATGTATTGCTTATTCCATTCAGGTTTATAATCAGTACTCCTGAAAATGCAAGAACAAGAGCTATTATTTCCTGTTTTCTAATTTTTTCTTTAAGAAAAATCAGGGACAGTATTACTGTCATTACAGGGGTAAAGCTCAGTATTACACCTGCATCTATTGCTGCCGTCAGTTTAACACCGTAGACCATAAATATCCTGAATATTACAACTCCTGTTATAGTCTGAAGAAACATGTATAAAAAATCTTTCTTCTGGGTGTTCCTGTAATTGCTGATAATAATTTTTCCCCCCGCAGCTGTAAAAAGAATAATAGATGCTATTAATAAACTCACTGCCTGGAGGCAGTATAATGATTTACCCATTGCAATAAAGCGGCTGACTACTATTGTTGTTCCTACAATTAGTGATGCTCCTGTTAAAGATAAAAGAGCGCTTGATTTATTCATTTTTCTCCCCGTTTGAAAATAAAATATAATTAAATAATAGAATTGATAATTGGATCTATAAAGATCCAATTATGTTATACTTGTATGGTGCCAATATAAGGAGGTAGTATTGTATATTCATATAAAGCGTAATTCATCCAAACCCATGCTCAGGCAGTTATATGATGAACTGAAAAACATGATACTTGACGGTGAATTAAAATCTAATGAAATGCTTCCGTCAACGCGTAAATTCTCTGCAGAATTAAAGGTTTCAAGAAAATATTGTTGTTGAGGCATATGAAATGCTTACTGCCGAAAGGCTATACAAGAAGTGTTAAAGGTTCCGAACCTATGTAAATAATTCAGTTTCAATTATAAGACCTCAGCAGAAAATCAGAAAAAATTCAAATCAGCGGAATGAAAGATCCTTCTGATATAATAAGTTTCAGGTCAGGCCGGCCTGCTCTAGATCATTTCCCCTCCTCCAAATGGGTTCAATGTTACCGGGATACTGTGTTTTCCATTAAAAATTATGAACTTGGATATGATTTCTCCAATGGTTATTTACCGTTTCGTAAAACTCTTTCTGAATATCTTTACAGAACACGGGGTATAAAGTGTCATGAAGATCAGATTGTAGTTACTTCAGGTGCTGTTCAGGCGTTGTATCTTGCTGCAAAGTATTTTAATACTCAGGAGGGTTCTGTTCTTTTCGAAGAACCTACAACCCGCGGATTAAGAGAGATGCTGGAACTGAATCATTCAAATATTATTTATACAAGAGTTGATGATGAAGGAATAATTCCGGAAAATCTCCCTGAAGATCAAAAAGTATCCTGCATATTAACTACACCATCTCATCAGTATCCTTTCGGAGGAAGTTTATCTGTTCAAAGAAGAATAGAACTTGTTAAATATGCCAGAAAACACAGCTCTTATATTATTGAAGATGATTATGACAGTGAATTCAGATATGACAAAGCCCCGGTTGAATCTCTGTATGAGCTTGATTCTGAAAGAGTGATTTATGTCGGCTCTTTCAGTAAAATATTTATTCCGGGAATCAGGATCGGATATATGGTCCTGCCTGAAAAACTGATAGAGAAGATCTGCAGTATTAAAGGATTGATTGATATACACTGTCCGACATTAAATCAGGCAGCTATGGAAAAATTTATCAGCAGGGGATATCTTGAACAGCATCTTTTTACTGTAAAAAGCTTTACAGTATCAGGAGAAAGTTTTTGATTGAGAATATTAAAATATTATTCGGAGATAATGCAGAGATTCTAGGGAGCAGAACAGGAATACACATAACAGTAAGGTTTAAAAAAGTAGTTTTTACTGAGCAGCTTTTGAATAAAATATTTGATAGAGGTGTTTATCTGGATTGTGTCAGTACACATGCTGCAGAGCCTGCAAAGCATATGTCTGAAATAATTTTCGGCTACAGCAATCTCTGTGAGGAGAAAATCAGCAGAGGGCTGAATATTCTTGCAGAATGTATAGATTTATAATTTGAAAGAAGAATAAGTCTTATTCATAGAAAATAAAGGGAAATTAATACTGTCCTGTGTCTATAATTTATATAATGCTCAAAGCATATCAGTAAAAATAAACAAGCTGCATGATTATATTGCAGTGATTATACTGAGTTTTAGTATATTGATTTAACTTCACTCAAAACAAAAGAACTTCTTGTTGCTTTTACTCCTTTAATATCGAGAACATCTTTAAGAACAACATTTGAATAATGTTCCATATCTTCAGCTACAATTTCCAGCATAATATCGACATCTCCGGAAACAGCAAATACACTCACAACACTTTCGAGTTCTGAAAGATTATCTGCAAGCTCTTTCCATCCAACATCAGGGTCTCTCATTACACCGCAGAATGCTCTTACAGAAAGCCCGAGTTTCTGTCTGTCTGTTAGTGCTCTGTATCCTTTAATTATACCTTCTTTTTCAAGCCGCGCAATACGCCTTGAACAGCTGGAATGGGAGAGGTTTACTTTTTCAGCAATCTCAATATTTGTGAGTCTTCCGTCAGTCTGAAGGGCTGAAATAATCTTTTTGTCAAAATCATCAAGCTTATTCATTGCAAATCCTTTGCATATTAAGAGTTTATTTATTTGTATATGTAAAAATAATACAATAAAAAGGGTAGAAATGCAAAAGTATTGATAATAAAGCTAATAATGTGAACAGATATTGCAATCTAAAGTGTGCGGATATATGTTTATATACATGATTCAGCTGTGAAATATGAAACTCTATGGAGGCTTATGATGGATTTTAATGTGTATATTGCTTTTGTTATTGCTGTATCAATTCTGATTGTAATGCCGGGACCAGCGTGCTTCTTACAGTAGCTCACAGTCTTTCATTCGGATGGAAACGGGGACTTATTACTGTAGCAGGCGCGACTGCAGGTATTGCAGTACAGCTTCTCCTTGCAGTAGTCGGTTTATCAACTGTCCTTAAATCAGCAGCTTCCATCTTTGAATGGATAAGATGGGGCGGTGTTGTGTATCTGATATATCTCGGAGTGAAGCAGTGGATAAGTGCGGGGAAATCACAGGATTCTGAATCTGAAAACCGGCATTCATCAGCAGCAGAGTACGGATCTCGCTCACGTCTTTTTACGCAGGGGCTTATTGTTACAATTTTTAATCCGAAAACTCTTATTTTTCTTGCTGCCTTTCTTCCTCAGTTTATTGATATGCAAAGTTCTCTTCTTATTCAGTTTACAGTCATTGTCCCTACATTCTTAATTATTACATTTATAATTACAGGAGTATGGGCAGTTCTTGCAGGAAAGAGCAGTGAATTCCTGAAAGGTGGAAAGTCTCTTCAGTTTATGCTCCGCGGAGCATCTGTTCTGATGATTGCTGCAGGTATTGGACTTATGCTGTCCGGACATGGGGCTTAATTGTAATATATTGAAGTATTTACTTGGATTATAGTTTTTTTATATTAAAGCAAAAATATAATAGCTCTGAAAAATCACTCAGGCTGACTGCTTTTATTTGATTTTTTTAATCAAAGCTTGTATTTATTAAAACTGACATGGATTATTTTGACATCAGGGAGAAACAGATAATATGAGTAAAATTGATCTGCATATACATTCATCATTCAGTCTTGACGGGGAACTGTCTCCTGAAAAGATTGTATTTCTTGGTCACGAAAAAGGTCTTCAGTTCATGTCAATTACTGATCATAACAGTGTAAGAGGAGTTAAACCTGCAGTAAAAGCTGCAGAATCATTCGGGATAAGAATAATTCCTGGAATTGAGATTGGAGTTTAAATGATTACAGCAATACTTCTTATAATAATATATCTTTCTTTTATAAGTCTCGGACTTCCTGATTCGATTCTGGGAGTATCATTACCTGCAATGCAGAGTGAGTGGGGATTCCCTCTTTCTTTCGGCGGTATTATTTCAATGACAGTTGTCGGTTTCACAATAATATCAAGTTTTTCAAGCAGTTTTATTATAAATAAATTCGGTACAGGGAAAGTGATATTTGCAAGCTGTATTTAACAGCTGTGTCGCTTTAGGTTTTCAGTTTCCCGTCATATATTTTTCTTGCAGTTTTGCTGTCCCTCTTGGTCTCGGAGGAGGATCTGTTGATACTGCCTCAATAACTATGTAGCTCTTCATTACAAGGCTCACCATATGAACTGGCTCCATTCCTTCTGGGGGGTAGGGGCAACACTTGGGCCGGTTATAATGTCTTATTTTATTGCTTCCGCTGCATCGTGGAGATCCGGGTACAGAACTATTTTCATGATCCAGATCACTCTGGCTGCTGTTCTTTTAATAAGTCTTCCCTTATGGAAAAACACCGTAAAATAACAAAGAGAAATGAAGCGCTTATTTCTGCTGAAGCTAATGGGTCTT
>LQAH01000287.1_pt1 | contig 13213 bp, 17 predicted proteins | sample 1535791 | NCBI WGS metagenome assembly LQAH01 (sample SAMN04331585, study PRJNA305678) | bioreactor metagenome | isolation source: bioreactor_4 inoculated with Wadden Sea sediment 2nd replicate of a... | place: Germany:Bremen
AAACGCCACCGGGTCCCGGGTGCCCCACTTCAAATTGACAAAGGTTTTCAGGTTGGTGAAATACACCTCGGCCCGCAGCGGGCTGGTAAATCCCCAGGGCAGGCTGGCCAGCTTGGTCAGAAGCGGGATGTTGGCGGTTTTCAGGGTGTGGCGGCCCGGGCCGAATGCCCCCACAGCCCGGCCATTGTAGAAAAACACCGCGGCCTGGCTTTCTCTGACCACCAGCTGGGCCCCGTATTTGATGTCTGCAGAGCCTGTTTCCGGCAGGCGGTGGACCAGATCCTTTCCGGTATCGTCAAACCATTCCAGCAGTTCCAGAAAAACGATGTTGTTGGTGCCCATAGCTTTTTCTCCTTGCACGCGGTTCTGATCTGAATGGGATTTAATTTACCGGTCCGGCATCCGCCTGTCAAACAATTGTTCATAAATCCTTGAAAATTTCAACGTCCCGGCCCATGATGCCCGACGTTTGGTAACAGTCAGACAGGTGACATACATGATCAAAAATATTGGTTTTTCATGGGCATGACCGTCATGGCCGGTGCAACGTGCCCTTGGGCCTGTTCATCTGAGTACTGGGCAATGCTGGCGCCATCCTCACCATTCCGTTCATACTCTACCTGATCCCGGCCTTTGACACTACCGCCGGAAAATCGTGCCGTTATGGCGGGCCCTTTTGTCAAAAATTAAAGGGGTTGAAGACGTAATTGAGACGGCAGGTTGCCACCTCTTCCGAAGAGCTCGATGCACGGACTTTTTTAACCCAGGCTGATACAAACTATTACAATTCCCTGTATGGATTTATGATTATCCTAAGCAAACTGGAAAGATCTGTGGACGACCAGGGTTTTAAAAAACAAGGGAACGCCATTATTGAAAAGCCTGATTGTCCGACTTATCTCTGTGTGGTTTCTTTTTTTGATGAGGATTTGTGGACTGGGCCCGTTTCTCAGGTATGATTTGGATAAGACAGGGACTGTCATGGCGCCCGGTTGATTGGTTCCCAGTCCGCGTTTGAATTTCTGTTGGGGTCAAATCCGGAATCATCGGTTAGAATGTATTCTCCCATGGTATTGGTCCAAGCATGGCCATACCCGCCCGGCAGTTCCACCTGGATATCGTTCACTGGGTCGCTGTAATTTTCAGTCCCGCGAATGTACTCGCTGAACTCCCTGCTTGCCCGTTCCTCTGCTCTTTGGCGGTTATCCCAGGTTTTCATCATGGCCTGATCAAACTGGTCATTCGCCCGGCTGATGGCATCGCTCAAGGCTCCTGCATCAGCAATTTGTTGCTGCTGAAACGCGATCCACTGTCGCTGGACTTGTATAAATCGGCCATACCATCGTTTATCAAGCCTGAAAGAATTGACAAAAATGTTGGCCAGGGGTTTTAACATATTGAGTCTTCCGGGTTTTGCCCGTACTGACATGTTACGGTCCGCCAACCAGAACAGGTTTTGCGGTCCCATATTGGCACGGGACACAATGAGCACGCAATAGAAATCTTCCTCCCAATCCTCTCCGTTTTCCGTATAGGAAAATCGGGCGCAAGTCCCATACCCCTGGGTGATTCCACCGGGTTGACCATTGGTCGTAGCAATCTGAGAAGCCCACTGAGGCAGATCTTCATGTTTAATCAGGTGAAGATTTTGAACACCGGATCGTCTCTGAGGTAAAACAAACTGCCTTAAATAGTCCACTGGGCTGTTAGGGATGGTTCGAGCGACCATGCCCAGATACAATTGGCCCTGGGGCCACTGGTTCTCAATCTGCCCGCTGATGAACAAGGGAGATGGATGGATGAAAAACCCAGCTGATTGGTCGGGGGCGGATATGGATACATCTGCCACAACCAGATTGGCAAGATTCGAATTCCAGAACACACCACCACTTTTATGCCAGTCCGCCGGTGCGATAATCTGAAACGCAGTGATCCCGCCCATTTGAGAATCTCGAATCGCAAAGGGTTTTAAATGTATGGTTTGCGCTTTCACAGCGGCATGCGGGATACAGATTTCCAACAACAAGAGAACCAGTATGGCAACGCAATGATGAATCTGTTTTTTTCCGGGCGATCTTTAAAAGATAGCATAGATTTCTCCTTTATTTTACTATTGACAGCCATGCTCCTTTTTGGAGGATTCTGCATTTCATTGCTTTCAATTTGTCAAATAATAACTGTTGTTTCAACAGGACAGTTGTCAGTCATCCGGTGACAGAAGATACCGTTTTTCCACACCTGACAATGGTTTCCAAGGGCTGTTTTTTTTAAGATGTTTCTTTTCGGCCAATCCATAAAAATTGATTTTCCGGCTTGACTATTTAATGCAATCGTATTAAATAGTGGTTGTGTTAATACATTTGCATTAATTTTTTTTTAAAGGGACATTCATGCCAAAGGTTCAATCAAAATCTACCCAAAAAAACTTATTTGATGCCGGCATTAAGGTGTTCGCGGAAAAGGGGTATCGGGACGCCACTGTCAGGGAAATCTGCAAAAAGCAGGGGCTGGCAACATTAATGCGGTGAGTTATTATTTCGGGTCCAAGGAAAACCTGTACCGGGAAATCCTGGATGCCATCTTTTCCGCATATGACCGGTTTGACAGGGAAAGCTGGGACAAAAAAACACCTCAGGAGCAGCTTTGGTCGATGATTTCAAGTTTTTGCACCATGCTTTACAAAACAATGCATTTGCCTCGGATATTACATCCATTTTTATTTCCGAGATGGTTCAGCCCTCCTTGTTCATTGAGGAGCTGGTGGATACTTATAACCGGCCCCGGATCAAGCGGCATTTACAAATGTTTAGTGACCTTCTGGGGGAGGGCGCGACAGAAGACATGGCCCGGGACTGTCTGGTATCCGTAGCCGGCCAGCTGCTTTATTACAGTTTTGCATGGCCGGTATTTTCCCGGCTGTTTCCGGATTATTCCGCAGATGAGAGATATGGCCAGTGGGCCGCCCATGTATATGAATTTTCTTTGGGAGGCATTGAGGCGGTAAGAAACAACTTATTCAAAAAAGAGGAGATTACCCATGGGGATTAAGCTGGTATCACAACCGTTGATAGAGAAAGCGGTTAAACGTGCGGCCTGGAGGATTTCGGGGGGGATACCTTTAAACTGGGTCTGGAGGCGCTGATTCGTTCCCTGAATAACGACCTGGATCTGACTGAAGGCACTGCCGGATATTTTCAACAGGTGATCACCCAGATTCTTATCAACCGGCTTCAGGTTACCCGGTTGATTAAAGAACATCCTGAAATTCAGGAAGAGGAAATTAAGGCTCCTATTATTATCGTGGGACTGCCCAGGACCGGCACCACCATTACTCAAACCCTGATGGCTCTGGATCCGTTGTCCCGGTTTCTGAGAAATTTTGAATCTGCAGGTGCTGTCTGTCCGCCGCCTTCCATAATGCCCCGAGTGCCTGATCCCAGAATCCAGACAAGTCACGATACCTTGGAAGGATTGCTCTCAATGGGACCTGATCTGCGGGGCATCAACGGCATTAATTTCATGGCTCTGGGCACCGCAGAATGCCAGAATCTCATGGCCCATGAATTTGTCCATGCAGGCTGGAGTGCCGGGTCCAGTCTGTTCGGTCATGGCAATTGGGTGGGGGTATGCGACATGACCTCGGCCTATGCTTGGCACAAACGCCTGCTCCAGATATTCCAGTGGAAACTCCCCAATGAGCGCTGGGTGCTCAAGGCGCCCGTTCACCTGTTCGGCCTGGCGCCGCTTTTAAAGACCTATCCCGACGTCAGAATTATATTTACACACAGAGATCCTGTTGAGGCAATGGTGTCCGGTGTCAGCTTGGTTTCCCATTGGACGCAGCTCACCACGGGTCAGGTGGATATCCCGGCCATAGTAGACTGGTATCCTGCCCTGTGGGCCAAGGGGCTTGAACGGGCTTTGGCAGTTCGGAAAAAATTAAAGGCAGAACAGGTGATAGATATGTTTCACTCAGACCTGAGCCAGGATCCGATGGGATCTATGAAAAAAATATACGAACATTTTGATATCCCCTTCAGCCGGACGGTCCAAAAACGGATGCAGGTTTGGCTGCGGGAGAATCCCCGTTCACAATTCGGCACCCACTTCTGTAACGCATCTGAACTGGGAATGGATCCGGACCTAGAAAAAGAACGGTTTGGTTTTTATTATGACCGCTTTGACCGGATATGATTCCCAATCCCCGAAAAATTCAAGGCGATAGGACGGTCTTCAAGATGATAAAACAGAAAAGACAAAGTAAACTTCTTGGGTTACACGGCGTTATTCTTTGACAAATAAAAAAATATACCCACAAAACCATACAAAGATACCTCCCCTGGTTTGAAATTTAAACAAGGAGACACTGAATGAAAATGGGTCTGCACGCCTGCAGCCTGAACCTGCACGGCATCTGCCAGGGTAGGGCTGGTTTTAAATGGCCCTGGCCATGGAAGTGGGCGCTGGTTTGCCGTAGTCATCGAACAGCCCCGGGTTTGTCACGGTCAAAGACATCGCCTCCGCTCTTTTGAATCGTTCAACATCCTTCTCAGATACCGCAGGATCTTTGCAGGCAAATTTTTCACAAGAACGGATCGGTTCTTTTTCATTTTAGCTGTGCATATAATCAGTTCCATGTATATACGAAGAACGAGTGTCAAAAGCCGGAAAGGCGGCACACAGTATATTATACCTACAGGCTGGTTGAGTCTGAGCGTACCCCCAAAGCAGAACTATGCGGCGCAACTTATACAGGTTAAAAAGAAAGTCTCGGAGCCTATAGGACCCGATTATTGCCAGGTGGGTGTCGACAGCCTGGAACTGATCCGGCCCCGCAGTATCGGCTGTGAGCATGTGGCATTAGAAGCGTTTAACGCCCTGGGCATCGGAGAGCATCTGAAAAAACTCGGATTCAATGGCCCGCAGTCGGCTGTGGCTGCCGGCAGTATTATCGGCCGTATGTGTCGGCCGGCCAGTGAACGGGTAACGCTTCACTGGCTTCAGGATATTTCGGGGCTGGGAGAGCTGATGGATTATGATTTCGGCAAGATGAATCTATACAAAATGTATTCAGCATCATTATAGATCGCTTAAAATGGCAGTGTTCAATCACTGGGAAAAAACAGACGATTGCCAGCTTGAACACAAAGAATAAAAATATACATAGTGATCCCAGACTTTAAAGACAAGGATTAAAAAATGAAGGATTCAAGGACACGATCGTTAAACGGCTATGTTCCATATCATGAAGCAGAGATGATTCAGCGCTCTGCCCAGTTTTTGAAAAATATGTCCTCCCGCCGGACGGTACGTGATTTTTCAGATAAACCCGTCAATCAAGTGATTATTGAGAGCTGTATCAAAACTGCCGCCACTGCCCCCAGCGGTGCCAATTGTCAGCCCTGGCATTTTTCAGTGGTATCGGATCAAACAGTCAAAAGCCGGATTCGCAGGGAAGCTGAAGAGGTTGAAGCGCAATTTTATGCCAATGAATCAACACAAAAATGGGTCAAAGATCTTGAACATTTAGGCACAACCCCGTCTAAACCCTTTCTTGAAAAAGCCCCGTACCTGATAGTGATTTTTTCCCAATTATGCAGTTACAGCGAAAACGGTCAAAAAACAGCCCATTACTACGTTACCGAATCGGTTGGTATTGCCACTGGCATGCTGATATCGGCGCTCCACCTGTCCGGCCTTGTCACACTGACCTATACCCCTGCAAGTATGCGGTTTTTGAATCGGATTCTGGATCGTCCCTCCCATGATAAACCCTTTCTGATACTTGTGGCGGGGTATCCTGAAAACGATGCAAAAGTGCCGGTTATCACCAAAAAGCCCTCCCAGGATATCATTACTTTTTATGATTCAAAGCGTTCTTAAAGCATCTCTTCAATGACCTGCCCGAGACGGCTGACTGCCGGTGCGGCATCGTCAGATCAGTTAGCTGCGTTTAGGTGGATAAAATGCCGGTAGCGCTCACCGGTTGAGAACAGGTGACCGGGCGTGATCACAATCTCTTTTCCAGTGCCCTCTTGTAAAGCACCAGGGCATTGATACGGCGGGGCAACTCGATCCACAAAAGAAATCCACCGGAAGGATCGGTCACGCGGATATCCTGGGGAAAGTAGCGGATAACGGCCCTGTGCAGACCGGAGACACACTGCTGGTAGACCCGGAAGATCCGCCTGAGATGCTTTCGGAATCCGCCATCAGCCATGAAGGATGCTACGGCATGCTGAGGCAGGGTTGCCACGGCGAGGCTGGCACTGAATTTTAGCCACTCCACGGTCGTCTGGTATAGACCGGGGGCTGTCCATCCGATTCTTAACCCAGGCATAAGTTTTTTTGAAAATGAGCTGCAATACATCACCAGTCCTCTGGTATCAAATGCCTTGACCACCAGGGGACGTCTTTTCATAAAATGAATATCTTCGAAAATATCATTTTCAACCAAGGGGATGTTTCTGTCGGATAAAAGAGTGACCAGCAGGCCCTGTGTTCCTAAAAGATAGTAGGCTTTCAGGATGGTATACTGATGCTAACATTATTTCACTGCCGGCTTAATTTGCGGACGTTTGGGGCGGCATTTCCCGGTCCGAAAACGCCCTCTTTAATCAGCCGGGTTGACCGGTTGGCCACCTGCTGATCTTTTCCCGCATCGGATATGTTAAGGACCTGAAGCCGGAAACGATAAAAAAAGGCGTTCGTCCGTTCTATTTTAAATAGCCGGCCATCATGTATCGGGTCCGGATTCCGATTCCACTTCCCCCTGGACAGAAATAGATGCCCAGACGTTGCCATCGTTGGTGGCAACTTCAAAGTCCGTTTCCGGTTTGTAATGTCCTGTTCGGATCCCCGCTATAGCCGGATAATTGTTCCGTGTATAATCTGAAATGCCGGTCGGTCCGGGATGATGCTGCCGCCAACAGGGCACTTCGTTTTTAAAGAACACAGTACGTATCCGGAAGGAACGACTTTGGCGTATAATGAATTATTGTCAATAATGTAGCCCGAGCTACAGACAGGTTCATGACAATCTCATAGGATGCGGTTTAAATAAGGTTTTAAGAACCGAAAATAGAAAAAAACAAAAGGAGATTTGAACATGAAAGTATTAGTTACTTATTTCAGCCAGAGTGGGAACACGGAAAAAATTGCAAAAAAAAACAATCTGTGAAAAGGGGGGCCGCATTAAACTCACCAAGGTGATGGAAGACGGCGCTGAACTCATGCTGGATCTGAGAAAAGCCGTTGATTTTGTTGGCGAAAATATGTTCTCTGAAGAAGGCGAGTATCCGGTTAGTGCGATCTGTCTTGAGGATACGCTGACATGCGGATTTACCCGCAGCCAGTTTGAGGAACTGGTGCTCAAAAATCCCACGGTTGGCCTCCAGGTGATTAAAACCCTTAGTGAAAGGATTTCCTGGCTCACCACCCGGGTGGGTAATCTGGCCGTGGCAAATATTGAAGACCGCCTTTACAAGGTCCTTTGCAACGTTGCCAAAGAGCATGGAGAACAAAGGCCCCAGGGGGTGATGATTCAATTTCCACTGACGCACGAAGATCTCAGCTTTTTGATCGGCACACACAGGGTGACGGTTACCCGTGCCATGAAAGCCCTTAAGGAAACGGGAAAAATCATTCTTGAAAACAGGCGGCTTATCCTGCCATCTTCGGCAATTCTTTAATATTGGAGATTTCAACCATGACCTGTTTTTTCCTACAATCGTCCCTGAAACTGCAACGGGGCGGATGCAGAAGACCTACACCACCGTGACATCCATGTTTCATATGGTTCTCAAAGTGTTTGTGGCCCAGAGCATGAGGCCCGACCTTCTGGAACTGATTGTCAATTATGTCAATCGACTCATGGTGGAAGACCACGCATTGACGAGATCCACCAAAGAACTCATCGCTGCATATGTTTCAAAACTCAATGCCTGTGCATACTGAGTGGATGCCCACAGCGCCATGGTTATGGCGCAGGGGGGTACCCAGGAACAGGTCAGGGCAATTCTTGAGGATATCGACGTCTCAGCACTGATTGATGTAAAAACAAAAAAACTGCTGCATTTTGCAAAAACGGTAACAGAAAATTCCTATAAAATTTATCAAGGAACGATCCAGGAACTAAAGGACCAGGGGTGCTCCGATGGCGAATGTCGATTGAAAAGGAGCCCGGGTGACAGATAATACCATTTTCGGGTTGCAAGTTTATTTTTTTGCCATTTGTTGTTTTATGGATTGATTTTTGTACCGAAAATTTGAGATGGTTCAATAAACAACCCAAAAGTTGTCATAGTGAAGAAACGACGACAGTAGCAATCACCCATGAAAATAACGAATGAAACCCTTGCGAGTCAGGATTGAAAATGAAATTTCAGGAAGTGGCGGATCTGGAGAAAATTCATAATAGAAATTTGGATATTTCCAGTTATATCGTTGATGATGCACACATATTGATTGCCGGAGAATTAAAAGAAAGAAATCTGATAACGGTTTTTGAAAGATCCGGGGAAACTATTGATCCTCAAGTATTTCACCACATGAAGATCCAGATGCTCATTAGAACGGCTGAACTCAAAATTGTGGATCTTCATGTAAAAATTCCGGGTGCCCCCCATGATGATCTATGCCGGGAAATGGAGACCAGTCTGGAAAGCATAAAAGGCTGGTGATCGCGCCAGGATTTACCACCAAGGTAAAAAAAATTGCCGGAGGCACCAAAGGATGTGTTCACCTCACTACTTTGCTGATTTCCATGGCGCCCGCGGTACTCCAGGGGTACTGGATATTTGAAGCGCATGATAGAAGCAGAATTGTTGAGACGTCGTTTGAAATCGAACAGTATCTGATCGGCACATGCTGGGCATGGAGAAAACAGGGTCCGTTGGCTGAAGCGGTGACGAGAAAACCGAGCCAGGGGTGAATTCGGTCCTGGCCAATCCACCTGGCAGTCCTTGAATTTCTCTTCATGAAACTGTATGATATCGCCTGGTAATTAAAACAGGAAACAACCAGTTCAATCAGACAGGAGGAAACACCCATGACCACCCAGGAAAATCTGGCCGCCGCGTTTGCCGGTGAAAGCCAGGCCAACCGAAAATATCTGGCGTTTGCAAAAAAGCGGACGTAGACGGGCTGCCTCAGCTGGCCAAACTGTTTCGGGCCACAGCAGAAGCGGAAACCATCCATGCCCATGCCCATTTGAAAGCCATGGGCGGCATCAAAAGTTCGGTGGAAAACCTAAAAGCGGCCATTGAGGGCGAAGCCCACGAATTCAAGGAGATGTATCCGGAATTTCTGGAACAGGCAAGAAAGGACAAGAACCAGAAAGCGGATTTTTCTTTTGCCTACGCCATGGCCGTGGAAGAGATTCACCACGGGTTGTATGAAAAAGCCCTGGCAGCGGTGGAAGGAGGCAAGGATCTGCCGGATGCGGAAATTTATGTGTGTCCGGTCTGCGGGAATACTGTGGAAGGACAGGTGCCGGATAATTGCCCGGTGTGTAGCGTACCCGGCAAGAAGTTCATGAAAATCGATTAATCGGCACAAAGGCGGGGGCCGGCAGCGATCCGGCGCCTGCCTGCTTCTGGTCATCAGATGATCCGATTCACGCCCGTGGCGATGTTGAAGCAGTAATCCCCATTTTTCGTAGTTAGACACTAGGGCGATGAACAGGACTCCGGTATCCACGGAGCATTCTCCACCCCGCAGCCGATCGATGTGGTGGTAGCGCATTTCTTCTCTCATCTGGTCGATCATATCTTCACAGGCCAGGGCTCTCTGGTAGAAATCATCAGATTTTTCCCTCATTTCATTGATGATCAAGCCCAGGAATTCTATTACCTTTTCAGAGATATCGGTGAGATCCTTTTTGGCCTGATCACTGAACTCAATGCCGTTGTCATAGATCCGTTCCAGGCTTTTCGACACGTTCTCCATGGAATCCCCTAGCCGTTCAACATTGTTAGTGATCCGCATCATTTCAGAGATTTCCTTGGCTTCAGGCTCGTTCACATCCCCCTGATAAATGGTGGTCAGATAGGAGATGATGATTTTCTGGCTGTCATCCAGAAATTCTTCCACCGGTTCTCTTTCTCCCAGAATGTCATCATCCCTGATTTTCAGGCAGAAAGACAGTTTTTTCAGGTTCATTTGGGTGAACTCGGTAATCCGGATGATTTCTCCTTTGACCCGGGCCAGAGCCCCGATGGGTGAGTCGATGAAGCCGGAATCAAATTCCGGCAGGCTGTACCGTTCTTTTGTTTTCCGGGGTTTGGGGGAAATCCAGATGGTCAATTGCACCAGCCGGGGCAAAAAGATCAGGAAGATGACGGCATTGATCACATTGAAAAACGTGTGTCCATTGGCAATGTACCGGGCCACATTGACATATTCACCATTGACGGCATGGGTAACCGGGCCTGTTCCCATCTTAAGGGTGAGCAGTTCGACAATGCCGGTGAACCAGGGAAATATCAGCAGAATGATGCCTACCCCCACGGTGTTGAAGACGGTATGGGCATTGGCGGTACGGTGGGCTTCCACATTGTTGGATCCCAAGGTGGCCAGCTGGGCTGTGATGGTGGTGCCGATATTTTCTCCCAGAACCAGGCCTAAAGCCGTGGAATAGTCCAGAAGCCCGGATCCGGCCAAGGTCATGGTCAGCCCCACTGTGGCGGATGATGATTGCACTGCTACTGTCAAAGCAGCGCCCATGACCACACATAACAGCAGTCCCCCGATGGTCCGGGTGCTGAACAAGGTGAAGAATTCCACAAACTGGGGATTTGATTTGATGGGAGACAGGCCGTCCTTCATCACGGTCATCCCGAAAACAGCAGCCCGAATCCCAGGATGATGTCCCGATATACCGGTATTTTCTCTTTTTGGAAAAAATTTCAGGCCGACACCGATGGCAATGGCCGGAAGGGCGGCTTCGGTCAGTTTGAACGCGATCATCTGGCCGGTGATGGTGGTGCCGATATTGGCACCGATGACTACACCGACCGCCTGCTGCAGGGACATGATGCCGGCGGTGGCGAAGCCGATGAGCATCACGGTGGTGGCGGAGGATGACTGAATCAGTGCCGTCACACCCGCGCCGGTGGCACAGCCCATGAACCGGTTGGAAGACATGGCCTCCAGAATTCGTCGGATTTTCTGGCCGGCCGTGGCCTGGAGTCCTTCGGTCATCATCTTCATGCCCAGAATGAACATGCCCAGGCCGCCCAGGGTGTGGACCAGAATTTCTATCAACCGCAAAACATGCCTTTCATCATTTGACGCTCCTGATCACCATCTCATCATATCCTCACATTTTTGCGTTTCATATATAATGGCAGGTCAGGAATTTCAAGGATAAACCGGTATTTTATGTTTTCATACAGTCATTTTTTGTGCCATGCCCGACCACCTGTGTGGTTATACTTGCCTGTCCCGGCATAAGTTGATATGACAGACGCAGGTCAGGATCAGTGAAACTACCCATCACCCCGACAAGGAGCGGTTATGGCGGACTCAAAACATTCCATCTGGGAAGATCGGCTGATATCTCCCAGAAATGTGTTGAATCATATCAAACCCGGAATGGCGATTTTCATCGGCACCGGGCCGGCAGCCCCCCGAACCCTGATCAAGACCCTGCTGGACGTGGACAGCCACAATATCCGGGATCTCGAACTGGTGCAGCTGGCCGTGCTCGGGGACACGTTTCTATCGATAGACCGGCTCAATGCACCCAATCACCGGCTGAAAACTTTTTTTTCCGGATATGTGGCGTGGGACACCATTTCCTCCGGCCAGATGGACCTGATTCCGGCGTTTTATTCCGAGATTCCCCGGATCATTAAATCCGGCAAGCTGGATATCGATGTGGCCCTGATCCAGATCACGCCACCGGACGACAACGGATACTGCAGCTTAGGCGTGGCCGTGGATGTGGCAAGGGAAGCTATCGAGCGGGCTTCCCTGGTGGTGGGGGAGATCAACACTGCCATGCCTTTCACTTACGGAGATACTTTTGTGTCCATTGATGATTTCGACCTGCTGGTGCAATCCAAACGGGAGCCTGTGGTGTATGATCTGCCGGATGTGACTTTGACCATTGATCAGGTGGCTGCCAATGTCGCATCTGTGATCAAGGACGGAGACTGCCTGAGTTTTTCGTTGGGACCGCTGTTTGATGCTTTGGTTCCGCACCTGGCCAGGAAAAAGGATCTGGGCATCCATTCGCTTTTTTTTCACGGATGCCCTGGCCGAGCTGGTGAAATCCGGTGCTGTGACCAATTCCCGGAAATCTCCGTTCCGGGGAAAATCCCTGGTCTCCTATGCCCTGGGCACCAAAGAGCTGCATTGCTGGCTGCACCGGAACCCGCTGGTGGAATTCCAAGGAATCGACTGGGTATGCAATTCCCAGTTCATTGCCAACAACCCCCAGTTTGTGGCCCTGTATGAAGGCCGGAAAGTGGATTTGCTGGGCAGCGTGGCCTTCCCGCTTTTAGGTGCGGTGATCACCGGCCCCGGCGAGGCCATTGATTTTTCAGGGGTGCGGAAGCTTCCACAGACGGAACCACCATCATTGCATTGCCAAGCCGGGATGAAAACGGCAAACCCAATATTCTGCTCAGCCTTCAGAAATACGGCAACCAGCTGCGCATGAGGGAATCCGTGCACATGATCATCACGGAATACGGGGTAGCCAACTTGAAGTGGCATAGTTTGAGGGAGCGGGCTCAGGCTCTTATCGACATCGCCCATCCCGAAGACCGCCAGCACCTGATTACCCAGCAAAAGACCGCAAACTCATTTATGCCAACCAGATTTTCTGCCCGAATCGGCGTACCTGTATCCGGCCCATCTGGAAGAAACCAGAATTTTCAAAGGGGACATTCCCATCCGGTTCCGGGCCATGAAACCGTCGGATGAAGAGATGATGCGCCGGTTTTTTTACCGGTGTTCCAAAGAGATGATCTTCTACCGGTTCTTTTATTCCATCAAAACCATGGACCATGACAAGATGCAGGCGTATGTGAATCTGGACTATAAAAAGGAATTCTCCATTGTGGGGCTGTCTGAGGAAAACGGCAACCAGAAGATCATCGCCGAAGCCCGGATGGTCAGAGAGGAACGCACCTATTGTGGCGAGGTGGCGTTTCTCATTGATGAACGATTCCAGGGGATCGGGGTGGGGTCCTACCTGCTGGCA
>LQAH01000288.1_pt1 | contig 13086 bp, 12 predicted proteins | sample 1535791 | NCBI WGS metagenome assembly LQAH01 (sample SAMN04331585, study PRJNA305678) | bioreactor metagenome | isolation source: bioreactor_4 inoculated with Wadden Sea sediment 2nd replicate of a... | place: Germany:Bremen
TCTGTTTCGGACACGATTCAACGTCTGAAACAGGCGGGCCTGGACTCCATTCCCGGCGGCGGTGCGAGATTCTGTGCGACGACATCCGTTCCAAAGTTTCCCCCAATAAATGCAGTTCAAATGAATGGCTGGAGGTGATGCGCCAGGCTCATGTGTCCGGGATGCGCTCTTCCGCCACCATGATGTTCGGGCACCTGGATACCCTGGACCATGTGATTGAACATCTGGACCGGATTCGCCGGCTCCAGGATGAGACCCATGGGTTCACTGCGTTTATCCCCTGGACGTTTCAGCCGGACAATACAAAAATTTCCGTGGAAAAGAAAACAGGGGTGGAATACTTGAAAATCCTGCTTTGAGCCGGATTTTTCTGGACAATGTGGACAACATCCAGGCCTCCTGGGTGACTCAGGGAGACAAGATCGCTCAGACCGCGCTGTTTTTCGGGGCCAATGACATGGGCTCCACCATGATCGAGGAAAATGTGGTGGCAGCGGCCGGCGTATCGTTCATGATGCCTCTGGATGCGCTGCAGCGGCTCATTGTCACGGCCGGATTCACGCCTGTTCAGCGGGACTGCTTTTACCATCCGGTATGACGGCACCCCTTCATCCGGAGCGGACCGGCTTTCAAATACCGATATCCGCTATATCCGTCACTGCGGAAAACCCGCGGTTTTCAAGGCCGGATGGGTGATCAAAGATCCCCGGACCGTGCTGGAAAATGCCGGAATTGCCGTGGCCCGTGGCCGGATCACCGAAATCCTGACCTCTGTTCCGAAAGACCGGACAGTCAAGGACTGCGGCCCCGGAATTCTCATGCCCCCGTTGGTCAATGCCCATCTGCATCTGGAGCTGTCCGCCCTGTCCGGCCGCCTGCCCCTGGAAAAAGGATTTGAACCCTGGGTAAAGGCACTGCTTAGGGAGCGGGAGACTATTGGCACCCCGGCCCTGATCCGTGCCGCCCGCCATGCGGCCCAGACGTTGTCGGGACAGGGTACGGGCCTGGTGGGGAGGTCTCCACTCTGGGTATCACCCGCTCTCTGCTGTCGGATCAAGGACTGGCCGGAGTGTGGTTCCAGGAATACCTGGGAACCGGATACCCGGACGTCACCCTGATGACGGATAATTCCTTAAAGATTTCCGCTGCCGGTCACGCTCCCCACACCACCTCACCGGATCTGCTGATTCATCTGAAAGAGATCACCAGGAAAGCCGGCCTGGTCTTTTCCATCCATGTGGCGGAATCAGATGCAGAGATGGGGTTTCTTGCGGGCAGTAGCCCGCAGTGGCATGATTTTCTGATTCAACGGGGCATCGATCCAAAAGACTGGCCAGTGGGCGGTAAAACGCCCGTGGGGTATCTCAACGATCTGGGAATACTGGGGCCGGACACTCTGGCGGTTCATCTGCTTCAGATCACGGACACGGACCTGGAGATGCTGGCAAAGACGCAGACACGCATCTGCCTGTGCCCGAGAAGCAATATCAATCTGCATGGCCGGCTTCCGGATATTTTCGCCATGCTGGACCGGGATCTGGCCCCGGCGCTGGGGACGGACAGTTTGGCATCCTGCGGATCTCTGTCCCTGTTTGATGAAATGGCGTTTGTACGGCATCGTTTTCCAGCCCTTTCTCCGGCAGATATTCTGGCCATGGCCACGGAAAACGGGGCCAAAGCCCTGGGGCTGGCCCATCGGTTCGGTACGCTGGACCTGGGAAACAATCTGAATTCATTTATATGGATCCCGGGGTGTCTGTCCGGGATCAGGTGTTGGAAAAGGCGGTCTGTTATGGAACCTGTTAGTCTTCGTATGGGAAGAATCAGCTATATCAACGCCTCTCCGGTGTATTACGGCCTGGACCACGGCCTGGCCCCATCATGGCTGAGGCTGGTGACCGATGTGCCGGCTGCGTTGAACCGGCAGATTCTTCAGGGAGACGTGGACATCAGTCCGATATCTGCGGCTCATTATGCCGTGAACCATCAATCACTGCTTTTGCTGCCGGATCTGTCCATCTCCTGCCACGGCCCGGTGATGAGTGTGCTGTGCGCGTCAAACGTCCCTCTGGACAGCCTTGGCGGAAAACCGTGATGTTGACAAAAGAGTCTGCCACGGCCGCTTCGTTTCTGAAGATGATTTTCGCTCAACGGGGAGTGACTCCGGCATTTGTGAGCGGATCTGTGGGAAATATAGATCAAATTCCATCTGATGTAGAGGCTGTCCTGGTGATCGGAGATGCCGCACTAACCCAGCCTTGGGCCCAGCGATTTTCTTACTGCTTTGACCTGGGCGAAATCTGGTATGACATGACCGGAATGCCCTTCGTGTTTGCCGTTTGGGCCGTGCGAAAAGAGATTGCGGCCGAACATCCGAAAGCCGTGACCCGGGCTCTGGAACTGCTGTGGGCCAGCCGGGAATCCGGATACAGCCATCTGGATACCGTCATTGCCGCCGGCCAAGCCAAGCTGGGACTTCCGGGGGCTTTGATCGAAAAATATTACCAGCACCTGTTCTGTGATTTGGATGCCTCGAAAATAGAAGCCATGACCCGGTTTTTGATATCCTGAGCCGGGAAAAATTCTGACATATCCGGTGGAAGTGACCTTTTTCACCCGGTATGATCGGGATTTGCTCTACTGAATATTCAAGATCACTTTCTCCACCATGGTTCTCTTTTTCAACACCTTTCCGTCCTGATTCAGCAGAAACTGTGTCAGGACTCCCAGCGCACCGTAACAGTATAAAATTTTTAAAGGGGAAGAACGAAAAATCAGCCCAGGGTATTGTGGCCACTGCCAAATCAAGTTTCGTCCAGGACAGTTAAAACGGGTTGTTTTATGAGACTCCGGTGGTATTAAACACCCTCCTTTTTGGATTAATTGGTGTTAATTCCAGCGAATATATGATTACTCTTATTTTTGACAAAGTGTCAACTCAAGTTCGTTTTCGGGCGCTTATACATATAATCTTTGAATGAGACACGGTATAAAAGGCTGTAGAGTGCCGGTATAAAAAGCAGCGTGATAATGGTTGAGAATAAAAGTCCCACCATGATGGCCACGGCCAACGGTTCCCATATGGGGCCACCGCCCAGGTACAGGGGGATGAGACCCAGGGTCGTGGTAAATGTTGTTAACAGAATCGGGCGAAAACGCTGTCCGCACGCCTCGAAGATGGCCTCCTGTGCCGGGCGGCCGAAAGTTTTTGCTCTATCTCGATGCGGTCGATAAGTACAATGGCGTTATTGATTACGATGCCTGCCAATGAGATCACCCCTAAAAAACCCATAAAGCCGAAGTAGCTGTCCAGCCCGATCAATCCGATCACCACGCCGATGACACCCAAGGGCACGGTGGATAATACCATAAACGTCTTACGGAGAGAGTTAAATTGAGTGATGAGCAGCATTAAAATAATAAAGCCGGACATGGGTAATCGGGCGATGACCGCTCCCATGTTTTCATTGGTCTCCTCCTGCTCTCCGCCCATTTCATAGGTGTAATCTGTCGGCCAGGATTGGGTTGCTTCGGTCAGCCAGGTTTCGATTTGATCAATCACTTCCTGGGCCGTGACATTGGCGGTAATATACGATTTGACCGTGATCGTGCGCTTTAAGTCGCGGCGGACAATTTTGGCGTAATCCCATTGCGGTTTAATTTCAGCCACCTGGGACAGCGGCACCACCTGCCCGGAGAATTGAGCGTAAATATTGGTGTTTTCAATGGAGGCGATTGTTTGGGTCATAGAATCCGCAGAGCGCATAATAATGGCGAGGCTGTCGGTTCCTTTTCGAAAAACACCGGCTTCGACACCACTCAGCACTGTTTGCAAACTGGTGGCAATATCACTGTTGGTGACTCCCGCGCTTTGCGCTTTGGCCTGATCAATGTCAATGGCAAACTTCATCAACTTGGGCCCCAGTCGTCGCTGATATTCCGGGTGCCTGGAATTTCTCTGAGGCGGGATTTCACCTGGGCGGCCAATTGGAATAACTGATCTGGAGATTCGCCTTGGATACGGATTTCAACGGGTGTTCCGCCACCTCCTTGGTTCAGACGGTTGGCCCGGATATCGGCATCGGGGAACTGCTGAAAACAGAAAGAGGAGAGGTTGTCGATGACCATTTGGTTGTCATCGCCATGGGAAGTGTTGATCAGCATGTGGGCATAGCTGGAGTTGGCTTCATCGGCGGTGTACCCCAGATCGTAGGATTGAGGCCCTTCGCCGATATAGGCCGACCAGTCGACCACACCGTGTTGCCGTTCCGGGTTGACCAATAACTCCTTGCGGATATAAGCGTCGATCGCTTCGGTGACACTTTGGGTCGTTTCAATTTTGCTTCCCAAGGGGAGGTTGATATCAAGCGTAATCAGATTGCGATCGCTGTCCGGGAAAAAGATAAATGGAACCAGGCCGAAGCCTTTGAGTGAAAGGACGAAGAGGAGGAGCATTCCGATGACAAAAATCAGCCGGATTCTCAATGCCAGAGGCAATACCTTTAGATAAACGTCACGCAGCCGGTCAAAAATAGACTGTTTTTTGGAAGTTGTTTTCTTGATTTGAATGAAGTGATAGCCCAAAAGAGGGATGACGGTTAGCGCGAGAATCCAGGAGGAGAGCAGTGCCAAACTGATCACCACAAAAAGGGGGCCGACTATGTCGCCCATATCGGTTTCAGCCAAATAGAATGCTAAAAAGGCTGCTGAGGTGGTTAAGGTGGAGATGAGCAACGGGATCCCCAATTCGTCGGTGGTGGCACTAGCTGCGGCCATCCGGCTTTCCTCCGCCTGGAGTTTGACCAGCATCGACTCGGATACCACAATGCCGTTATCCACCATCATTCCCAAAGCCATGATCAACGCTGCCAGGGTTACCTGATTGAGCCCCATGTCGACAACACCCATGAGCAGCAAGGTCATGATGGTCACCATGGGAATCAGGGCGGCCACTACCAATCCGGTCCGGAGGCCCAAAAACACCAGCATCACCAAAAGGACCACCGTGATACTTTGAATCAGATTGCCGGTAAAGTCGTTGATGCTTTTTGGACATGGACGTCCAGAGAGGCCAGACGGATGGCTTCCATTCCCAATGGTAACGTTTGATTATAATAGGCGATCCGATCATCGACCATCTTGCCCATAGTGACAATATTGGCGCCTTTTTTTAACGAGATGGAGAGCGCTACCGCTCGCTTCCCATTGACCCGAACCAGGGCTTGAGGGGGTGAAATCGGTGCTTGCCGAATGGTGGTTATATCACCTAAAAAGAGTGTCCGGCCCTCATTTCCCACCGGAATCAGGAGGCGGGCCAGGTCATCCAGCCCTTCGAAATTACCGGAGGGTTCCAAGACCAGCCGTTTATCGTCAACGGAGACTTCTCCGCCAGAGTCGAGGATGTTGGTGGCCTGAATCTGCTGTTGCAGTTTGCCGACGGTGAGACCATACTCACCTAAACGAACCGGATCAAATTCAACAAGGATCTGCTGTTCCTGGATGCCGTTGAGTTCCACTTTGGCTGAGTCGGGCAGGGTAATAAGATCGTCCCGGAGCTTTTTGGCGGTCTGTTCCAGTTCCTCATCAGAAAAATCATTGGATAAGAGTCCCACCATCACCCCGTAGACAACGCCTACATCATCGTCATTTAGATCGGGAATCACGCCGTCGGGAAGGTTTTGCATACCTTCCAGCTTACGCCTCAGGCTGTCCCATACATCCTGCAGCTCTTCGGTTTGACTTCGTCTTTAACGTGACGGTCACCACAGACAATCCGGTTCGCGATTGGCTGGTGACCTTTTAACTTCCGGCAGTTCCTGAACGGTCTCTTCAATATTTTCGATACCAACTGCTCAATCCGCTCCGGGTTGGCGCCGGGAAAATCGCTGACAATGGTGGCGACTCGTACGGTATAGGGCGGCATATCATCCCGTGAGAGATTTCCATATGTGGTGATACCCATTATGATCACGACGACCATCAGGGCGAAGGTGACCCGGTCTCTTTTGATGGCGATTTTAGTAAGATTCATTGTCTTCGTTTCTATGAAGTGGTGGTAAAAGGCGTGAAGTCGCCGAATTACAATTTAACAATCATATCTTCCGCAAGCATTTGCAGACCGGATGTGGCCACGATTTCACCCGCATGGATTCCGGTTTTAACCTTAAATCCTTTGGTGGTGAGTTCTCCCAGCGTTACCATGCGCCGTTTTGCGACTCCCCGGCTCTCCGAGTTTTTCTCGATGACATACACAAAGTTTCCTTGAGTGTCCTCACCAACGGCCGTTGCGGGTAAGAAAATTTGTTCCTTTCCGGCGGGGTCGCCGTTGTCAAAGTGAAAAGTGGCGTTGGCTGCCATGCCGGGCCGAAGGGTGGGCGATGATTCGTTCAATTGGATGACCACCGGATAGGTGGCATCTTCGCCGGCAGCATAAGAGATCTCACTCACACTTCCTTTAAATGATTGATTGGTCAGGGTCGGAAAATTGATGGTCACGGCCATCTCCGGTTTGATCAGGGCAATATAGCGATCGGACAAATTAACTTCAATTTCAGTTTGATCGATATTGCTGATTGTCAATATCACGGTTCCGCTGCCGACCAGTTCGTTCTCATCCACCAATATACGGTTGATCACACCCTCATAAGGGGCGGTTAAAACAGCATAACCCAGTTGGTTCTTAGCTGCCTGAACCTGGCTTTGAGCGTGGCGATTTGAGCTTCCGCCGCCTGTTTTTGAGCCAAGGCGGTTTCGAAATTCCCTCTGGCCTGCTCGAATTCATTTAACGCCACACTTCCGCTTTCGTAGAGTTTTTCCACCCGGGCATAGTTGGAGCGGCTGGTCTTCACATAAGTATCGGCAGCCATTGCGTTGGCTTGGGCGTTCTTTAAATTGGCGACGGCGCTCTGGTATTCTACATTAAAATCGGTGGTATCGAGTCCGGCCAGGCGTTGATTCTTTTGGACTTTGTCTCCGACATTGACCGGAATGGACTCTATCGTTCCGCTCACCCTGAAGCTTAAGGAGGACTCTTTCCCGGCCACAGCAGCACCGTTGAAGGTGGCATTTTGGGCATCACCGATGGCTGTAACAATGAGCGTCCGCACAGGTCTTGGCGGTTGGGTTTCGATCTTTGAGTTTTCATTTTGACACCCTACGGCAAGGATGCCGGCAAATATCAAAAGCAGGTAAAGTCTGAATGGCATAGGTCACTCCGTCGGTGTTTTCGGAAAAGCGGCATGAAATCGTTGGTAGAAAGTCGCTTTTTCTTCGGGGGTCCGCAAAAATGAAAAGCGCCGGTCGAACGCTCGAGATTAAGAAAATCGAGAACAAACTGGTATGCGGCAATGGCGGCCCCCTGTTTTGCACTGACCAGCGCATTTTGGGCATCCAACAGCGTAATCACGGAAGTTGTTCCTTCACGGTAGGCACTTTGAGCCAGGGTAAAGTTTTTTTCCGCCGCTGCATAGGCGTCTTGGGACAATTTTACTTTACGGTACGAAACATAAGCGGTTTCAAGGTTTGTGTGAACCCGCAGATGCACTTGATTGGTCAAGTCTTTTTTCTCAAGTTGATGCTGCATTAATCGGCGTTTCGCCTGGGCTCTTTCGTGTTTGCGTTGCCTGCCGTCAAAGATCGGGAAACTGGCAATGGCTGACACCGACCAAGGGTGATCCTGGTAGCCGGGCGTATCGTAATGGGTATCATATTCTTGAAGCGTTTTGTCAATTTGTGCTCTTAATTGAATGTCCGGCAAATATCCGGCTCGGCGTTTGTTTAATAGTATTCGTTTTTGAACATCAACGGTTGCGGTTGCCGCGTGTAACTCCGGCGAAAACCGGCTCGATTCCCCCACTAAAAAATCGGCAAAAATGGTGGCATCCCGATAATTGTTGATCAGGCCCAGAATTTCTTCATCGGTGATTAAGAGCGGGATCGATTGATTTGGAGAGACCTCTTCAATCTCAAACGAATCGGTCAGCGGCCGGTCGAGCAGTTGGTTCAAGTACGTTTGGGCATGGAGGATATCCCGGAAAGCGTCATTTAAAAGAATTTTGTTCTGGGCCAGCTCACTCTCCCAGCGATAAACATCGGTTGCACCGGTATATCCGACCACCTGTTTTTTACGGGCGATTGACAGGTTCTGACGAGTGACATTCAGATTGTTTTCCAAAATGTGATGATTGCTTTTCGCCTTAAGTAGGTTGATGTACCCTTCGGCCGTTGTTGCAATGGTGTCCAGCATTTGGGCCGTTTCCTGGTGACGGGCCGCTTGGGTCAGAATTTTTTGAATAGCGTAATTAGACCACGCATCATCAGCATATATCAGTTGTGACAATTGTCCGCTGAGCAGCCATGAATAAGGAGCCGGAGCACCCGGCTCCCCGTTGGCGCGGTTTTCATCCAGCCGGGTTATACTGGTCGTTGCCGTTAATTGGGGGAGTAGGGTGCCCCTGGCGATGTTGACCTCATCCATCTGGATAGATGTATTTTGTCGGGCCAATTGTAGTTTTAGATTGTTTTCCAGTGCTTCCGTAATAATTGCACGAAGGTTGACTCGTTGCTCAAGGGGGATTTTTTTTCATCAATCAACCGAGCGGTGTCTAAAATTTCCCAACGGGGGTAGATGCCCACTTCGCGCAGAGTCTCCTCGTTAAGGACAAAGTTGTCGTCGTAAGTATCAATGGTGACTTTTAGGTCGGCGGCATCGGTTCCTTCAATGATCTTCATGACATTTAAAGCGATTCGTCTGGAAACTTGTAGAAATTGTGTGTCCGGTGCAATGGCGGCCATGGCGCCCAAGCGGACACCAGCTTCACCGAACAAGGAAAAGCTGGGCAACTTCCTCGCTTTCAGCCCGTCATAAAACCGGCGTTCCTTTCCCGGGTCGTCTTCATGAAAAATCGGGGTTAAATAGATGGCGTCTACTTCCGGGGGATACTGTTTAACATTTCAGTAATATTATCCGGATCTCCTTCAATCAGCGTAAACTTGGCTTCGGGGTCGACCCGGAGAAGGCTGTGACCGAAAGAAGAGAAAAAATCAGCGTATACGTTGAGACTGTTGGGGGGTAATAAAACCCCTAATTGCTTGAAGTCATGTATGGATTTGAAGGTCTTGAGATCTTTGGCAACATCAAAGGGCGTTTCAATATAGGTGAAATTATGTTGCCCACTTGTTTCTTCTGTGGTGATGGGAAGTCCTTGCATTCCTCGATCTATGACAGCAACGGCAATGGACGGTTTCGGGTGATCGGCCAGTTGCCCCAAAAGGGCACTGGCACTGATGCTGAGAGCGATGACGATATCCACCTGCGGATCCTGCATCAGCCCGTCTATCTGAGATTTGATTTGTTGAAGATTCGAATGAGAGATGATGTTGCTGATCTTTACAGGATAACGGCTGCTGAGCAGCGCTTCAATCTCATCTGTGACCATGGCGGCAAAATTTTTGTCAATCGGATCTTGTAAAAAAGTGATCTGAATCGTTTGCTGCGCCATGGCCATGGAGGCAATGTGGAACTGAAATGCTATGATTAGCAGAAGCTTTTGAATCAACTTTGTTTTTTTCATGGTCCAATTCCTGAAGGTCATATGTTTCATACAAATGTATGAACACAGTACAGGTTAGGATAGAAAGATGTTTTTTGTCAAGAAAAATGTGAAGAATGCAAGAAAAATGTGAAGAATGCAAGAAAAGTATGAAGAATGGTTGAAAAGTGAGCAGTGTCTTAACCGCACTCGGCAAGGGATAAATTCAGACATTTTTTCTTTTTTCACATCGTGGGGGAGCAACGCCTGAAAATCATCAAATGTCATTGTTTCAAGCAAATGCTGAAAACAGGTGCTTCAGTTACCAGTACGGCTCCAGGCCATTGGATTTTCAGTCTCTATCAGGCTGTAAATCGCCGCACTCTGTCTCACAAGAAACTACCAGACAATTCTTGATTTATGACACCTATATTTTTCGGTTAGGTACGATTACTTGGGATTTTTGGTTGGATTTTAGGTTAAAAAGCGGGCTTCTCTATAGCATGTCACCACTAAAGCTGTAACAGTGATTGCAGGAAATAAACAAACCCGGAAATTGTCTGGTCATCAGACAAATAAAGCATTTGATTGATATTGCCCGATTGCAGATGAAAAACCGATGGCATGACACAACTGATGGCAATAGGAGAGGTGGAATTGTCTGGTTAAAAACGCGGAAGAGGGTGAATTTAGGGTACACTTCCCGCATCACCAAAAAAAGGGGGCCGAAAGCTCCCTTTTTTTTAATGAACTCATATTTCTAAGTGGTCGGGATGAGAGGATTTGAACCTCCGACCCCAGCGTCCCGAACGCTGTGCTCTACCAGACTGAGCCACATCCCGACTCTGAAAAAACCTGTCCTAAATATACCAAAAAATTATAAAAGTCAAATCATAAAATAGATTCTTTAATAATGGTGGATTCCCGGCCCGGTCCCACGGAAATGATCTTGATGGGCACTCCGGACAGCTCTTCCACCCGGGTAAGATAGTTTCTGGCATTTTCCGGCAGGTCTTCATACCGGGTGATATCGGATATTTTTTCTTTCCAGCCTGGATGGGTCTCATAGATCGGCGTGCAAAGGGCCAGGGTGTTGAGATCGGAAGGAAAGTCATACAATGTGTTGCCGTTGTCCTGGTATCCCATGCAGATTTTGATTTCATCCAGGTCATCCAGCACATCCAGTTTGGTGATGGCCAGGCCGGTCAGGCTGTTGAGGCGGGCCGCATTTTTGATCATGACCATATCCAGCCACCCGCAGCGCCTTTTTCTGCCCGTGGTGGCCCCGAACTCGGCGCCGGTTTTCTGGAGAGTATCCCCGACACCATCAAACAGCTCTGTTGGGAACGGGCCTTCCCCCACCCGGGTGGTATAGGCTTTGACAATACCGATGATCTCTTTCAGGCATCCCGGTCCGACGCCGGATCCGCCGGCGGCGTTGCCCGCCACGGTAGAGGAGGAGGTCACGAAGGGATAAGTACCGTGTTCGATATCCAGATGGGTGCCCTGGGCCCCTTCGAACAGCAGGGTTTTCCCATTTTGACCTCCCTGGTGCAGGGCCACAGACACATCATCTATATGTGGAAGCAGGCGGTCGCGGATGGACATGATCTGGCTGATGACCTGTTCCCTGGGAATGGGTGTGGTGTTGAAAAATGTTCCAGATAAAATTTTTTCTTCCAGGATGGTGGTAATCTTTCCTTTAGCAGATCGACATCTTTGAAATCACAGAACCGGATTCCCCGGCGCGTGGCCTTGTCTTCATAACAGGGACCGATACCCCGGCCGGTGGTGCCAATTTTCTTGTCTCCTTTTTTTCTTCCCGGGCTTTATCGATCGCCTTGTGATAGGGCATAATCAGATGGGCCCGGTCACTGATTTTCAGCTTTTCGGGAGACACATCGATCTGGTTAGATACCAGATAGTCGATTTCCTTGATCAGGACAAAAGGGTCCACCACCACACCGTTGCCGATAAAGCATTTCTTGCCCTGAAGAATACCCGACGGGATCAGGTGGCTGATGATGGTTTTGCCGTTGACCACCATGGTGTGACCGGCATTGTTTCCGCCCTGGAACCTTACCACATAGTCCGCGTGCTCGCTGAGCAGGTCCACGATTTTGCCTTTGCCTTCATCCCCCCACTGGGTACCGATGATAACTGTATTTAACACTATCTGCTCCTTTTGTTCTTGAAAAATCTTTAATAAGGTTTCGGGTCTGTTCCTCGCATATGCCGGATGAGATTTCCGGGTGATGGTTCAAGCGGGGATCATCCGCCATCCGGTACAAAGAGCGAGCCGCACCCCATTTAGGGTCAGCTGCGCCGAACACCACCCGGTTGATCCGGGAATGGATGATGGCACCCATGCACATGATACAGGGCTCGATGGTGACATACAAGGTGGTGCCGCTCAGACGGTAATTGTTCAGATGGCGCGATGCCATCCGGATGGCTGCGATCTCGGCATGCAAGGTCGGATCACACATGGCGATCGGTGCATTACACCCATGCCCGATCACCTGGTTGCAACTGTCCACAATCACGGCTCCCACAGGGACTTCATCCGCCATTCCAGCCTGCCTGGCTTCTTTGATGGCCAGCATCATGTAAAATTGATCATCCATTATCCGAGCTATACTTATATAAGCCTTTTGAAACAAGGTCAAATATTTATTCCAGATAAAAAAACTTGAAATAAACCCAAAACCCTGATATATTCTCTGGGTCTTATGGGCGCCCGTAGCTCAGCTGGATAGAGTACTTGACTACGAATCAAGGGGTCGCAGGTTCGAATCCTGCCGGGCGCGCCACAAACAAATGAACAAAATCAGCTACTTAGAAGGTTTTTCGGTTTAAAATCGAAAAGCCTTTTTTAGTTTTTCGGACAGGTTGTCCCCACTTAGTCCCCATTTTCCAAATGCTGGGGACTGATAAAAAATACTGTAAAGTGAAAGTAACACACCCGCCAGAACAAAAAAGCCCCCAGGTTTCCCCAGAGGCTTCTTGATTTTGAATCTGAAAGTTATCAGGCTTTGTCAGCCCTCCATTTTTCTCTGTCCTGCCGCCATTGTTCATTAGCAATATCTAGCAGCTATTCAATCTCGTCACAGGCGTCGGTCAGGGAGATACCCATAGCATAGATGCTTTCTTTCTGCATCATGAGCCCTGTGCTGAGTTCTACATTTTCGAGACATGACAACAGTTCGGCCAGCATCCGGATCTTACTGAGCGGGTTGCAGGCGTGGGAAAGCACATCATGGTGCTGCATCAACTGTTCCTTGGTAAAGTCGGCTTTAATTTGCATGGGTGGCCCTCCCTTCAAGCTCCTTGATCCTGGCGTTAAGCTCTTCTATGGTTTTCAAGTGCCGGTAATGTTCTTCACTCCAACAGCAAGTCTCTGCTCGATATATCGTCTCGATTTCGGTTGCAACCTCCAAGAGAATGCAATTTGCGCCGACCAGAGACTGACCAGGGATTTCAACGAAACCATGTTCATATTTTGCCCCGTAATGGTCGACATCGAAAATATCAGCAACCAAACGGATTTTGGCAA
>LQAH01000289.1_pt1 | contig 13071 bp, 16 predicted proteins | sample 1535791 | NCBI WGS metagenome assembly LQAH01 (sample SAMN04331585, study PRJNA305678) | bioreactor metagenome | isolation source: bioreactor_4 inoculated with Wadden Sea sediment 2nd replicate of a... | place: Germany:Bremen
TTTTTTTGTCAAATTCCGCGAACGGAATGCTCACGGCCCGGGAATGTGCCCTTTAATATACTTGGGTTGGTAGGGACGGGCATCGATGATCATAACATTGTCCGGCATGGGCACCGTCATATGAGCAGTGACAAAATCGGCGTCCACAATATCATGAAACATCCAGGATTCATTTGCACCCGCGTTGACGGCACCGGCCAGCAGCATCAGACCGGTCACCAGAACAGCCAGCATTTTTTTTTACGGCAACAGTTTTCATGGATTCTCCTGAGTTGGGTTAAAAGATATCATTTGCGGCAGTCTTCCGCATCGGTTTTATATTTTTTTTTCCACCTACGTTCATAGCAACCCATGTGCCACTGAAGAAACCAACCGCACAAAAAACGGTGTGCCCCTGATTTACCAGGGCATGGGAGGCAGTCATCGTAAAAAAACCATGACAAAGCAACCGGCATGTTGCGTTTTGTTAATGATGTATTAACTTTAATGTTAATTGTGATTAACAGGAGACAGTCATGGACATTGGAAACCACTGGCGCGAAATCATTGATTCGGTCCAGGACGGAATCATTCTGCTGGATGACCAGGGAAATTTTGTAGCGGCCAACCATTCAGCCCAGCTGATGACCGGGTATTCGGAAGAACAGCTCATCGGCAAATCCTGCCGGGTTCTCAACTGCACCGGGTGTGACATCAAAGGCATCGGTAGGGGCAAAGACTGGTGCCAGCTGTTTTCCCAGGGTCTGGTAAGAGACAAAAATGCATGATCACCGACAGCCGCAGACAGACCATCCCCATTATCAAAACGGCTACGGTGCTTTACAGTAATACCGGGAAAATCATCGGAGCTGTGGAGACCCTCAAGGATATTTCGGAAAACATCAGTTATAAAACGAACTGGCATCCATCAAACGGATCTATCACATTGATGACGGATTCACGGCATCATCGGACGGACTCCGATGATGCAGAACCTGTTCGAACATATTCAGGGTGTGGCACCTTTAGATACACCGGTGATCATTTTGGGAGAAAGCGGTACCGGCAAAGGAAATGGTGGCCAAAGCGTTGCATGAAACAGGAAACCGGGCCGACAAGCCGTTCATTAAAGTTAACTGTGCTGCGTTGAGTGAGACCATTCTGGAAAGTGAACTGTTCGGCCATGTAAAAGGTGCCTATACCGGGGCAGCCTCTGACCGCATCGGCCGGTTTGAGGCGGCCCACCAGGGTACCCTGTTTCTGGATGAGATCGGGGATATCCCCCTGTCGGTCCAGGTTAAGCTGCTGAGGGTCCTGGAGGAACAGATGATCCAGCGGGTGGGGGACAACCGGTCCGTTTCCATTGATGTGCGTATCATTACCGCCACCAACCGGGACCTGGAGGCAATGATTCGAAAAGGAGCGTTCAGAGAGGATCTGTTTTTCCGGATCAATGTGTTTCCAGTGGTTTGTCCGCCACTTCGGGAGCGCAAAGATGACATCACTTTGATTATTCAGCATTTTATCACAATTCTGGCAAAGAAAACTCAGAAAATATTCTGGGATTCACCCCCAGGCCATGCGCCTGATGGTCTCTTATCCCTGGCCCGGCAACATCCGGGAACTGCGCAATGCCGTGGAATACGCGTTTGTTTGGCAAAAGGGAAAGCATCGGGGTGGAACACCTGCCGGACAAGCTGGTGACCGGAAATGCGCATGGGGAAATGTCGGTTCATTAGACACACTGCGACCGGCGCCGTTGTCAATGACCGGAGTGATTCCGGTCAAGCAGTCGGAAAAAGCGGCGCTGGTGGATGCCCTGCAACAGGCGGATGGGAATCAGACCCTGGCCGCAGACATTCTGGGTGTTTCGAGGGTAACAGTATGGAAGCGGATGAAAAACACGGGATTACCTAAAAAAAAGGGAAAATAGATTTATAACGGCTGGCATCATGTTTGCATTTTGCTGCTTATTTGTAAATGGTGCATTGTCACACCATATATGAAAGGATTTGAATTAATGAAAAAGAACAGGTACTGGTGGTTATTCTGGTTGTGATGGGTCTGGCTGGCATCTACTGGTATACCGGTACCACCCGGACAGTGGAAACTGATCAATCCGGCACGGGAAACGTAACGGAAACGGTAACGGTCTCTGTAACGGATGATGATATATCGGGAATCGGTAATGCCGGCATCGCCTGGAATGATTACACACCCGGCCTGGCTCAGGCAAAACATCAGGGGAAAAATGTGTTTCTCTATTTTTATGCCCAGTGGTGCACCTATTGCACCAAGTTGAAGCAGACCACGTTTGTGGATAAAAAAGTTCAGGCCTATCTGGATGAGAATTTTATCAGCATTTCCGTGAATACGGATGAAAATCAGACCCTTTCCCAGACCTGGCAGGTTACCGGCCTGCCCACCATGTGGTTTCTGACCCCGGAAGGGGAACGGATCAGCAGTCTTCCCGGGTATGTAGACGGGGCGCAACTGCTGAAAATTCTCAAATATATTCATACACAGAGTTATCTTTCCATGAGTTTTCAGGACTTTGTTAAATAGTAACAGCAAACAAAAGAAAAGAGGCTATCATGCGTCCATCAGTATCACGACGGCAATTTTTGAAATCCACGGTTTTTGCGGCCGGAACGGCGGTTACCGGCGCGGGAATATCGCGGGCCGCCGCAGATCAAGGGGGGGAACCCCTGGCTACTTTGATCGATATCAGCCGGTGCATCGGGTGCGAGGAATGTGTCTATGCCTGCAAAGAGGCCAGTGCCCACAAATTCCCTGAGCCGCAGAAACCCTTTCCAAAGATGCTTCCGGACCGGGTGCCGGTGGAGGACTGGTCAGATAAAAGAGATGTCACTGACCGGCTGAGCCCATACAACTGGCTGTTTATCCAATATGCCACCGGGATCAGGGATGGCAAAGAGATGACCCTGACCATTCCCAGACGCTGCATGCACTGTGAAAACCCCCCCTGTGTGAAGCTGTGCCCCTGGGGAGCGGCCAAACAGGAAGCCAACGGATTGTCCCGCATCGATTCCGGGATCTGCCTGGGCGGCTCAAAATGTAAAAAGGTCTGCCCCTGGGACATTCCCCAGCGGCAGACCGGGGTGGGACTGTATCTGGACCTGCTGCCCGCCTTTGCCGGTAACGGGGTGATGTACAAGTGTGACCGGTGTTACGACCGATTGGAAAAGGGGGAGCAGCCAGCCTGTATCGAGGCCTGTCCGGAACAGGTTCAGGTGATCGGCAAACGATCGGAAATGATGGCTTTGGCCAAAGAAAGAGCCAAAGAGATGGACGGATTTGTTTACGGCCTTAAGGAGAATGGCGGCACCCATACATTTTATGTGTCACCTATTGCCTTTGATCAGCTCACCTATGATACCGGCAGAGGCAAACCCCATCTGAACCCGGTCAAAGATTTCATGGCAGACGGTTCCAATCTGGCTTTGGCCATGGTGATCGCTCCTTTGGCCGGTGCGGCCGCTGCATTGGGTAAGTTCTATAAGTACATCAAAAAAGTGGAGGCGTGATGCCGGAGAATTACACAGGCCGCCGCCTGACATACGGCCTGATTTTGTTTTTCATTACCCTGTCCGGGTTTGCCCAGATGCCGATATTTGACCGCTACTATATTTCAGATATTCCCGGACTGGGATGGCTGGCACAGTTTTATGTGACCCATGCCATGCATTATATCATGGCGGCCCTGCTTCTGGCATTGGGGGCGTATGCCTTGCTGGATGAGGTTTTGGGGTGCAAACGCAGGCCTGCACAGCTGATTTGTCTCAACAAGGGTACATTGACGGCCACCGGCTGGATCAAACTGGTCGCCCTGGCCGGCCTGGTGGTGACCGGATGCCTCATGGTGGTGAAAAATCTGCCCCAGGTGTTTTTTCCCCATTATGTGATAATCGGTCTGGACCTGCTTCACCTGCTGTTCTGCATGGGACTGCTGGGGGCCACGTTTTACTCCTGGATCCGCCAAAAAAAATGGGTCACCGGATAACCCTATTCAGGCAGAGGGGACCGGACGTTGTGCTGCGGTGAGCCGACGTTAAGCGGCGGTGGTCAGATTTTTTTGATGATGGCTGCCACCACCTGTTCTGCCGTGTCGCCGAACAGGGTCTCCACCGGCACCAGATTCAGGTATTTATCATCCCATTCAATCGTTTCGCTTTCCAGTATCCAGTCCTTGAGCCGCGTATATTTGCCTCCCAGGGCCTTGATTTTCTTGAGCAGAGACACGGATTCCGAAGGTTTGAACTCCACGTTCAACGACAGGATATATTCAATGATATTGGAAGTGGATGGATCGGCTGACAGCACCGGAATCACAAGGATGCTTTTTTTGTCTTTCCGGCCCTTGCCGATATAGACGTTGCCTTCTCTGACAATGATGTTTTTGGTGCCCTTGAGCTGGGGATCGGATTCCACCCGGGAGGTCTCGCTGACCAGTGTGCCGGTTTTCTCAAGCACGTTGATCCGGGTCCCCGGAGTGACCTCGCCCAGCAGATTGAGTCCGGTGATCTGATACAGGAGCCCCCCGTTGACCCGGGCAATGACCTCCTGAAGATGTTTGATGACCAGCACGTTTTTGGTGGTGATCTGCGAGATCTGGATCTGATGCCGGGCCAGTGCATCAAACACCAGGCCTTCAAACGTTTCCCTGATTCGGCTGGTACCCACAGTCACGGTCTTGGCCTGATGTTTGATGGCATCCACCGGCCTTGCCATGGCATTGATGGCCTGATTCAGGGTTTTGAAAAACGTATCCAGCATGTTGACCGGCGTCCCTTTGGTCATGAAATCGATTTCAAAATCAGACACGGGCAGTCGGCCGGACAGGTATTTGAGCAGCAGTGTGATATTGGCGGCATTGTCCAGGCCCATGGCAACGGGAAACCCGTTTTCACGGCGTTTTCGGGTGAACCGGTTGTAAAATTGTGCTATCTGTTCCCGGAACGTTTTCTCCAGTAGCACTTCGTATTCATCATGGCCCTGGGCAATGAACTCATCCAAAGTGTCCTGAACCCGGGTCCGGCACTGATACATGAACCGAGACCCTTCGTTGATGGCCAGAGCCGCAGAATACCCCCATAGATGACCCACCAGTGTATTGAGGATGGGCGCAAAGGGTTCGCTGATTTCCGGCACCTTAAAGACGTCCGCCGCGTACAGGTCGAACCTGTCCTCTCCTTTGGTGGTGATAACCACCGGTGCCGCCTTGTGGGCATGGAAATCGCGGTGTCCTTGACAATATCCTTGAGAACGCTCTCCCTGGTTCCGGCCGCACAAACGATGATCAGCGGCTCAGAGGACAGGTCGATGTGCTTCTTGTCTTCTACGTAATCCGAAGAAATGGTTTTGTAGCACAATTCAGACAACTTGATGCGGATTTCATCCGCCGCTGTTTTGTTGGGACCCGATCCCACGGTGGCCCAGTATGTTTTGCTGACGGCCAGGCGGTTCGCAGACGTCTGGATCTCATCTTGCAAACAAAGGACGGCGCGCATTTTGTCCGGAATGGTCTGAAGCTCCTGAATGGCCTTTGTGATATATTCCATAGATCTGGCGTTGGTGACGGCCGCCATGTGCAGGCCCAGTAGCGCGCCGGCCGTGATCTGGGCGTAAAACGCTTTGGTAGATGCAACCGACATTTCGATATCCCGGCCGGAACTGGTGTAAAACACCCCGTCGACCTTGAAGGTGAGATCGGAATCCCGGCGGTTGACGATGGCCATAGTCCTGGCACCCAGTGCCCGGACCATATCTACGGTCCGGTTGGTGTCAGTGGTGGTGCCGGACTGGCTGATGGCCACCACCAGGGTGTTGGCCATGGCCGTGGCAGATGTGTCGTTGCCGTTCATGCAGAAGCCGGACAGCTCCGAAGATTTTACGCCCGGATGTCATACCCCCGGTCTCCCAGATAGGTGTTGAGCAGATCCGCGCATCCCCGGGCTGCCACACCGGCGGTGCCTTGTCCGATAAAATAGATTTTTTTTAGTTGACCGGTTAAAAGATCGGTTTGAAGTGTCTGGGGCATGACCGATTCCGGTATCCGAAGTTCCAAAAGGCCGGTGTCTGGATTTTTTTTCAAATTTGTTTTCCAGGGTTTGTTCCACAGATACCGGTGCTTCATTGATTTCTTTAAGAAAATAATGAGCAAATCCCTGTCGATCGATATCCCTGGCCGTGATCTGGCTGACTCGTATGTTTCGGGAAGAGATGTCGATGATATCACCGGAATAGGAAAAAGAGTGAATGCCCTGGAGCCCCCGGGATTTTCTGATCAAGAATCACGATCTGCCCGGATTCTTCTCCATTGAGTTTGATGTATTCAGACGTCTGTTCCACCACTCCGTAAAGTTCGGACGCCGCGATATAATGGTCCGGACCGATGCCGACGAAAATGGCCTGCCCGCTCCCTTTCTGAGCCAGAAACAGTTTGCCCGGTGCCAGGTCGGTATGCATGGAAATGGCATGGGATCCGTCAAAATCATTGACCGCTGAACGAAACGCCTCTTCAATGACAGCCCCTTGTTTCAGATAGTGCTGAATCTGCAGCGGAATCAGTTTGGTATCGGTGTTGATCCGGGGGTGGATTTTGTCATACAGGGCCTCGTATTCGGTCTTAAGTTCCAGATAATTGTCAATGTCTCCATTGAGGCACACATGAATGGTTCCGGTCGTTTCGATTTCCTTGTCTGCAGGGGTGTTGTCCACGGGATGGCAGTTGGCGTCCGTGATATCCCCCACGGACGCCCACCTGGTATGGGCGCTCACCGACTGGGTATCCAGATGGAAGCCGGTCAGAGCCATGAGAATCAGGTCATTTCGAATCTGGGTGCGGATGAATGCGATGTTGTCCCCTAACGCACCGATCTCCGCTGCATATTTATATACAAATGAAATGGACACCTGGTCTTGGGTGCCGAAAACCGGATTGTTGACATTGATGCAGTTATTGGCCAGTACCGAATGATTGGTCCGCTGCTTCAAAAGACCGGAGAGGCCGGATTCATTCAGATAGTTTTTGAACCGGTTGAATTCAGATGACGAAAGGGTGAACAGCACGGATATACCGGCGGAGTCCCGCCCCCGGACCTCAAGTCGGTCAATACTGTTGAGTACGGCATTGATGCGCTGAAAAATGGATAGGCTTTCCAATGGGCTGGTTTTGAACAGATTGGGAGGCATCAGGTCGGCAATGGTGGTGACATTGCCCAACACCTCCTGTTTCAAGCACCAGTGGATGTCTTTGAGGGTTTCCAAACAGACGGAGAGCTTTTCCACGGTCCGGGGCGGCAGGGTGGGTTTGGTTCGGGTGAACCCATCCTGAAACCGGGTGATGATTTCGGACAGGGTGTCCGCGGTTCGGGACAGGGCCTGGATCTGTTCCGGATCAGAGAACAAGGCGGTGAATTCCTGTTCCTGTTTCAGGGCCCTGACCAGTTCCCAGAGATGATTTAACTCTTCTTTTTCGAGGGATATCGATTCCGGGCCGGACAGCCGGGGCCAGTCATCCGAAAGCGGCATCCGATTTTTAAGCTGGCTGATGCGTTTTTGAAGAATGTTCGGTGGTTCCGGTGGCGGCCCGGATTTTTATCAAATCTCTTAAACGACACCAGAGCGCAGATACCGCAGCACAGACGACTTGGTATCCAGGGAAAAAGTATCAGGGTATTCCCGCCGACCTGGTCCGGGGATTTTCCGACCTGAACAGAAGGAAATATCCTTGCAATTCGGGATATCCGTTCAAAAATCGCTTTGACCGCATCTAACCTCCTTTTTTAAGACTCACGACCTTCTATCGGACTATCGGAATAGATCAATCCGTGGACGGCAGGGATTCAAAGTAATATCTGATCAAGGACCGGGCATGGGCGGCGGCACGGGTGCCGATGTATTTTCCATGGCCCACCACCACGGAAAACGTAATGGCATGGCCCCGGGTTTTGTCTTTTGCAAAACCGGTGAACCAGTCATATTTGACGGTGTGTTCCCGATTGGACAGTGATCCGGTTTTCCCGCCGATACGCAATTGAGACAGCACTTTGTCCCTTGAAAATGATCCGAATGATTTTCGGGCAGTGCCATGGGTCACAGTTTTTTCCATCAGTCCCATCATGGCAGTAGCAGATTCAGGGCTTATGGCGGTGAAAGGCAGCGCCGGCGCGTGCTGGTAAACGGCATTGCCGTTGGCATCCATCACATGGCTGATCACCGCCGGGATCAGGGTCCGGCCTTCATTGAGCAGCGGGGTGATCATCATGGCACCGAAGATCGGGGAGATCAGTGTGTCCCGGTTGAATCCGCATCCCAGTTCCGCCAGGTGAAAGGGATTGTCTTCCATATGAAAAAACCGGTGTCAAACTCCAGGTCCGTGTCCGGGGTCTGGTTGAATCCGAACGCCTGTGCATAGGCGGTTAAGGTATCCCGGCCCAGATATGTCTGTCCCAGCTTGCCGAAAACCGGGTTAATGGATTCAGAAAACGCTTCTTCTAGTGAAACGGTGACCGTGTATTTGTTTTTGATTTCTTTTAGCTGCCGTTTGTACAGGGTGTATTTGTTGCCGTTGAAATGCAGAGGCGTATCCGGGGTATAGTTCAGCGAATCCATGGCAGCAGCGGCTGTGACAATTTTGAAAATACTGGCTGCCGGATACATGGCTTGGGTACAGGGATTTGTGTCGCTGTTTTCCAGGTCAAACCCGGCCATGGCAAGAATATGGCCCTGATATCCGTCCATGACGACAATGGCGATCTGTTCGGGTTTACCCCGGGTCAGGGTTTTCAGGTGATCCACCCGGGCGTTGAGAAATCCGGTCAACCCCACGTCCAGAAAGGTCACTACCTGGACGAACCCGTTCGGGGTGTCTGCCAGAAAAACGTTTTTGGCGGCATTTACCAGATCCTGTTCCTTGATCATCTCCCTGACCTGGGCCTGGGTCAGCTGAATCGGTGATTTCAATGACGGCGCTGACACGGCGGGAGTGTCCGGGATATCGTATCCGGACCGGAATGTGGCAAAACAGCCCATCCCCCGGCAACAGCTGCCATCATCAGAAAAACAACAAAAAGAGGAGCGCCATTTCTGAAAAAAGGACTTTCTTTTTCGTGAAAACAGGTATGCGGCCTGTTGCCGGCGCCAGGAATGTTCGGTCCTAAAATGGCTCACGTCCCACAGTTCCTTGAATCAAGGGTCATTGTGTCGGTTTTTCAGGAACATCCACCCGGGGAAACAGGCTGTCCGGTTTTGCAAGACAGGTGCCCTCCGGCATCTGCTCCCAGGTGCTTATTTGTTCCAGTCGGAAAATCCGCTTTCCGGCTGGGGTATGGTCAATTCCTGAAGCATTTTCCGGCTGGTTTCCGGCATCACAGGATAGATCAGGGCGGCCACGGTTCGCAGCCCTTCCAGCAGGTTTCGGATCACCGCTTCCAGCCGGGGGCGGGTCTTGGGATCTTTGGCCAGGCCCCAGGGTTCATGGGTGTCAATGTATTTGTTCATGCGGGAAATGAACTGCCAGACAGCCTCCAGTCCTTTGTGAAAGGCATAGCCGGCCATGGCCGCTCTGAAATGCCGGATGGTGGCGTCCGCCTCTGGTGCCAAGCTCAGGTCGGAAAAATATCCGAATGCAGGGCCGGCACCTGACCCTTGAAATATTTCAGGTTCATGGACAGCACCCGGGAAAACAGGTTGCCCAAATCATTGGCCAGATCCGCGTTGATTCGGGATACCAGTACATCCTCGGTAAAATTGGCATCCAGGCCGAACACCATCTCCCGCATCAGAAAATACCGGAACGCGTCCACGCCGTACTGGCCTGTGACCTGAACCGGATCGGTGACATTGCCAATGGATTTGGACATTTTGCTGCCCGATACATTCCAGAAGCCATGGACATTCAGCCCGTTGTAAATGTCGAGGCCCCGCGGCTTTGAGCATGATGGGCCAGTAGATGCCGTGGGGTTTGATAATGTCCTTTGCCACGAAATGCCGGGCCGACGGCCAGAATTTTTTAAACAGCGGCCCGTCAGGATATCCTAAAGCGGAAATGTAGTTGGTCAGTGCGTCAAACCACACATAAGTGACATAGTTGTCATCAAATGGCAGGGTGATCCCCCAGGTGAGCCGTGATTTGGGCCGTGAGATGCACAGGTCTTCCAAGGGTTCTTTTAGAAACGAGAGGATTTCGGTTTCATACTGTTTCGGGTGAATGAATCCGGGATGAGTTTTGATGTGGTCGATAAGCCAGTCCTGGTATTGACTCATTTTGAAAAAATAATTGGATTCCTTGATGGATGACGGGGCTGTCCCGTGGTCCGGGCATTTCCCGTCCACAAGCTCCCGTTCCTGGTAAAACCGTTCACACCCGTAACAGTACAGCCCCTCATAACTGGAAAAATAGATATCTCCCCGCGCGTGAATTTTTGACAGCAGGTGTTCCACCACCTGAATGTGTCCGGACTGGGTGGTCCGTATGAACTGGTCGTTTTCAATATGGAGCCGTGGCCACAGATCCTGAAACAGGCGGCTGATTTTTTCGACATATTGGGCCGGGCTCTGGGACTGTTTTTCCGCTGCCTGGACGATTTTGTCCCCGTGTTCATCGGTTCCGGTGAGAAAATAGGTGTCATAACCGTCCATCTGTTTGAACCGGGTAGCCACATCCGTGGCAATGGTGGTGTAAGCGTGACCCAGATGGGGCTTGGCATTGACGTAATATATGGGGGTGCTGAAAAATTGTGTCTTTGGTTCCATGATGAATCCTGTGTGATGGTTGCCCGGCCGCATGACGGCCGGGCCGGTTTTAATCAGTTGGCAGTATCTCGGAAAGCGACGTTTCAATTTCCGTCTGATCGTTCATCCGGACGGTGACCGTTTGTTTGAGAATGTTCTGGCGGATGACTTTCCCTTTGCCCTGGGACAGGGTCAGGATTTTTCCTAACCGGGGCATTGTCTTTTTCAGATGCTGATAGGTCTTGTTTTCAAAGGTCAGACAGCACATGAGCCGGCCGCATACCCCGGAAATTTTGGTGGGGTTCAGCGACAGCCCCTGTTCCTTGGCCATTTTAATGGAAATGGGTTCAAAACTGCTCATGAAAGAAGAACAGCAGAATTCCCGTCCGCATTTGCCGATGCCGCCGCAGTGTTTAGAAAGGTTCCGGATACCCACCTGGCGCATTTCGATCCGCAGGTTGTATTCCTTGACCAGCATCTTGATCAGCTGTCGGAAATCCACCCGTCCGTCCGCAGTGTAGAAAAAGTGAGTTTGTTTCTGTCAAACGTACTTTCCACACTGAACAGATTCATTATCAGGTCCAGTTTCTGGATGCACTGGTTACAAAACGCATGGGCTTCTGCTTCCAGGGCTATGAGTTCCTGACGTCGGATAAAGTCATCCCGGGTGGCCTTGCGGATGACCTGCTTGAGTTTGTCCGGGTTGACATCGGTTTCCACAGGGGGCGTGGCCACCATCCCAAATCCCAGGCCCTGTTCGGTTTCGACAATCACCCGGTCATCCATTTTCAGGTCAAGGTTGCGGCAGTCAAAGTCATAAATCTTACCGGCCGGTTTGAATCGAACGCCTGTCACACGGGTCATGAGGGACTTCCTTGCAAATCTATCAGTTTCAGAAAAAAACGGTCGAAAGTCATGCGAACGGAACTGTTGGATGCCAGCCGTTTTTCAGTTTCATGCAGTTCATCCATCCAGAAGAGAGGAGTCTCGCTATGGATAGATGGACCGATGTCCCGGAATGAATCAATGCAATCGTTGTTCAGCAGTTTGTCAGGCGCGTGCCGGATGATACACAGATCCCGGAAAACGGTTTTCATGATCGCCAGGCCCGGTGCCACTCTTTCAGCATCATGACTCAGGAATTCAGACAGGCCTAAAGCCGTCTGTATGTGATGAAACCGGGCCTGGAAATCAGACGGCACAGTTGCCTGATCATCCAGGGCCGGGTGGTCTGCCAGTCCAGCCCGGATCCTGAGCCTGTTCCGGGTTTTCTTGGGATTCCGAAGCACCGGTTTCAGGCGCACCGACCAGGATTTCAGCCAGGTCCATGTCCGTTCCGGCGGTGGCTGCCGCAATGCCGGCCCATTGGGTATCAATCGAATAAAGCGCACTCAGATGGGCGGCCAGGGCTGATCCTGACAATGGAGGAAACCGCAGGGACTGGCACCGGGAAAGGATTGTGGGCAGCAGTCCGGACCGTTCCCGGGCCAAGAGAATGAAAAAGTTTTTCAGGCGGTTCTTCCAGTTCCTTGAGCAGCGCGTTCTGAGCCTGAGGGTTCATCTGGCCGGCCTCTGTGATCAACACCATGCGGTATGAGGCTTCATGGGGCCGGGTTCCTGTCCGGGCTATCATTTCCCGAATCTGGGAAATGAGGACGGTTTTTGGCTTTTTGCCGGTGCTACCACAATCATATCCGGATGCTGGTTTGTGTTAATTTTTCTGCAGGACCGGCACTGGTTGCAGGGTTGAGCCCGCTTTCCCGCGCAGTTGACTGCCTTGGCAAACCGATAGGCCGCCTGTTTTTGCCGGAACCGGGAAGACCTGTGAACAGCAGGGCATTGGGAATTTTTCGGGTCTCGCTAATACGATCGAGTTCAGACAGAGCTGTGGGAAAATCGTTTGGGTGAACTGTCATAAAATATCCGGAATGACGGGCTAGTAGTCCACCCGCTCCTTGAGCTCTTTACCGCATTTGAAAAACGGAAGCCGCTTGGGAGGAATCTGTACTTTTTCACCGGTTTTGGGATTTCGGCCCATATAGCTCTGGTATTCTTTGATATGGAAGCTGCAAAATCCCCGGATTTCAACACGCTCTCCTTTGATAAACGCGTCTGAGAGCGCATCGAAAAAAATTTTTACCACTTCCGCCGCTTCCGACTTGGTCAGAGATGTCCGGTCTTTTAATGCAGAAATCAATTCAAGTTTATTCATACATCCTCATGTATTGGTTATGAAAAGTTGTTCCTTAGTGAATATTTAAAAATAAATAAAAAGTCAAGGAGTTATGACAGGGAATCCGGTATTTTTTCCACCTGGTCTTCATCGATTTCCAC
>LQAH01000290.1_pt1 | contig 12899 bp, 18 predicted proteins | sample 1535791 | NCBI WGS metagenome assembly LQAH01 (sample SAMN04331585, study PRJNA305678) | bioreactor metagenome | isolation source: bioreactor_4 inoculated with Wadden Sea sediment 2nd replicate of a... | place: Germany:Bremen
CCTCGGCAAACCGATGCCGGTTCATCAGACAAATCCCTTTGCATAGAACCAGGTCTTTGCTGCCGGGAAAATAGGCCAGACCCTGATCCAGGACGGCGATTGCCGGATCCGGCTGCCGGTGTTTGATAAAAAGCATGCCCTGCCCCAGAAAGGCCCGAATGTCCGGGTGACAGGCCAAAGCCTTTTCAAACAGGGCTTTGGCAGTGCCGTCCGGATCTGTAATGCGGTCATCGGTGCTATAATCCCCGTGGGAAAAGGTCATGCCCAGACGGGAGAGAAAATCTGCATGAAACCGATCCAGGGACAGATCATCCGCCAGTTTGACATTTTTTGCAAACTGCGGCAGGTGATCATAAAATGCCTTGCGCAATGCGTTTCCAAACTGCCGGACCTGGTCAAAATCCAGATGCCCGTCCATCTCGAACCAGGGCAGGTCCTCGATTTTCTGGTGCCAGACCTCATCGGTGACCCGGCCGTTTTCTTTGCCTGCTCATATAGCCGGGTTCCGGGAAAGACCACCAGCATATAGAATACCGCGCCTAAAGGTTGAAGCTGCATCAGCAGATCAATGCTCTCCTGGATGGTGTCCGGCGTTTCGCCGGGCGACCCATAGATGAAATAGGCCCGGGGGATCATGCCGGCGGCGGCGGTCTGTTGAAAAGCCTGAACCGCCACGGCGTTGGGAATCGGTTTTCCCAGCCGTTTCTTGATGGTATCCGATCCGGTTTCTACCCCATAGCTGATCTGAATGCACCCGGCTTTGCGCATCATGGCCAGCAGGTGCGGGTCCATACGGTCCACCCGGGAGATGGCGTGCCAGGTGATGGTCAGGTCGGCATGGATTAGTTTTCGGCACAATGCCATGACTCGGTCCCGGTCCATAGTAAAGGTGTCGTCACTGATATAAAAATGGGAAATGCCTTTGCCGGCAAGGGTTCGGATCTCCTCGAAGAACCATTCCGGAGAATGGAACCGGACGTTTCGGGTGCCCCAGAACAGGGGTGATCCACAGAAAGTGCAGGCACCCGGACACCCCCTTGACATGGCCAGGTGCTGGTACGTAAAGTACCGGGATGGATGCACCAGCCGATCCAGGTCCTGGATCAGCGGGGCCGGTCCGGTATGCTTGAGCGTGTTTCCGTCCCTGAACACCAGACCCGGAATCCGGGAGAAATTCTGCCATTTTTTTGATCCTTTCTGCCGTGTTGTCCAGCCAGGGCGTGAACCAGTGCCAGGCAGGTCTGTTCACCTTCCCCTTTGACGATAATATCCAGGGCCTGGCAGGCGGAAAAAAATAATCCACCATAAATGTGGGGGCAGGTCCGCCGAACACGATCACGGTTTGGGGCCGCATCTGTCTGGCGGTCCTGGCTAGGGACATGGCGGAGAACCGGGTGGGATTGGTCACGGAAAATCCGATGAAATCCGGCTGAAAAGTGTCAAGGGCTTCGGCGAATGCGCTATCCGGGTCGGTCACACTGGGTTGTGCCAGGTTGAGAATGGCTGCCTCAAAACCGGCGTCCAGCATTTGGGCTGCCAGATAGTAAAGGCCCTGCGGCACCACCGTGGCATCCGCATCGGTGACACGGGGATCCAGGCAGACCGGGTTGACGAACAGCAGTTTCATGTTAACACGTTTGTAACGATTGCGCCCGAAACCGGGATGATTCCCCGGAATCTGGCCGGGGCATGGATTGTTTTCATGTTCCGTTGCAAAAAACACCCCGGGCAGCCCACGCCGTTCATGAAACCGTTAAGAAAATCAGGTCATCCAGGGATCGTTTGGGCACATGGTGGATTTGGTTGTCATCACGGAAATACTTGATGCTTCCATCCGGCCCAACCTCATCAATCACGGCTTTTTCCACCGGTTTTCCCAGGGCCACCACCAGCTTGATTTCCAAGGGGTCCGGGATATCCAGAACCGCTTTGAGTTTCTTGATGTTGATGGCCCCGAACATGCACCCGGCCAGGCCTTTAGCCCGGGCCCCCAGCAGGAGGGTCTGTGCTGCGATCCCGTGGTCGCACCAGAATTTGTCCGAGATAGTGTGATCTCCGGTGATCACGATATAGGCGGTGGGCCGTTCGGATGGGTCCGGGCCGGGCCAGTCGGTCAGATATGCGGCCCATCCCAGGCAGTCAAAAATGGACTGATTGGTCTGTTCATGGGTGGAGAGTATATATTTCAGGGGCTGGTTGTTGGCGGCGGACGCACAGTGCCGGGCCAGATCCACCAGTTCGATCAAGTCCTTCTGGCTGATCTTGAACGTGTTGTCAAACCGGCGGCAGGACCGGTTTTCCCTGACCAGGGTTTTGAATTCGTCAAAAGATGTCATGGAAGTATCGTCCTTATTCTTTGCAAGGCACCCGTTCAAACCGGGGCATGTTAATGTCGATCCATTCAAGGATTTTGTCCATCTCTTCAGCCACCTGTCTCAAAGCGATGCCCCGGTGGCTCACCTGTGCCTTTTGTTCCATGGGCACCTGGGCAAATGTTTTGCCGAATTCGGGAAAAAAAACAGAGGATCATATCCAAAGCCATTTTCACCCGAAGGCTTTCTTGTGATGATGCCTTCGCAACGGCCTTCATAGGTCAAAGCGGCGCCGGTGGGGACGGCAATGGAGATCACGCATTCGAAGGCGGCTTTCCGGGTTGTCATGGGGTTTCAGATTTTTGAGCAGCCTGTCCACATTGTCGGAATCGGTGGCATGATCTCCGGCATACCGGGCGGAACGTACGCCCGGGGCCCCGTCCAGGCTTCCACACACAGGCCGGAATCATCGGCCATGGCCGGGTATCCCAGGACACGGGCTGTAAACGCGGCTTTTTTGTAGGCATTGTCGTCAAAAGTGGCCCCGTCCTCAATGACCGGCGGGATGGGTCCGAAATCGGCCAGATTTTTGATATCCAGGGGAAAATTCTTTAAAAGGGCCTGGATCTCCCGGGTTTTACCCGGGTTGGTGGTGGCCAGTACCAGAATCTGTTTCAATGGGAAAACTCCTGTTTCTTGAAATTTTTTATTCGTGCATTATTGTCTTGACAGTATAAGACGCAGCCGTGCTTTTGTAAAGGCAGCCTTGTTTATCACAAGGGACGTCATCACTGATTGTGAGTCTGTCCCAACGGAGGTATATATGTTTGCCAATGCCATGGAAGTTTTCAAGCTTCTGGATAAATCCAACTGCAGAGACTGCAATGAGCCTACCTGTCTGGCGTTTGCGTCAAAGGTGTTCCTCGGGCAGAGAGATTTGTCCGACTGTACCCACCTGACACCTGAGATGGCTGCCCGTTACAGCAACGTATCTAGAAAAGGATTCAATCCCGGGGAATCGGATTATGAAAAGGAGCTGGCAGCCATGCAGGACCGGGTCAAAGGAATCGACCTGGAAGAGGCGGCCTGCCGAACCGGAGGCCGGTTTGACGGAAAATGGCTGACCCTTCGGATATTCGGCAAACCGTTTTCCGTGAACCGGGAAGGACGTTTCAAGTCGGACCTGCACATCAATCCCTGGATCACCGGTCCGGTGCTGACCTATGTGCTGGAAAGTAAAGGAATTTCCATCGCCGGCCAGTGGGTCCCCTTCCGTGAACTTGCCGGTGCCAGGGAGCTGAACGGTCTGTATGTGAAACGCACGGAAGAACCGTTGAAAAAGATGGCAGATACCCATCCGGACCTGTTCGAGGATCTGGGCTTCATTTTCAATGGGAAGGAAATAGAGGAACAGTATCAGTCCGATATTTCCATGGTGCTGTATCCGCTGCCCTGGTGCCTGTGATGATCTGTTACTGGAAACCGGATGACGGCCTGGATTCAGACCTGCACCTGTTCTATGACAAAAGCGCATCAGACAACGGCGGCAGTGACATGGTGTTCCGACTGACTGCCGGCATTGTGCAGATGTTTGAAAAACTGGCTAAAACCCACGGCTGGAGCACGGCGACTGGAGCCGATTGACGGCAACATCGGGATCAATTTAACGGCCACACCGGCATCCACGGCTTAGGCTGTCAGATATCCATTTGGATACCGATCAGTTCTTCCACCTGGTCCAGGGTCAGGTCGATGGTGTCCCGGCATATCTGGTTCACCTGCCCAATATCCGGAAGGCTGGAAATTTTTTCCCGGGTCTGGCGGAGGGTCAGCAAAATCGCGTTTTGCGTGTCGATACCAACCGGAGATGCAGCCAATTTTGGAGCCAGCTTTTGAATCACCCGCTCAATTTTTTCTTTGGCGTGCCGCCGGGATGTTTCGAGCTTTTTTGCTTCAATCTGTTGGTAACAGGCATTTACCGAGTTGAAAAGATTCCGGGCTTTTGATATCCGGTCAAACGGGTCTGAAACGGTGAATATCTCTTTCAGCCCATGATATGCCGCCGCAGCCTCCGTATTTTTTTCGATGGCTTCCAGATTTTCCCTGAACCCGGGCAGGGCCTGTTTGACCTGATTCCAGAAAGTCAGATCCTTTGTATAGAATTTATTGATTTTTTGAATGTCATCTGCGGCTGCCGCCAGTGGAACGGCCAGTTCATAACAGTTGGTGAGAAGCGCATGGGCTGTCTGATTTTTAAGCAGGTGATCTGTTAGGGAAAGCAGTTCTTTGATCCGGACGATTCCCGGGTACCCGTCGGCTTTGGACCGGGAATGCCAGGTTTGCAGATCCGTGCGCCATTGCCGGATCCGGTTCAACATGACATATGCGACGACATGCTGGTCTGTGCTCTCCGCAGGGGGGAGGTTCATGGATTGAAACGTCTGTTGCACCGCTTGAAACAAGGATTCCGGAACCTGTTTGTTCAGCACGATCCGGATGTCTGTGCACGGATCTTTCATCAGGGCTTTTTTGCATTCCGGTGCAGTGATCGGCTGGTTGTCATGGTAAAAGCCGATTTTCAGTTCATGGACAAATCCGAAAATCAGCTGCAGAATATCGAATGCCTGGAGCGGATTCACAGTGGACAGTTCCTGGATGACGGCATGCAGCCGGGCCTGTCCTTCCGCCATGCACTGCCGGGTGATATATGACAAAACCAGGTCTGTCAGTTGGGAATCATCCAGCTCCAACCCGAACAGGATCTGTCTGGGGCCGATTTCAATCTCCCGGACCGACTTTTTTTTAGCAATGGTTCCATTCCATTAACAGACATGCCCTGCCGGGCATAATACGCCATGAAAGTATTTGATGCACTATTCAGTTCTCGTATAACAGTGCCGGCACAATCTCCTTGATGACACCCGGCTGCCAGCGATTGTTTTTTTGTCCTCATTGGCAACCGGTTACAGCTTATCTGATTTGGTTTGCTTGTCAAGTCCTGTTCAAAATGGCCAGGCTTTTTCAGGGTGAACGCCGTCAACCATCCTGGAATTCGCCAACCCTGTTTCAGGATGAGCGGAAATAGGTATTGGAGGGCTGGTTTTTTTTCACCTGATATGGCATGGTAATCCATCGGTGATAATTTTAAACGGAGTTGTTGACATGAAGGTGATTCACTGGACAGAGTGCGAGGAAAAACAGATTGACCGGTTTCCGTACAAAGGGAAACAGCTGGATGTCATCGGCACCAGCATCCGCTGGCTGTCCCAGCATGGGGAGGACGAAAGCGGAATCCCTGAATACGGGCTGCGGTTTTTACTATCCAGCCGGGGGACAGATTCCCATCCACAACCATTTTATCACCAGACCATGTATATTCTGTCTGGTGAGTTCGAGTGCTGGGAATTTGATGCAACCACCGATGAACTCAAGAAAAAAGTGGTGTGCAGACCCGGAACATCTGTCTATATCCCGAGTATGCATCCCCACGGCATGAAAAATATGACCGATGAACCCGCCACTTTTTTATGCTGCATCTGCAATGTCTATGATGAAAAAGCAGGGCTTTGAACCGCCTTTGACGGGGCTGCGTCCTGATATGAGTCAGATCCGGTTGATCGGTACATCGGCCAGCTGTTCTTCGAGATAGTCATCCATCAACTCTTTATACCGGGCTTCCGGAAAGTTTTGGCCGCAGGACCTGCAGCAAAACAGAACGCTGGTTCAGGTGTGCCGGATGTAAAGGTCTCCACCACAGGCCGGGCATTTTTTTTGATGTTCATGGAAGGATCATACAAAATTTTGGATGATTTTTCAAATATCTTTTTACAGAAACAGGAGAAATGAAAAGAATGACCCATAAAAAGATTTCACTGGTATGTTTCAGCCCCACCACCACCACGAAAACCGTGCTGGATGCCATCGCAAGGGGTACCGGATATGCGGTGGACAGGTATGACATCACATTGTCTCAAGCCAGAGAAAAAATCCCGCAAAAACTGAACACTTCATTGATTGTTTTCGGGGCACCGGTTTACAGCGGCAGAGTGCCGAAAGTGGCGGCGGAGTGTTTCAGACAGCTGTCTGTATCGGGGATTCCCGCCGTGCCGGTCGTGGTTTACGGCAACCGGGAATATGAGGATGCGCTGCTGGAGTTGAAAGATATCTGTATCCGGTGCGGAGGGGTTCCTGTGGCAGCAGGGGCGTTCATCGGTGAGCATTCGTTTTCCACCCCACCGGCGCCCATTGCCCCTGGCCGGCCGGATGAAAACGATCTGACATTGGCAGTTGAATTCGGACAAAAATCGGCCGCCTGATGGAATCAATTGAACAGGACAAACCGGATGCCACGGTTTCGGTTCCAGGCAATTATCCTTATAAAAAACCCACGGTCGCCATAGGCGTGCCATTCATTGATGTGTCGGATGACTGCACTGCATGCGGTATCTGCGTGGCGGTGTGTCCGGTGGATGCGATCAATGAAGAACAGGGCTACTGCACCCTGGATGATGTCTGTATCCATTGCTGCGCCTGTATCAAAGCCTGTCCGGAATCTGCACGGATCATGAAGGATGGTTTGTTCAAAGAGTTTGCCGCCAAACTGAATCAGACCTGCGGTGTGCGAAAAGAACCGGAAACCTTTCTGGCCGGCATGGGGTAATGGGTGGTATGGATATCTGTCCCTGATATGTTTTTTTAGTTGACAAAGAATCAATGGCGGTTATTTGTATAGAGTATGGTTTTCCCTTGTGTAATACTTATTCACCAGGGACAGACAATGACATGAACCCTGAAATAAAAAGGAGGCGGATGATGCCAGCTGTTGGAGAAACCTACAAATGTGAAATATGCGGAAATGTTGTGGAAGTAAAGGAAGCCGGCGGCGGGGAACTGGTCTGTTGCGGCCAGCCCATGGAAAACAATAGCCCGGTAGTAGTCACTTTGAAATGACAATTGAAGCGCAGAAAACACATTACGATTGTTTTCTGCGCTTCAGTTTTAAATCACGCGGTTTCGAGGGCCAGGTCTCAATCGATCAGTGAATCCAGCATATACAGAATATCGCTTTCCCGGGACGGATAAGGGGCCATGATATGGTCGTCCCGGATTTTTCTGACCGGCGTGTTGTCGATCATGGCCTGTTTAAAGGCGTTGACCAGGCCGGTGGTGTGGTCCCCCAAAAATGAGCCCCTAAAATGGTTCCGTTTTTATCCGCCAGGATTTTGTAGGCGGCATGCTTCATTCCGACCCGGCGGTAAGTGGGCCAGTTCACTCCGGTTTCAAAACTTTTCCAATACGGCGTGTTTTCCTTCCGGAGCGTTTCTTCGGTTTTTCCCACCATCCCCAGCTGGGGGTAGGTGAATAATATGGCCGGAACGGACCGGTAGTCCATGGCTGGCAGTGCTATCCCCTTTTCCATAGCCATGACGGCACCGGCTGCCACATGCGCTTCCATATCTGCCACCCGGGCCAGCATCACGGTATCGGTACAGTCACCAATGGCGAAAACCGAAGGAACCGAGGTCTGCATGGAGGGATTGACGGCAATTCCTTTGCCGGATGATTCAATTCCGGCAGCCTCCAGGTTGAGCGTTTTGATATTGGGAGTCCGTCCGGCACTGTTCACCACCCGGTCCACCGCCAGAGATGGGCCGGATTCAAAATGAACAATGTATTCATCACCGGTTTTGGTTACAGATGTCACCGACACCCCGGTCTGTACCTGAATACCCTCTGCCTGAGATGCCTTGACCAGCTGGGCCACCAGGTCCTTGTCAAAAGGGGCTAAAGGCCTGTCGCCCGCTTCCAGAACATGAACCTGCCCGGCCGCACTGCCCAGGCGTGCCGCAAAATGGGCGAATTCGAAAGAGATGAACCCGCCGCCGATGAATGCGATACGTTGGGGCAACTCAGTCAAGTCCAGAAAATCATCACTGGTAATCAAATGGGCTGCCCCGTCTATGGGCAGGGTTGCCGGCAGAGCCCCGGCGGCGACAATCACATACCGGCCCTGATAATCGCGGTTGTCAATGTGCAGGGTATGGCCATCCAAAAATTGCGCCTGCCCCGGCAGATAATCGATATCAGCGCCTTTGAGGCCTGTGATGGTATTTTCGGGAATTTTTGAGGTAAACCGGGTTTTTCCTTTTGAACCTGCTCCCAGCTGAACCGAGGTGGGTCTGTGATGCCTTTTCCCATGAGGTGGCGGCTGCGGGCCGAAATTTCCATGGCTTCATAAAACCATTTTTTTGCCTGACAGCCTTTGAGTGCACACACACCTCCGGGTGCGGGACTGTTTTCGGCAATGGCCACGCGATATCCGTCCGCAGCCAGATCAAACGCGGCCGTCTGCCCGGCCGTCCCGGTACCGATCACGATGACGTCAAATGTTCCATGCTTCCCCTTTCGGAATAATATTTTTGAATCACTGTTCAGGTTGGTGTCAAGCATTACTCCAACGATACACTTTATGAAAAAATGTCCGGTCCTGCCTGATAAGGCCGCACCGGACAAGTTAAGTCCATCACCAAAAATCAGACGTTCCAGATTTGGTTAACTTTCGATCACCCCGGCACGGACCCCTTTCAGGTAGTTCATGCAGTAATTGTCATGGCCCAGGAGCATGTCCGCGGTTTTGATGGTACCCATGATCTTTTTGTCCAAAGGATCGATGATGGCGGAATCCATGCCTGAAGACATCATCAGGGTGACAAAGGTGCGGTTGATGATATGCCGCTGGGGCAGGCCGTAGGAAATGTTGGACAGGCCGCCGGTAATGTGCACGTTCGGAAACTCGGCCTTGATGGCCCGGACCGCATCCAGGACCATCACCCCTTTGGTGACGTCCGTGGAAATAGGCTGAACCAGGGGGTCCACATAGATGTTGGCAGTGGGGATCCCGATCTCGTTGAGTTCTCCCACCAGGGCTTTGGCCCGGTCAACGATATCACTGGACTGGGTGGGCATGCCGCCGTCATCCATGCACAGGGCGATCACCTTGCAGTCCTTGCCTTTCAAAAACGGAATCATGTTGTCGAACCGTTCCTTTTCCAGGCTGATGGAGTTGATCATGGGGGTTTTTTCCACCATGGCGAATGCCATCTCCAGAATGGCCGGGTCCGGGCTGTCCAGGGCCAGGGGCACCTTGGCAATGGGCTGGATGGTTTCCAGCAGCCATTTCATGTCCTCTTCTTCATGACCAATGCGGGCCCCGGCGTTCACGTCGATAAACGCGGCCCCAGCTTCCTGCTGCCTGGTGACATCATCGATGATGTACTGGGCGTTTCTATCCGCCACAGCAGCCTGGACCAGCTTTCTGGAGGTGTTGATGCGTTCTCCGATTACTTCAAACATGGGTCTCTCCTTATTCGTATCCCTTATGCGGCAAGACGTTTGGCCAGTTTTGCGGCAGACCCGGCATCCGGAGCAAATCCGTCCGCACCGATCTCATCGGCGAATGACTGGGTGACCGGGGCCCCGCCCACCATGATTTTTACCTGATCCCTGACCCCTGCTTCCACAATGGCGTCAATGGTTTGCTTCATCATGGGCATGGTGGTGGTCAAAAGTGCAGACAGGCAAACGATTTTGGCATTGGTTTCCTTGATTTTGGCGACAAAGTCTTCCGGCGAAATGTCCACACCCATGTTGGTCACCTGCATGCCCGCACTCTCCATCATCATGGCCACCAGGTTCTTGCCGATATCGTGCAGATCCCCCTTGACCGTGCCGATGATCACGGATGCAGCGGCAGTGCCTTCCCCTTCCGCCAGAAGCGGTTTGAGGATGGTGACGCAGTTGGCCATGGCATGGGCTGCCATCAGTACTTCCGGGATGAACATGTCTCCAGATTCCATTTTCTCGCCCACAATGTCCATGCCGGCGATCAATCCTTTGTTCAGAATATCGCTTGCCGGCACGTTCTGGTCCAGGGCTTCTCTTACCAGGCTTTCGAGTTTGGCTTCGTCACAGGCCACCAGGGCTTCGGTAATCGCATTGAAATCAGTCATTTTTTCTCCTTTATTGTTTTTTACGTGTTTCAACAAAATCGGTCAATTGCTTTTCAATATCCGGATTAATGTCAGGCCGTTCATAGGCGGCCAGCCGCTGTGCCACTTTGTCTTCAGCGATCTGATAGATGTGCTGCCTCCCTGCTTTGGCCCAGGCATCCTTGTTTTTCCGGCTCATCAGGGTCGGCATGAAAAATTCAGTCCGGCACAACTGGAAGGTTTTGGGATGGGTCAGGTATTGCCCGCCGATACCCACCTGTTTGATGATATCCAGATCAATGGCGTCATCAGTCAGAGTAACGGGTTTGATCATGCTTCTTACCATACCGCATAGCTCTTCGTCCACCAGAAATTTTTCAAAGCTCATGGCGATGTAAGAGCCCAGGATGCCGCAGGCATGCAAAATGAAATTGATGCCGCTGGTGGCAGCCGTGTAAAGCGCCAGAGCGGATTCCGGCTCCGGCCTGGGCATCGGTGCACAGGGAATCGGTCAGTCCACCCCCGGATCTGGAGGGCAGGTTGTAGAACCGGGCCATCTGGGCCACCAGATGGATGTTTTGGACAGTTCCGGCGCACCGATGGACAATGCCCCGGTTTTCATGTCCATGGCGGACGAGGTGGAGCCGTAGATGACCGGTGCACCGGGCCGCACCAGCTGGGCCAGGGTGATGCCGGCCAGGATTTCGGCGTTCTGAAGGGCCAGGACACCGCCCAGGGTCACCGGGCCGGAACCGCCGGCCATGATCAGGGACGCGACCACACAGGCCTGGTTGTGCCGGGCCAGTTCGATGAGAGATCCGAGCATTTCATCGGAAAACTGCAGCGGGGACAGAGAGTTGATCAAAGACACGGACACGGCCTTATCCATGATGTTTTTCTTGCCGCCCCACAGAATTCCGGCCATCTCGATGCCGTCCAGGCGCTGGCGGGATACCGGGCTGCCCATAAACGGCTTGTCGCACAACAGCATGTTGGACAGATTCAGGTCCAGGTGTACGGTCTGGTGAGGCATGTCTGCCGGTTCCACCATCATCCATCCGTTCATGTCGATATAGGGCGAGGTCTGGATCAGTTTACAGAAGTTGTCATAGTCTTCCATGGTGGCCTGGCGTTCGTTGCCTTTGGCATCCATGATAAAGGGTGCCCCGTACCCGGGCAGAAAACAAAGTCATCCTCACCGATTTCCACGGACTTCTGCGGGTTTCTGGCGTGGACCGTGAACCGCTTGGGTGCGGTTTCCAGGGCTTTTTGAACTGCGGATTCCTCAAGGAACACGGTGGCGCCCTCCACCGTGAATCCGTTGTCCTTGAAAATGGCTAATGCTTCTTCATCGTTGAAGGCCACTCCGGTGGTCTTCAGAAGATCCATGGCCGCATCATGGATCTTTTCCATGTCCTGCCGGCTCAGTTCCTGCATTCGGTCATACATGATGGTTCCTCCTTGCATTCGGACCCAACGGCCCACTGGTTAATATGGGTGGTTTCGCGTGATTTGTTTTTATACGGATTCAACCCTTTAAACAGGCTGAACAGGGCCAGGGAGACGGCAGCGGAATTGGCGGAGCCGAACAGCATGCCGAACCAGGAAAAATTGAAGAATTTGGGGCGGCCTTCGGGCAATCTCAGTTTCATGGTCCCGCAAGCGAGCCCCATGAGCACAAAGTATCCCGTGACCAGAAAAACACCGCAAGCAGATATAGCCAGGTCCACATGGTGGCGGTCCAGGTGAACACGGCATTGCTCACGGATGCCATTCTGTCTGGAAACAGAACCGACCCGAGCACAAATGCAACGGTCCCCTGTCGGACATCCAGAAAACCATGGAATCAAACGATCGGGTCGAAGCAGTCGGTCGGGTCATTGACAACCTCTTGAAGCAGTGAATGTATTTCGGGTTTTCGGGGACCCGTTATAGTCAGTTCAGGAAATCCCGTGCTTATGTCTTGTCGTTATGTTTGTCGTTTTCCCTGAAATAAAGCAGGATTGGTGCCATCACAATTTTGTTTGGGACGGATTTTGGTCCGGTCCTGAAACCCCTGCTATGAAAGGGGATGTGTGGGGTTTTGCTCAAAAAGGAAGATACAGGAACCGGTCAAAAGTGAAAAATTATTTTCTTATAATTTGGTGAATTGATGAAAAAATATTGTCTTATGAAAAATTATTTTCAATTCCTGGGCAGATAGTCAGCCCTGCAAAGCCGGTGTTTTCTGATTTTATAGTGGAGCAGCTGTCTGGATATGCCCAGTTGCCGGGCTGCCCGGGTCACATTTCCCTGACAGGCAGAAAGGGCCTCATTTACGGCCAGCCGCTCCCGGTCTGCCTGGATCTGTGCCAAGGGCCGGCCGGAATCCGGCTGGCCGTCGGCCGGGGAAATCGTCAAAGGGCTGATGGCCTGAAGGCCTGTCGCCCTTGGCCCGGGCGGTCGGCAGGAACGGGGTTGTCCATGGGCTCCAGGGTATCCAGCCCCGGGGTGAACGGGTCTATGCCCAGGATTTTTCCTGACCCGCCAGGTTCAAGGCGCCTTCAATGAGATGTTCCAGTTCCCGGATATTGCCTGGCCATTGATAGATCTGAAACAG
>LQAH01000291.1_pt1 | contig 12849 bp, 22 predicted proteins | sample 1535791 | NCBI WGS metagenome assembly LQAH01 (sample SAMN04331585, study PRJNA305678) | bioreactor metagenome | isolation source: bioreactor_4 inoculated with Wadden Sea sediment 2nd replicate of a... | place: Germany:Bremen
TTGGAATACTTACAGACGGATATCTTTATATAAAGGGACGGATTAAAAACCTTATTCTCGGTCCCAGCGGAGAAAATATATATCCTGAATCTATTGAAGGTGTTATTAACAGTTTTGATTTTATTTGAAGATTCTCTGGTTTATGACAGTAAGGGGAAAATAGTAGCTCTTGTTCATATAAACCGCGAGGAAATTGCTGCAAAATTTGAAGAGCTGAAAAAGATGCTGCAGAAAGCAAAAAACATCTTCAGGATTACCTTTCAACGCATCTTGCGGATGTCAGGAAGAAGGTAAATGCACAGCTTAACAGTTTTCCAAAATCAGCGATATCAGGGAACAGGAAGATCCCTTGAAAAACACCTACAAAAAAATAAAAAGATTTCTTTATATCAAACAAAGGTAAGGATAAAAGAAAAAAGAAATAAAATCCTGACTAATCGGGAATCTTTCACAAAGTCTGCTTCTGCTGTCTGAAATATGATGGAAGAAGCAGACTTTTCTTATATACAGCCTTATGTAAAGTATCAAAATATAATAATTTATCCGTGTTCTGCTGCACAGCATTCTGAATTTTTAAGTATATTCTCTGCATTTCGAAGCTGATTAGATATTGAAACATTATAAAATATGTCTGTAAACAAATATACTGTTGAAAATTTTATAAAAAACATTAAAAGACAAATAATATAAGGATAAAAATGATTGACTGCCGAATAATCACGGTTTATGATATTTGTAGTCAAATGAAACAGAAGATATATATTCATTTACATTTATTGTTATTCTCATTGGATTTTTCCTTTTCCTGTCAGCAGGGCATTCTATGAAAATGCATATCATTTTCTCCTGAACTTGTGTCGTTTTTTAAGTTTCTGCTTCTTGCAACATTCGGGGAAGCTGCAGGTGCCAGGATCCGGACAGGAAGATATATCCCTGAAAACTTCGGGATTCTTCCCAAAGCAGTAATCTGGGGCTTCTGGGGTATGGCAATTTCTGTTTCCTTCAGGATATTTGCATCCGGAGTAGGAAGCTTTCCTGTTTTTACCGGTATAGATTCAGTTTTTATGATTTATCTTAAAAGCTTTCACTGTCTCTTTTTTTATGAATATATTTTTTGCTCCTGTAATGATGCTTGGACACAGAATTACCGACCTTCATATTTCTGACGAAGGGGGCAGGTTCTGTATCAGAAGATTTAATACAGCGGAAATACTTAAAAAAATAGACTGGAACTTTTTTCTGGGGATTTTCTTATGAAGAAAACTATCCCGCTTTTCTGGATACCTGCTCATACAATTACATTTCTTCTGCCGGAAGAGTTCCGTGTACTGTTTGCTGCTGTTCTGTCAGTAATGCTTGGTGTGCTTCTTAGTTTAGGAAGCAGACATACAGATATATAAACAAAACAATATATCAGTCCTCATAATTTATGGGTTCTGTTTTGTATAAAAGGCTTCCCTGTTTTTCTGAACTTATCTATTTTACTTATCCGGAAGTCTGCTAAATCTAATTTCAGGAGTTTAATATGCAGGAAGTATTGGTGCTTGGCGATGAAGCAGTTGCTCTCGGAGCTGTAGATGCAGGTTTATCAGTTGCATACGGATACCCGGGTACACCGTCTACAGAGATAATGGAATATCTTATCGGATACAGTGAGAAAAAAGATACCGGGCTTATAGCCAGGTGGTGTACTAATGAAAAAACAGCGACCGAAGGAGCAATAGGTGTTTCTTTCGGAGGAAGAAAAGCGCTTGTAACAATGAAGCATGTGGGACTTAATGTTGCATCCGATGCTTTTATGAATTCCGCTCTTATGAAAATACACGGAGGTCTTGTACTTGCAGTTGCAGATGATCCGGGTATGCATTCATCACAGAATGAGCAGGATTCACGTTTTTTTGCAGATTTTGCAAAAGTAGTCTGTTTTGAACCTAAGGGCCACCAGGAAGCTTATGATATGACTAAAGAGGCATTCAAAATTTCTGAAATGTTTCATGTTCCTGTTGTAATCAAGCTTGTTACAAGACTTTCACATTCAAGAGCTGTTATCCAGAGGGGTGAAACAGCAGAAAGAACAGATTACGGTAAAGCTCCTGATAGAAAAGACTGGATGGCAATTCCTGCTCTTTCAAGAGGAAACTGGAAACATCACCTTGATCTGCAGAGGGATTTTGAAAAATATTCTGAAAGCAGTGATTTTAATCCGCTAAATATTAATCCTGAAAGAAAAGATATTGCGGTAATTACTACAGGCCTTGCGGGAAATTACTATATGGAAAATTTAACAGATTTAAACCCTGCCCCGTCCCACCTTCACATAGGTGTTTATCCAATGCCTGAGGAAAAATAGTAAAATTGTGTGACAGCGCAGAAAAGTCATAGTAATAGAAGAAGGTTATCCCTTTGTTGAAAGATATCTCAGAGGTATTCTCCCGGCGGAAAAATATAGATGGTAAAATGAACAGCGTTGTTGTTCCTGACGGTGAGCTTGATCCTGACAATGTAAGAAAAGCTCTCTCCCTTCCTCCTTTGGCTGCAAAAAAGCAGCAGAGCTTCCTCTTCCCGGAAGACCTCCTCAGCTTTGTCAGGGCTGTCCTCACGGAGACAGTTTTAAAGCAATTAACGAAGCTCTTGAAAAACTCGGAGGCGGTACAGTTACAAGTGATATCGGATGCTATGCTCTTGGTGCATATCCTCCCTACAATACTGTTGAAACTATTCTCTGTATGGGGGCAAGTATAGGAATGGCAAGAGGCGCATCAGAGGCAGGACTTAAAAATGTTATTGCAACTCTTGGAGACAGTACCTTTCTTCATTCTGGAATTACCGGGCTTATTGATGCAGTTTCAACAGATACTCCAATGACACTTATGATTCTCGATAACTCAACTACAGCAATGACAGGTGGACAGGATACAATTCTTACATCCGAGCAGATTAAAAACATAGTTCTCGGGTGCGGAGTTGATCCATCGCATTTAAGAGAATTTAATCCTCTTCCTAAAAATCATGATGAAAATGTAAAGATTCTGATGGATGAAATATCTCATCCCGGATTATCTGTTGTAATTCCGCTGCGTGAATGTATTCAGACACTCAGACAGAAAAAAACAAAGAAAGCGTAGGAAAAGAGGAGTATTAAAATGGCAGAAAAAATAGATATAATTTTATCAGGAGTCGGTGGACAGGGTGTTCTTTCCGTTGGTGCAATTGTTTCAATGGCTGCAATGAAAGAAGGATTAAAGGTGCGTCAGTCTGAAGTTCATGGTATGGCTCAGAGAGGCGGCGCAGTTCTTGCTCATTTAAGAATTTCATCCGGCGTAATTGAAAGCGATCTTATTCCTAAAGGGGCGCTGATGTTGTCCTCAGCATGGACCTCTGGAATCATTAAGGTATCTGGAATATCTTAAACCTGAAGGAGCGCTGGTGACTGCGGCTGAACCGGTTGTAAATATTACTGATTATCCTGATCTCGAAAAAGTTCATAAGACAATTAAAGATCAGACTAATTCAAATCTTGTAGATGCTAAAACACTTGCCAAGGAAGCCGGTGCAATGCGTGCAGTAAATATGGTCCTTGTAGGTTCTCTGTCAGTTAATCTTCCGATTAAAGCTGATTCTATAAAAGAAGCAATCCGTGATAAGTTTATATCAAAAGGTGAAGATATAGTTAATACAAACCTTAAAGCTTTTAATCTCGGACGGGAAGCAGGGGGGAAATAATGATTGACGGAAAAGAGCTTAGTCCGCTCTTTTATCCAAAGCAGGTAGCTCTTGTCGGGGCTACTTCAAAACAGATAAGGCTGGATATATTATCCTGAAGCAGCTTTTAAGCAGCAGGGTTAAATTATTTCCTGTTCATCCGAAGGAAACAGAGATAGAGGGAATTCCGGTTATTAATAATGTTAATGACCTTCCGGAAAATCTCGACCTTGCTGTAATAACTATAGGAGCACTTGCTGCTGTGGAATCTGCGGAAATCTGCGCAGCAAAAGGGGCTAAAGTTATAATTATTGTAGCCAGCGGTTTCGGTGAAGTAGGTGAGGAAGGTAAAGCTCTTGAGAAAAGGCTTTCTGAAATCCCTGAAAAATACGGAGCCAGAGTTCTGGGTCCTAATACATTAGGCGTGTTTATGCCCGAAACAGGCATAAATACAATTTTTGTTGAACATGGAGACAGATCTCTTGCAGGGGGAGGCGGAGTAGCTTTTCTTACTCAGAGCGGATCAGTAGGAGCGGAAGCTCTCGGCTATGCTTCAAATATCGGTTTCGGAATGAGGGTTTTTGTAGGGCTTGGTAATAAAATAGATCTTGATGAGCTGGATTTTCTGACATATTTCGGTAAAGACCGGAAAACAAAATCACTTGCTGTATATGTTGAAAGTATAGAAAAGGCAAGGCATTCCTTGAAGAAGCTGCAAGAGTCAGCCGTGAAAACCGGTTGTAGTGCTTAAGGCAGGACGTACTGCTGCAGGTCAGTCTGCTGTAAGTTCCCATACAGGAAAACTTGCAGGTTCAGACCGTGTAATAGACGGTGCATTCAAGCAGCATGGAATATTACGGGTCCTCGATGATGAGGAGCTCTGTGATGCTTCAAAAGTTCTTTCAATGTCATCCCTTCCTAAAGGCAACAGAGTAGCTGTCCTAACAGCAGCCGGGGGATACGGTGTTATGTGTGCCGACTATATCGAGGAAAAATCCTCCCGTGCTCAGCTTGCCATGGCTCAGCTTTCAGAGGAAACATCGGAAAAACTCAAAAAAGCAAACATCGGATTTGCATCATCGAAAAATCCGGTTGATATAACTGCTGCAGCAGACAGCGCAACATATTCAGAGAACCTTAAAATACTGCTGGAAGATGAAAATGTTGATATGGTTATCTGTGTAGCATTTTTTGCTCCGGTAGGTATTTCAGATGACTTGGTTTCAGGTGTTTCTGAAATGGCTGAAAAATATAATAAACCGGTTATTGTGTTCAGCGAATACGGTCCGTTTACAGACAGTTATCTTAAACGTTTTTACAACGAGGGGATTCCCGGATATCCGTCAATTTCAAGAGCAGTTCGAGCTGAAGGTTTCTTGTTGAAAGAAAGCAGATTCTTGAAAACTTCGGAGGTGATGCATGAAAGAAATAACAGCAGAGTGGCTTAAAACTCTTAGAATAGAGGGTAAACCTGATGAATGGGAATCAAAGCAGCTTTTAAAAAAGGCCGGCATTAAAGTCCTGATGGAATAAGAATTCTGCCCGGGGAAAGCGTTAATACAGATGATTTGTATTTTCCTCTTGTATTGAAAGTCTGTGATCCTGAAATTCTGCATAAAACAGAACTCGGCGGAGTAAAACTCAATGTCGCAAAGGAAAACTTTGATGCTGTAAAAGAAGAGTTAAACAGTAAATTCCCTGCTTCACCGCTTCTTGCGGAATCAATGTGCAGAATGATAGGTACCGAGTTTATTATCGGGGGGCTTATTGATCCAGTATTCGGACCTGCAGTAATGGCAGGCGCAGGCGGAGTTCTGACAGAACTTTATAAAGATGCGGTTTTCCGGCTCTGTCCCTGTTCAGAGTCTGAAGCTGTGCGGATGCTTAAAGAACTGAAAATATCGCCGGTTTTGGAAGGCTACAGGGGAAGTCCCCTTGATCTTAAGGAACTTGCAGCAACTGTTTCAAATGTGAGCGGGGTTTTTGATGCTTTTGACGGAAGGCTTAATCAGATTGATATAAATCCTATTGTTTACACTGATTACGGATGGACAGCGCTTGACTGCGTTTTTATTCTTAATGATTAAAACAGCAGTTTCTGTTATTTAGTTTTAGCAGGAACTGCAGATAATAAGCAAACTGCAGTACTGACATATAGGAAGCTGCAGAAATATATAAGCGGTAAAACTGTATGAAATTACAGTGATGATTTAAGCTCTATTCAGCTATCTTTCATCGGGAAGTATAATAAATTACTGATAATTTCATACAGCAGCTCTACTTAAACAAAGTACACCTTTTTATCCGCATAACGTTATACGCTAAATATTGGCAGAGGGTTATGTATGAGTATTTCAAATGAAATTAAGGATTTTATGGGCAGTTCCTCTTTTATCAGAAAAATGTTTGAAGAGGGAAATAATTTAAAAAAAGATTCACGGCAGCGGAAATGTATTTGATTTTACTATCGGAAATCCTGATCTTAAACCGCCCGCATCATTTAAAAAAGCAATAAATTAAAGCTCTTGATAATGATGAATCAGGTTTTCACAGCTACATGTCAAACGCAGGTTATGATTTTACAAGAAAAGCTGTTGCAGGCAGAGTATCAAAAGAACAAAGTACTGCTGTTCTCATGGATAATATTATAATGACCTGCGGGGCAGGCGGCGGTTTAAATGTAATTTTAAGAAGCATCCTTAACCGGGGGGACAATGTAATTGCTTCGATTCCTTATTTTGTAGAATATAAATTTTTATGTATCAAATTACGGCGGGGAAATCAGGTTTGTCAAATCAAGGGATAACTTTGATCTTGATATTAAGGAACTTGAAAAAAGCATTGATTCCAATACTGCAGCAGTTCTAATTAATTCTCCCAACAATCCATCCGGTATGATTTATCCAGAGTCAACAATTAAAGAGCTTGGAAAGATGCTGAAGGCAAAAGCAGAGAAACAGGGCGGACTATATATCTTTTATGTGATGAGCCGTACAGAAAAATTGCATTTGACGGTATAAGAGTTCCACCTGTATTTCCTTATTATGAAAATACTTTAATTGCAACTTCCTGTTCGAAAGATCTTTCAATACCGGGTGAAAGAATCGGGTGGATTGCTGTAAATCCTGCAGCAGAAAATATAGGGGAACTTAGCGGAGCTCTTATTATGTGCAACAGAATTCTGGGATTTGTTAATGCGCCTGCGCTTATGCAGAGGGCGATTGCTGAAGTTATAAATGATACTGCAGATATGGGGAATATCAGAGAAAGAAGGATCTTCTGTGTGCTGTTTTAAGAAAAGCAGGATATGAATTTACCGAACCTAAAGGGACATTTTATCTGTTTGTAAAATCTCCTGTCCCTGATGATATTAAATTTGTAGATATTCTAAAAATGAACTTGTTCTTGCAGTGCCGGGAAGCGGGTTTGGTATGCCTGGTTATTTCAGACTGGCGTTCTGTGTTTCTGATGATGTTGTAAAAATCTGAGCTGGATTTAAACAGGCATACTTAAATCCGCAGGGAAGTAGATATATATTTGCGGTATGTAAAATACTTTTAATTTTGTTTATTTGAGATTTTATACCGCATTAGTATTTTTGTTCAGTTTATACAGGAAATATGATATTCGATATGTATTATAGTTTTCCGGAGTATCAAAAAATATGAATTCACGGAATTATAAAACTGAAAATAATGCTGCAGTCTGTTTCCGTATGGATTATTTCTGCATTTTTTTTAAAAAAATCAAGTTTTTACAGGATGTTTTAAAATAATAATAGCTTTTTGGAGGGTTTGACCATATAATGTACGGTATATTATGAAATTTGATGAAGTAAATAAACAGATACTGTCCATACTCCAGGAAGATGGATCAATTACAAATTCTGAACTGGCCAAGCGGATCGGACTGGCTCCTGCAAGCACACTTGAACGGGTTAAAAAACTTGAAAAAACAGGTGTTATTCGAAAGTATGTTGCGCTTCTTGATTCAGAAAAAGTCGGAAAAGAAATAGTTGCATTTGTTGAGATTTCAATGAATGAGCATTCAGCTGAAACAATAAAAACATTCAGCCATGAGATTGCTCTTATTCCTGAAGTTCTTGACTGCCATCATATTTCCGGAGATAAGGATTTTCTCCTTAAAGTAGTAACAGACAGTATTAAAAATTATGAAAAATTTGCACTTGAAAAACTTGCTGTAATTCCTCAATGTAGGAAAAATCAGCACACTTTTTGTCCTGTCTACTATAAAATCTGAGACATCATTGCATTTGGACTGATATTCGGTATTAATTTATGTTTTACAGTTACCGAGTATAATAGGAGTAATTTATTGACACCCTGAATTTCAGGGCATACAATTAAATATTACATCTTTTATTTTTGAATTTATTTAAAACTTTATTGGAGGTATGAATTTGAGTAATTCAAACGAAAGAGAACAACTTGCGAGCAGGTTAGGCTTTTTGCTGATTTCAGCAGGTTGTGCAATTGGTTTGGGTAATGTGTGGAGATTCCCATTCATTACAGGTAAATACGGCGGAGCAGCTTTTGTTCTGATTTATCTTGTATTCCTTGTAATACTTGGTCTTCCTGTTATGATCACAGAATTTGCAATCGGACGTGCAGGACGGAAAAATATTGCAGGTGCGCTTTTGGCCCTTGAGCCGGAAGGATCAAAATGGCACCTGTACGGTAAACTTGCTATTGTAGGTAACCTCATTCTTATGATGTTCTATACTACTGTAGCAGGATGGATGCTGGCTTATTTCTTTTACATGGTAAAAGGAGATCTTGCAGGTCTTACACCTGATCAGGTCGGCGGATTTTTCGGCGGTATGCTCAGCATCCCGGAACACTTGTTTCTGGATGCTGCTTACTGTAGTCCTTGGATTTTTATCTGTTCACTTGGACTTCAGAAAGGTGTTGAAAATGTAACTAAAGTTATGATGTCAGCTCTTTTTGTTATTCTTATTGTTCTTGTTTTCAGAGCAGTAACTCTTCCCGGTGCTGGTAAAGGTATTGCTTCTATCTTAAGCCTGATTTCGGTAAAGTAGTTGAAAACGGTCTATGGGAAACAATATATGCTGCGATGGGACAGGCATTTTTCACTCTCAGCCTGGGTATTGGTAGTATGGCTATTTTCGGTTCATATATCGGAAAAGAAAGATCACTTACAGGTGAATCACTTAATATCATGCTTCTTGATACTTTTGTAGCTCTTCTTGCAGGTCTTATAATTTTCCCTGCATGTTTTGCTTTCGGACAGGATCCAGGTGCAGGCCCGGGACTTATCTTTGTAACAATTCCTAATATTTTTAACCATATGGCTGCCGGCAGACTCTGGGGATCATTATTCTTCCTCTTTTTAAGCTTTGCTGCTATGTCAACAGTAGTTGCTGTATTTGAAAATATCATGGCATATGCTATTGATGAGTGGGGATGGACAAGAAAGAAAAGCGCAGGTATTGGCGCTGTAGCAATGTTTATTCTTTCTCTCCCTTGTGCACTTGGTTTTAATGTTTGGAGTTCTTTTCAGCCTCTCGGCGAAGGTTCTGCTGTAATTGACCTCTGGGATTTTATTGTAAGTATGAACTTATTACCTCTCGGTTCTCTTATATTTGTTGTTTTCTGTTCCTACAAAATCGGTTGGGGCTGGGACAATTTTATTAAAGAGGCTGATGCAGGCGAAGGTATTAAGTATCCTCAGTGGATCAAACCTTATGTAAAATATGTAATTCCCGCAATTATGATTCTTGTATTTGTTCAGGGATATATTGATAAATTCGGCGGTTAATTTTTAGAAATATTACATTTGTATTATATGAAAAAGATTTATATCAGTAATTCTGTTAACCGACGTTTCAGAATCTCCGGCTGAAATCTTTTTCTATAAATAATAAAACCCCCCGGTGTAATACGCCAGGGGGTTTTTATTATGATTACCGAGCTTTCCGCTTATCATGTCTCTGTTGTTTGTATATTGCTCTCTGTAATTTGTAAACTGTATTTCTTTGTAATTTTAGTATGTTTAAAATTCTGCAGACAGTCTCTGCTTCTTAAACTCTGCTTATCAGGTTTTCTGCGACTTTAATTGCATCTACACCGTCCTTTGAATAATTTGCCCCGATTGACTGAGCCCATTCTCTTGTAACAACAGCACCGCCAACCATAAACGGACAGTTTATACCCTCTTTTTCCGCCAGCTTCATTACTTCCGGCATTTTAACCATAGTAGTTGTCATAAGTGCTGAGAGCCCTATAATCTGAGGTTTGTTGTTTCTTTGCCGCATCAATAATTGTTTCTGTGGAAACATCTTTTCCAAGGTCGATAACTTCAAAGCCGAAGTTTTTCATCATCAGGACAACAATGTTTTTCCAATATCATGAATATCTCCTTCTACAGTAGCAAATATAATTTTCCCTTTTGAAGAACCTTCCTCTTTGTTCAGCATAGGTTCAAGAAGTTTAAATCCTTTTTTCATAGTTTCTGCACTTGCAATAAGCTGCGGAAGAAAATATTCTTTTTTATCATAAAGCTCGCCAACTTTGATAATTGCAGGAATCATGACTTTTCGAGGAGAAAAGGGGCTTCCAGTTTATTATCAAGTGCAGTCTGAATAACTGCTGTAATATCATCTCTGATACCATCAATAATTCCTCTTCCTACACTTTCCTCAGGACTTAACTGCATCTCTGTTGCTGCAGGCTTATTATCACTGATGTTTTTTTGGCAGAATGAAATATAGCCGGCTGCATCCTTATCCCTTTCTGTAAGAAGGTCGGATGCAGATTTAACTTCCATCAGAAGTCTGCCTGCAGGATTTGCAATAACATGGTTAAGACCGCTGTTTACCGCCATTGCCAGAAATGTTGCATTTATTCTGCCTCTTTCAGGAAGACCGAATGAAACATTTGAAAGCCCTGCTGCTGTTCCGAAACCGTTTTCTGAAGCCCATTTTATTGTTTTCAGAGTTTCCTTTGCTGCTTCAGGTTTCGAAGATACAGTCATTACAAGACCGTCTACAAGGATATCCTGCTTTCTGTATCCGAGTTTTTCCGCTTTTTCATATATATCTTTGATTTATATCAATTCTTTTTTCCGCTTTTGCAGGAAGTTCATCATCTGTAAGAGGAAGCATAATAAACATTGAGCCGTACTTTGCAGCAACAGGGAGAAGTTTTTCTATTTTCTCCCTTTCCCCGGAGATAGAGTTAATCAGCGCTCTTCCCGGATAATATCTTAGAGCTGCTTCAACAACAGAAATATCTGATGAATCTATAACAAGAGGCAGATCTGTCTGCGGTGATAAAAGGCCTATAAGATCAAGCATTGTTTTTTCTCATCAATACCAGGCATTCCTGCATTAACATCGAGAAAATCAGCACCGTCATTACGCTGTTCAAGAGCAAATTTTCTAACAGTTGTAAAACTGCCCTCTTTAAGTTCTGCCTGAAGTTTCTTTTTTCCTGTAGGATTTATCCGCTCTCCAATTACTCTGACCGGGCTGTTTCTGTATGTTATTACAGCTTCCCTGGAACTTGAAAGAGAGGCGCAATTTATCCTTCCTCCGGCGGAAGAAGGGGCTTTATACCGCTCATTGCATTACTTAATTCTTTAATATGAAGAGGAGATGTTCCGCAGCATCCTCCCATCAGGTTTACACCTGCATCTCTGAAAGCTTCTGCGTAAGATGCAAATTCGTTTTCATCCATCGGAAAAACTGTTTTTCCATCAACAATTTTAGGCATTCCAGCATTTGGTTTTGCAACAAGGGGAATATCTGCAATAGGTTTTATTCTCTTTATTACTTCAAGCATCTCAATTGGACCTGTTGAACAGTTGCAGCCTACAGCATCAGCACCAAGACTCTGCAGAGTTATAAGTGCAGCTTCCGGAGATGTTCCGTTAAGTGTTCTTCCGTCAGGCTCATAAGTCATTGTAACCAGTGCAAAGGCATCTGGATCAGTTTCCTTTACAGCAATTAAAGCTGCTCTTGCCTCCTGAATATCCATCTGTGTCTCAATTACAAAAAGATCGCTCCGCCGTCAATAAGACCTCTTACCTGCCGTTTGCAGGACTCAACAGCATCATCAAAATCAATTTCTCCGAATGGCTTAATGAAATGTCCGGTAGGCCCTATATCTCCTGCAATCAGAGTTCCATCTCCTGCAGCTTCCTTTGCCATTGCTGCAAGCTTTCTGTTAACGCCTTCAACATCTTTTTCCCCGTATTCTTCGAGTTTATAGCTGTTGGCTCCGAAAGTGCATGTGTATATAATATCTGAACCTGCGTCAGCATAGCTTTTGTAAATTGATTTTTGTACATCAGGATTTTCAATTGCCCATAATTCCGGGCATACTCCGGCAGGCATTCCTTTTTTCTGAAGTTCAGTACCGGTTGCTCCGTCAAGTATAAGTATTCTGCTGTTTAACAGTTTAATTATTTCACTCTTATGTTTCATTAAAATCTCCTGCTTCACTATATGAAATATTCTGCATTTTTTTCAATGCATTTATTAAAGTATGAGAGCTGCCTTAAATATTAATTTCCTGACAGCATGCTATCTATCTTTTTTATTACGGCAGTATTCTGCTTTTAAATAATTCCTGTTATTGCAATTACAGATTTCTGAGGTATCATCATACAGCTGCTTGTAAGTGTAATATCAAGTTTATTAAGTTCAAGAATATCATATATTGTCTTCTGAATTTCAAGACTAAGGTCGCCGTATCCGGGAGAAAACCTCTTGCTTAAAAGATTTCTGGATTCCCGTACAAGATTCCGGCTGTATAGAGACATTACATAATCAAGACCTGAGTCGACAATTTCTCCTGCAGCAGCATCAATTACTACAGCTTTTGTCATTTCAGATTTTTGATATTCCTCAACTTTATCCATGACATTTTTTCCGCCTGTAATTGCCATAATAAGTACTTCGCCGGAATCTTTAAGAAATCCGGAAAGAGATTTGCTGTTGATTTTAAATGTTTCCATTTTTTACTGAAGCTTTATCTATTGTGTTTATACATGATAAATCAAGAGTAATGCTTTCTTCGTTTCTATCAAGTATTTTCAGCCGCTGTGCAGATGCTTTCAAATCCAGAAGAAAGGCTGATTCTTCTATATATTCTTTTAACCTCT
>LQAH01000292.1_pt1 | contig 12791 bp, 16 predicted proteins | sample 1535791 | NCBI WGS metagenome assembly LQAH01 (sample SAMN04331585, study PRJNA305678) | bioreactor metagenome | isolation source: bioreactor_4 inoculated with Wadden Sea sediment 2nd replicate of a... | place: Germany:Bremen
GTTCAAGAACATCCCACAAAATTTCTTTGCGCTCATTTAAAAATTGATTCGGTTCAATGGTTGGTATTTCATTTGTTTTACTTTTAAACATGCTTCTAAAAAACAGTTTCCCCAGGTCTAAAAAACCCATGTTAGTCCTCCGCTCTATTGATTATGCGTTTTATGTATTATATTAAATCCGATTGCATATTTTACGAGTGCAAGCAATTTTAAAATCACAGCCATGGTTAAAGCACCAATAACAAATCTATGATCTGGCGAAAAAACTAGCATTACAATTGCAAGATAGAAAAAAACAGTCGCTATTTTTCCATACTTATTTGACGATACAACGTGTTTATCCATTCCAAAGTACAGAAATAAACCGCCTACAATCATCAATAACTCCTTTATTAGAATAACGCCAATAATCCAAGGTGGAATCATTTTCGCTATGGTGTAGCACCCTAATACAGTTAGTAACATCAGTTTATCAGCCAAGGGATCCATAACAGTTCCAAAAGGCGTAATGAGCTCATATTTACGTGCAATATAACCATCTAAAATATCTGTTATTCCAGCCAAAATAAATATGCCGAAGGAATATATTAAACGGCCATCAAGGTCTGAAAAAAAGAGTAATATAAAGACTGGTACTAAAAAAAAGCGTATCACTGTTAATGTGTTAGGTATATTCATATTAAGCCCTCGTTTATTCATTCTAGATGCTCAGAATTAACTCTCTGAAATGATATAATACCCAGCTTATACCTACTAAATCAGTCTTCATTATTTATTAAGATTTGAATTTGATTCAACGCCTCAGTAATGCTCGTAACATTCGTCAGATCAAATCCCGAATCGTGTATATTAATGCCAATAGGATGCCCAACGATTTTCAGCATTGAGTAATCATTAACACTATCTCCAACAGCTATAGTTTCATCAGGGCCATGTTTCAATGTTTCTAAAACTTGAAGAACACCGTTACCTTTTGAAATCTGAATAGGCATTATATCTATACAATCATGAAAATAATAAGCTTTAAAAGCTCTTTTTAAAAGAGTGATCTAAGAATTTTTTTTCTAAAATACGCTCAAGTTTTGAGCGCGCTTCTTCAGTATAATGAAAAACCGATACCTGTGTTAAATTGGGTTGCAGCCATATGGACTCTTTCATCTCTATAGTGAGCTCTTCTTTAAGTGACTTTAACCGTGATTCTTGATAAGACGTCATTTCAAACTTAAACACTTTTTGGGGTGGAACAGTAATTGAATACTTTATTACTCCACCATTGCTACCTGAAACGATAGGTGAACGAAGCCCTATCTGTCTTACAAACCCAGTCACATAACTAACAGGTCGACCCGAAATAAACAACAACTGAATGCCATCATTCTCGAGCTCTTTCAGTCGGTCTATAGTTGTACTTAACATTGGTTTATCTAACTCTGCTAATGTATTATCTATATCAAAAGCAATTACTTTTATCATGTCTGCTCCTTTTTAATAAGAAGACAGTTCTATTTTCTTTAAACATAGGATTTTTCAGAGATATAGAATCGCCATGGTGAGAGCATCTTTATTATAAAACTGACTCTCTACACGCTTCATTAAAAACTCCCGTATCCTACTTCATTTTTAAATAGAACCTTTCAATTATAAGTCTACTTTATTATAATTTTTTACCCTAAGCAAATGGAACCCACATTATTCTCGAAAATCATCATAAATATCCTCCCCCTTTGGTTTCCACGAGTAATTCGGGTTGTAATAGATTTATTTCAATTTTAATTTTAAAAAACCTTATGATTTGGTATATAAAACATATAAGGGAGGTACATCATGGCTCAATATAATGACTATTTAAAAACCATAGAGAATAACCTTTGGTTAACAGAAGACGATAGAGATAATCTTAAAATTTCTTATCGCATTAAAGAAATCATTGCACAAGAAAAATCTGATTTTCAAGATATCATGATCTTAGATTCTTATGATTTTGGTCCCATGCTTGTACTTGATGGTGTCGTGCAATCTACCGCTCTTGACGGGGCTATTTATAACGAAATGATGGCCCATGTTCCCATTTCTCATCATCCTAACCCAGAAAAAATACTTATCATAGGTGGGGGCGACTGTGGTGTTGCAACAGAAGTATGTAACACGCCCATGTTAAAACCATTCATATGGTTGAAATTGATGAACTCGTAGTCAGATTATCTAAGGCACATCTAAAGCAAGTCTCTGGAAACCTATCTGATCCAAGGGTACATTTTATATATGATAATGGTGTTCAGTTTGTTTCAGCTGTACCAGACAACACATATGATATTATTATTGTCGATTCCTCGGATCCAGTTGGCGCAGCTCTTGTTCTATTTGAAATGCCTTTTTTAAGGACATACATCGTATCCTAAAAAAGATGGTCTTATGGTATGTCAAAGTCAGTCCCCAGTTTTTCATAAAGCTTTCTTAAGACAAACCTTTGATCGTATTGGTCAATTATTCCCCATAACCAAATTATATTGGGCAACGATTCCAACTTACCCAGGAGGTTTTTGGAGTTTTATACTCGGAACAAAAAAATATGATGAACTCATAGAAACCCATTTCGACTATGACACACAGTATGTTAATCAGTCCTTACTATCAACCTGTTTTGAGTTACCTGTCTTTATGGCAGAAATTATAAGGTAGCTGTTTTTGAGGGAGTACGGAGAGACGGAGAACGACAAATTCAAAAACATTAAAAGCAGATTGCATCCAAGCAATCTGCTTTTTGAATTTAAAGATTTTACCGTGCTCCGTTCTCCGCTTCTCCGTGCTCCCAAAAGTCATCTATTGGTTTTCCTTAATAACTTTTTAAGATCATTAGGAGCAATTGGTTTACTAAAGTAATATCCTTGAATTTGCTTACACCCATTCTCAAGCATAAAATTAACTTGTTCCATGGTTTCAGTTCCTTCAGCAATAACATCAATGCCCAAACTTTGAGAAAGGTCAATAATAAGTCTTGCTATATTACCATCATCATTCTCAGGTATATCCTTAACAAAGGAACGATCTATTTTCAACTTATCTACCTTAAAATCTTTTAAATATGACAAGGATGAAAAACCTGTACCAAAAGTCATCAATTGCTATACGTACACCCATATCCTTAATACGCGTAAGATTTTCTACAACTTGATGACTCTTTGACATAAATATACTTTCAGTTATTTCGATTTCTAGTCTAGTAGGGTCAAAGTCAATTTCATCAAGGATTGATTTTAATCGAATCACAAGATCGGGTTGATATAATTGAATACTTGATAGATTAACAGCTACTGACAAGTTTTCATGTCCACTTTCATGAAACTTTTTTAATCTGTAAGCAGGCTTTTCTAAGAACCCATTCACCTAAAATATTTATAAATCCCGAGCTTTCAGCCAGTGGAATAAATTTAACAGGAGAAATGATTCCTTTTTCAGGGTGACGCCATCTAATTAGAGCCTCACAGCCCGTAATTTTTGATTGGACAAGTGATATTGAGGTTGATATTCTAAATAAAACTGATCTTCTTCTAAAGCATTCCTTAGAGAGTTGGTCAATTCATATTTTTCAAAAGCCTCTTCAGTCATCTCCCGTGAGTAATACTGAAAATTATTTTTCCCTTTACTTTTTAGCATAGGTCAACGCTGAATTAGCGAATGCAAATAAATTACCTTCATCTTCTGCATCAAATGATAAATAGATACACCTACGCTAGCTGTTAAATACAACTCTCTTTTTCTAATATGAGAGGGGCTTTTAATACTTCAATAATATCTTGTATTGAACTTTCAATGTCTTGTAAATGATCAACATCTTTAATAAATAAGCCAAACTCATCACCGTTCAAACGAGAAATTAGATCTTCTTCTCCTAAAATAGCTTCTAATCTCTTTGCTACCTCTATAATCAATTCGTTTGCTTTTTCATATCCAATGGCCTGATTAATAAGTCTAAAGTCATCAATATTTATTATCACCAAGACGCCTACTTCAATGTCTTCATCTTTATCCGTTATAAAGTGATAAACACCATCCAAAAATTCTTTTTTGTTCGGAAGTCCAGTCAATGTATCATAACGTTTAAGATAATCAATATCTTCTTCTTGTTTTTTCGTGTGGGTAATGTCTTCAAGAATACCTATAAACTTATCTTCTTCGCCTTCTTCTTCAATACGCCCTATTGTAAAATTAAGGACTGCTTTTTCATCGTTTCGTTTAATGAAATCAAGTTCACCAGACCAATTCCCATTTATAATTAAATCATGCCACAGACTATTATCAGATACGCGTATTGTTTTACCCAATGGATATCCGATCATATCTTCTTGCGAGAAACCAGTGATGCGCTCCATTGACTCATTAGAGTAAATAACTTTAAAGGAACTATCAGTAATAATGAGTCCATCTCTTGCTTTAGAAAAAGCTTCATAAACCAATTCGAACTGCTCTTGAAACTGTTTTCTATTATTGATTTCATCTTGCAATTGATCATTCTGGCTTGTTATCTTATCAAAGCTTTTTAACAAACTCTTACGCATACCATCAATCGCTAGACACAACACACCAATTTCGTCATCCCGTAATAGATTTTTCTCATCAAGTTTTAGATAGTAATTCCCGCTTTTTATTTGCTCTACAGCATTGGTCATTTCAACGATAGGCTTAGATATATAATTAGCCATGTAATGAGCACCGTATCCCAACAAAGGAATACCAATTAAAAACATTGCAACCATGGTCACATATAATGTTGAAGTATGACCATACATTTCTGACTTTGGAACAACAACCCCAATAATCCAGTCATTACTCAATTTACTGTAGGATATTAGATGCTCATCTCCAAACTCAGGAGCCATCTCAAACATATTACTATCATTGTACAGAAGTTCTTCATATAACTCTTCAAATATTGGATCATTTACTTTTCGCATATGATCACCCTGCTGATACTCAGGGTGTATTAAAAATCGATTTGTATCACTGATTAAAAATACATAACCCGATTTATACACTTCTGCCTTACTCAAAATATTCTCGATATTTTCATATTGAAAATCAGTACCTACAACTGCTACCAATTTATTATTCATATATACAGGACGTGTATATGAAATAAAATGAATCTTGGAACCGTCATCAAGTTCCCAATAGTATGGTTGTGTCCAATAGCCACTTCTCGATTCAATTGGACCAAACCACCATTCCTTCTCACCACGTTCAGAGCTCTTCACTAAAATATGTGACAGGCAATTGCTCTTGTCTACCAACAACGCCATCCTGATTATCATCTACAAAATAAACATCATGGGGTTTACCATCAAGTTCAGGGTTAAAATATAAATAGGCTGTATTGGCAATACTAAAATCTTGTGCCAGCAATCTTACATGAGGAATATAGGAATCAATTAAATCGTCTAAATAAGCCTCGCGGTTATTGTTTAGTTCCACATGAGAATATGTTTTGCGAATCATACCCTCTAAGGACTCTCCAATATCGGTTACATTTTGAAGGCTCATATTAAACTCATTGGTTATAGAAGTCGTTAAGTAATAAACTTTATCAAGTGATTCATCTTCAAACTAAATCAAAAACTTGCCTTTAATAAAAAGTCCAGTGATGATCGCAATAGATACAATCAATAATATAGCTATATATAAGGTTATTTGTGTAGCCATTTTTCTACGATAAGGTGTATTCATGCGTTCACCTCCTTCATTTGGTTACGAATTAGTACGAGCATCAGATTCAGGTACCGATCACATTTTTATATTAAAGAATGCTTTCTTTACACACAATCAAACATTGCAGGTACATAAAGATCTTATTAGCTGTGTCGAATTTTGTCAAATAAAGTCGAATGCATATAACTTTTCATTTTATATTTACCCATCAAATCCTATTTGTACCCAAGATAATCCAGCTTTTAGGTATCACAACTAATAATTTAGTCCCATTTGCCCCAAAACTAAATGCTTTTAAATACATACACTAACCTTTAGTTTAGTTACGATAACTTAAATGCAATACCAAAATAAGGAAAAAGGCGTTGAGGATACCCTCAACGCCTTAGTGTCATCTATTTTTCTATAAAATAATCCAACTTAAACTCTTCTGGATTAGGTGCTTCTAATAAACACTCTCCAAAACTATCTTTAATATCTGCGAAGACTCCTGTTCTCATAAATGCTTGAGCATGCTCTTGCGTTTCCCAGCTGCCAAGTGCAATAGCTTGACCATTTTCTTTTGAATAAAACTGAACACGTATAAAACCAGGTTGTGCCTTGATTTTTCCGAGTACGCCTTGTTCCCAAATATTTTTAGCTTCCTCAAGTTTTTCAGGTTTAAATCGATAAAATACAAATGCATTATACATATTTTTACCTCCTGTAAATGACAAAGATTATCACCATTATAACAAAAAGATATCACATTGACATCTCATTGAAGCTTATTGAAAAACTCCTTAACTTCTTTGTCACTGCACATTTTTTCGACTCTTATTTACGTTTTATGTAAACTGCGATCCGCTAAAATGTTTGTTCCGCGAATTTAAGGCTTTTTCAACAAGCTCATCCAGTTGACTTTATCAACAGTCTGAAATGAGATGTCAAATTGACATCTCATTGTTTATATCGTTATTATTTTTTCTTCCAAGAACTTTTCATAGAGACAATACGGTTAAATACCATATTTTCCTCTGTCGAATCTTTATAGTCAACATTAAAATAACCATGTCTTAAGAACTGGAATCTATCACCTGAATTAGCATCTTTAAAAGAAGACTCTAACTGGCAGCCAGACAACACGTCTACAGAGTGATCGTTAAAGTCTTTTGAACCATCTTCAAGATCTATCATTAAATGATCAAACAACCTTACTTCTGCTTTAACAGAATGCTTAGCAGATACCCAGTGAAGAGTTCCTTTAACTTTTCGTCCCGTAAAGCCAGATCCACTCTTTGTTTCTGGGTCATAAGTACAATGTACTTCAATTACTTCACCAGCGTCATCTTTAATAATTTCATTACACTTTACAAAGTAAGCATGACGTAGTCGGACTTCATTGCCCGGATAAAGTCTAAAGTACTTTTTAGGTGGCTCTTCCATAAAGTCTTCACGTTCAATATAAATCTCACGTGTTAATGGCACTTCTCTTGATCCCATTTCTGGGCTTTCAGGATTGTTTGTAGCAGGTAACCATTCAACTTTATCTTCTGGCCAGTTTGTGATGACTAATTTAAGTGGATTTAAAACAGCCATTTTCCGTGGTGCTTTGAGTTTAAGATCCTCTCGAATACAATGTTCAAACATTGCTATATCAACTACACTATTAGCCTTTGCAACACCTACAAGATCAGCAAAATTACGAATTGCTTCTGGTGTTATACCCTTGCGACGCATACCTGAAATGGTTGGCATACGAGGATCATCCCATCCGTCAACCTTACCTTCTTCAACAAGGGCTTTTAAGTAGCGTTTACTCATTAAAGTGTTTGTAACCTCTAGTCGTGCAACTCGATCTGTTGAGGTGGTGTTGGAATGCGTCAATATTTGCAAGTACCCAATCATAAAATGGACGATGATCTTGAAATTCTAAAGAACATAAGGAATGTGTAATCCCTTCAAGTGCATCTTCAATAGGTGCGCATAATCGTACATCGGGTAAATACACCATGCATCACCTGTACGATGATGATGAGCAGTCAATATACGATAAATAACAGGATCTCTCATATTCATATTCGGAGACTGCATATCTATTTTGGCTCTTAATACTTTCTTGCCATCTTCAAACTCACCATTTCGCATACTTACAAACAGTGTCTTATTTTCTTCTATTGATCGGTTGCGATATGGACTATCTTTACCAGGATTATTAAAATTCCCTCGGTATTCACGGATCTCATCCGGTGTCAAATCATCTACATAAGCTAAGCCTTTTTTCAATGAGTTCAACCGCAAATTCATACATTTTTTCAAAATAAATCAGATGCAAAAAGAGTCCATCCCAATCAAATCCCAACCATTTTACATCTTCTTCTATAGCTTTTACATATTCAGTGTCTTCTGCTACTGGATTCGTATCATCGAATCGTAAGTTGCATTTACCTTGATATTTTTGTGCAATTCCGAAATTTATGCAAATTGCTTTCGCATGACCTATATGTAAATATCCATTAGGTTCAGGCGGAAAGCGCGTATGGACTTTCTGACTGTACTTACCATTTTCATTGTGTTCATTAATAATTGTTTCGATGAAATTGACTGATTCAAAACCATCGTTTTCAGCTGTTAGTTTTGCATTTTCATGCTTCCCTTTATCTGCCATGACGAACCTCCTTAACATAGAAATAATACACTTCATAGTATCATAAAACGTATGACCTTTCAAAGGTTACCAATGATTTCAATAGATTATTCTAATTCATTTGGGGTAATCACTATATATCATAATTAACCACTCAGGTATTACTTAAGGAGCGATCTATAATGCAAACTCAATTAGAAACTTTATTTGCACTCCCCGACCGTAAAACCATTGACGATATTCTGATTCAACATGATATGTTTTCTTCAAAAGAAGAGATTAAATGGATGATTCAGGCTATGCCTTATATATATATGGTTCTCAATCATGAACGCCAAATTGTATATGCCAACCAAAATTTAATTGAATATTTACATCTTGAAAAACTGACTGAAATACTTGGCTCTCGACCAGGAGAAATTTTCGGTTGTATTCATTCAACAGAAATGCCTGGTGGGTGTGGAACCAGCGAAGCATGTGAATATTGTGGGTTTATAAACGGACTGCTTGAATCGCAGCAAACAAAGGAAATAACTGTTAAGGAATGTCTTATGACAACAGAAAATGACAGTCTTAGAAGTAATGCCGAATTTCTTGTTATGATAAAACCTCAAAAGTTTGAAGGTGAGTTCTTCTACTTTGTTTCATTAAATGACATTAGTACTGAAAAAGACTTCATGCACTTGAACGAATTTTTTTCCACGATGTCATGAATGTAGCAGGTGGATTAAGAGGGATGCTACAACTTTTAAACATGACATCTGATCCGAATGAACAGAAAGAACAGAAAGAATATATTGAAGATATAGAATTGCCTCTCAATCCTTAATAGCCATGATTCAAGATCAGCGTGAACTTCTCTCTGCCGAACGTGGAGACCTAGTTATACAAGAAACCCCCATTGAAAGTATTGCTTTTTATATCATATGATGCATCAAATGAAAAATCATACAGTTGCCCAAAATAAGACTATTGTTCTTGAGAAAGGAACTGAGAATATTATCTTTATGAGCGATATGAAGTTATTATCTCAAGTCATCATTAATATGCTTAAAAATGCTCTTGAAGCCTCAGTAGCAAACGATATCATTACTGTTGGATGCACCAAGTCTATAAATAGTGTCACTTTTACAGTTCATAATCCAGCCTTTATTCCAAGGAGTACGCAACTCCAAATTTTTAACCGTTCTTTCTCAACAAAAGGATTTAATCGTGGCATTGGAACATACAGTATGAAACTTTTAACCGAAAACTATCTTAAAGGAAACATTACCTTTATTTCAAACGAGGACAGTGGAACTACATTTAAGGTCGAAATCCCTTTCAAATCCTTTAATCCTGATTTTTAGTGATTTAAAGAATCAATCTAGACTGTTGACTTTGTAACAACCACAAAACACCTGATCTATACGATCAGGTGTTTTCGCTTTTTACAAAGTCATTTTTGTTTGACTATTTTATTCGTTTTAGTACTTCGCATAAAAATTCAAAGACACGTCTTGTTGAAGATATACTCATGTGTTCATTAGGTGTATGAACATCGTACAGATTAGGTCCAATGGATATCATATCAATATCGCCTACTTTTTCTTTGAGTAGACCACATTCGAGCCCAGCATGTATTGCATCTATTTTAAGTTCTTTTTGATTCATGGAAGCGTATGTTTCTTTCATAAGTTCTCGAATAGGTGATTTAACTTTAAACTCCCATTCCGGATAATCGCCTTTGAACTCTAGGCTTGCTCCAACCAAGTTACAAACTTGCAGAATACGGTTATTAATCTCACCCTTTAATGACTTGACAGAGCTTCTCACTGCACCACTAAATTCAATGGCATTGTCATGTGTAATTAATACACCAATGTTATTCGAACTCTCTACAAGTCCCGGGATATCATTACTCATGGTTTGTACGCCGTTTGGTATTAAACGCAAAAGAGATATTAAAGCATTTTGATTTGCTTCTGTCATTGCTGTTTCTGGTAATAAAACTGGTTTAACAGTTACATTTACTGCTGAATCAGATGTTTGAAATTCGTTTTTAAAGGCATTGTTAATCAGTTGAATAACTTCTTCAAATACCTCTTTATCAGCATTTTTTATACACACTGTCGTTTTCTGCCATTTTAGGTATTGCGTTCATTTTTCGCCACCCGAAACCGAAACAACTTTATATGTCATTTTAGTTTGCAACATTTCTAAAAGACGACCTAATAGAACAATTGCATTACCTCTATTTTTATTAATCTCCATACCTGAATGACCACCTAACAATCCACCAATATGAATTTGATAAGCTGTATCAAAACCAGTATTAGGCCCTAATTCTCGTGGCAACCTTATAATGGTGTTTACTCCACCTGCACAAGAAGACAGTGCAGTTCCCTCTTCTTCTGAATCAATATTTATAAGAATATCTCCAGAAATATGACTTGGTTCAAGTCCTAAGACCCCATCCATACCAGTCTCTTCACTTACTGTAAACAAGGCTGTTAATGGCGGATGTTCGTATTCCTTAGATTCAAGGACTGCCATTGCCATGGCAACTGCTATACCGTTGTCAGCTCCTAATGTGGTCCCCTTCGTTCGTACCATATCACCGTCTACCCATATTTCGATAGGATCTTGTGTAAAGTCGAAATCTAGGGCTTCATCTTTTGTACAAACCATATCTAAATGCCCTTGTAAGATTACGCGAGGTGCATTTTCATAACCTGGAGTTGCAGGTTTTTTAATGATAATATTATTGCACGATTCTTGAATAACTTCTAAATCTAAAGTTTTTGCAAATGTTACTAAATAATCACTTACTGCTTTTTCGTTGCCAGATTCTCTAGGAATTTGAGTTAAGGACTCAAAATGTTCGAATACACGCTCTGGCACTAAACCTTTCAATTTACCGTTCATTCACATCACTCCACATTCATCTAATTTTATGTAAAATCCTTTTACTACGAAGCCCTTTTATAAAGTTCAGACGCTTTTAAAACATAAGCAGACTTACCCTTTAACTGAATTACTGCAATTGTATCATTTGAATCAAATCATGTATGACGGTTTCTGATACTTTTAATGGATCTGTTATTTCAACATGCTTTCGACTCCAAAATACAGACATATGGATGCCTTCAATTAAATCCATAATCGATTCTTTATCTAGAATTTCTTTTTGTTTTGAAGGGTCTTAACTACTGTTTGTTGTGCTTTAATGTGAAGTTTTTTTTATTAAATCTTTTTCAACATTTTTGTTCTTTTAACATTCCCCAAATTCCTAAAAAATACAATGGTCATGGCAATTAAAAGTACATTTAAAATAAAACTAACCATGGTCAACCTCTTTTTCCAGCGTAATCCAATGATTATTGCGCAGAATATTAATATATAATCCCAGTCGTTCATAAACTGGCTTTATTTCGCTTCCAAATTGATTCTCTAGTTCATCTGCAATTGTTGCTATATTCTTCTTATTATCTATAGCTTTCCAAACAAAAGTACCAATAGCATCTAAGTCAACAAATACTGTTTTAGGTGTATTTTTAAAAAGCCTTACAAAACGATCTAAAAACCCCATTCTAGATATAATCATCTGTACATTGTCATCATCATTAAGTTGCCATTTTTGATTTGGATTAATCACAGGTATTAGTCTTAAAAAATTATCATTTTTTTTGTATCTTGCTCATACATCCACCCCATACAAACTTCGAAGACCACACTCAACCATTAACTAGTTATTAGTCTCTCATATATTATAACTTATTATATTTTTAACAATTATTAAGTATTTGTCTTCTTTTTCATGCTATAATCAACCTAACGTTAGTTAGGCTATTAGATAGGTGGTGCTTATTATTCATACAAAACATCGAATTATTCAATCTGGTATTAAGAATTTTTTACGATATGGGTACGAAAAACGTCCTTGACTATGATTGCAGACGAAATCGGCATAAAAAAACCTTCTTTGTATTATCATTTTAAAAACAAAGAAGAAATATTTAATGAATCTGTTGAGTATATTTTAGGGTCAATGAACAATCGGCTTCATGACGCAAACAAAGCATCTACTTCATCTAAGGAAGCTTTGGAAGCAGTTCTTTCGGGTATTATTGGATTCCATAGTGATCTGTCTGTATTTATTGGTGAGCTATACCAAAAACCTGTCAATATATACCCTCTACTACATGAAGCGTCATATCATTTTCCTGAGTTAGGTCTTGAAATTAAAAACCATTATGCAGAACTCCAGGAACAACTCGAACAAATTATCAGGCGTGCACAGGGAGAATATGTTATCAATCAACGTCTCTCACCAGATTCTTTAGCACTTGAGATTATTGCATGGTTAGAAGGCTTAATATTGCTATCCACTTTTAATCCTAGTCTGGATCTTAACACCATTAGACAAAAGATATTCAGTAATCTATGGGAAATGATTGGCTCACGTGAATCAGGTCCATCT
>LQAH01000293.1_pt1 | contig 12714 bp, 23 predicted proteins | sample 1535791 | NCBI WGS metagenome assembly LQAH01 (sample SAMN04331585, study PRJNA305678) | bioreactor metagenome | isolation source: bioreactor_4 inoculated with Wadden Sea sediment 2nd replicate of a... | place: Germany:Bremen
TTAATACAGCTACCGTATCTATCTTAGAGCTTGTCAGTAACCTAGAGTACAAGTCCGGAAATCTATAAATTCCTATAACACCAAAACCAAGTAGAACCACCCAAGCATTAATATAGCCTTATAGATCATTCACACGACCTCCCCTTAATATAAAGCGCGAATATAAGGGTCACAACTAAAAATCCTGCTATTGCATATGCAAGTGAAACATCTAGTAAAATATAGCGTTCACGATAGACAGCATATACAATCAACAGTGTTAAACTTTTTATTGAAATGAGATTTAAGGCCATTAACCTATCCCATAAATAGGGCCCTCTAATGAGACGGTATATTGCGAATAACATCGCAATTACAAGAATCATCATTGTAATTCTAAAACATATCATCACACCTTAATCAGATATAAAGCATCTTCAAACTTTTCTTTAACTGTTTCTCTTAATTTTCAATATCTTCAGGGTTATCCGTATGGTCAATATAGTAAGCTCATTATCTTCTGCATCAATAGTTATGGTACAGGTGTCATGGTAATAGAATTTGCTATAAGTGTAATAATAAGTGGATTATCAACATCTAGCTTCATCTTTATGAGGGCAGGGTTATGATCTCTTTTTAAAATCCTTATAATATGCATGAATGATGCGATATAAATTTCGAATACCATATGACCCATAAAATGAATTAAACTACTTATTCGAGGAAGCTTTATATGACCCGTTTCATCAGTGTAAATATAGGTTTGCGTAAAACTATTTAATGCAACAGAAATGACAATAGCCAAAACTATATTTATCAGTGTAAATTCCAAGGTTAATAGCATCCAAATATAAAAAGGAGCAAGGTCTGGTCAATGTTACTCCATATTTTTTTGTTCATTGGATTCACCTCCATAAAAAGAGTGAGAATTACCTCATTTATACCCGATTTACGTCTCTGTAAAGACAAAAAAGACATCTTACTCAAGATGTCTCTAATGAATTATTTATTCATACAATTTTTCCATTGGTATTTGAATACTAAACATGGTTCCTTTATCAAGTTCACTGGAACATATAATATCGCCTTCGAACTTTTCTTTAATTAAGCTATATACAATATGCATGCCCATTCCACTACCACCTTTGTTGCGTTTGGTTGTATAAAGGCTTAAACACATTTTCACAGCTTCTGCCGACATGCCTACTCCATTGTCTTTATATAACATCATGAGATGTTCGTCGACCATTTTCACTTGAATCCATATTTTGCCCGAACTTCGACCCTCATAACCATGAATTAAAGAATTTAATACTAGGTTGGTAAAGATCTGACCAAAGACCCCTGGATAACTATTAATCAAAATATCCAATGAGCAATCCAAATGAATCTTCACATTTTTACTACTACATTCATACTTCATTGTTTTGTTAATCTTTTCAAGATAATCACAAAGATTAAAGCGCGTCTTACTTTCTGCAATTTTGATCTACCGCCATGGTCTTAAAATTGTTTAACAATTCGTTGGCCATATCTAAGTTACGTTCAATAAGCTCTATGTTTTCGCGATTACCTTCCAAATATTCGATCATTGCTTGTACTGTAATTTTTTTGTTTTTAACAGATTCTAATGCATGATCAGTCTCTCTTAACATATATGAGATCATGGTCATGCTATTGCCAAGAGGATTCTTTATTTCATGTGATAAACCAGCAGATAAACCACCTAGAGCAGCCATTTTTTCTTGTTCTATCAATTTACGTTGAGCTAGATTAAGTTCATCTAAACTCCCCTGCAGATCCTTCGTTCTGTCCTTAACTTGTACTCTTAAGGAATGTCCCCAAAGTATTATCAAAACCAAGGTAAATACTAAAGCTGACATGAAGTACATAAAAATTTTTTAGTTTCATAAAAAGGTATTTTGCCTAACCGGATCCATTTATTATACAAAGTATCCTTCTCAGCATCTGGTATTGCATTAATACCTTTTTCTAAAATTGACTTTAACAAAGGGGCATCTTTCCTAATAGCAAAATGTAAGTCCAAAGGCCTTTTAAAATCACCAGCAAGTCTTAAGTTTGTAATTTTATTTTGTTCTATATGGTAGCTTGCAAGGGCTAGATCTTGTATGGTCGCATCTACTTCACCAAAGGCTACCGCCTGAATAGCTTCCAAGATACTATCGTAATATACTATAATGGCATCCGGACTTTGTTTCTCAATGATTTCTCCCCATACCCAACCATTAACTACAGCAATTTTTTTCCACCTAACTCTTCAGGAGTCAATGTACTATAGACACCTTTTTGAACAATGATACCTGATGGGATCATGATATATTCATCTGTAAATAACATGTGATCTTGACGTTCTTCTGTCATGGCAGCCGTTATAAAATCATTCTTTCTCATTTTTACACTATCTAAGGTTTTTTCCCAAATCTCCAACTACTTTAAAGGTAATCTCAATATCTAATACATCTTCAATCATCTTAATGTATTCTATATTTATTCCGACTAGTTCTAAGTCTTCATTCATGTATTCAAAAGGAGCAAAATCTGGATCTGGAGCATAGGAAATAGGACTGTTTTCTTTTAACCAGTCCTGTTCTTCAGCAGATAAAATAGAATCTCCATTTGTTGCAAATGCGCACATTGAAAACAAAGCACATAAAGCAAATAAGTACTTTTAATATTCGCATGTAGCACCTCTTTTCAAATTACTCCCTAATTATATATACACGTTTTTGTGATGGTTTAATCTCGGAGATGTTAATTTAATCCAACTGTCATATTTTTAACTTTTTTATTCATAACCTTATTATTAACAACACAAGAACCCAACAATGCTCCTCGCATTGTTGGGTTCTTGTGTTGCCATATTATCTATCTATTATAAGATTCAGTGAAAACTTCTTCTGGGGTTCCCTGATTAATCACTTTCCCCTTTTCCAAAACAAATAACTTTATTAGCGATTGCTAAAGCATCATTTTGATCGTGCGTTACAAACACTGATGTAATACCAGCACGATGTAATATATCTTTTAGTTCCTCACGAATTTTTTCATGTAAATGGGCATCTAAATTGCTAAAGGGCTCATCTAAAAGTAGTAAGGATGGTTTGGGTGCAATGGCACGTGCAAGAGCTATACGCTGCTGTTGTCCGCCACTGAGTTCATGTGGATATCTTTGAGAATAGTCCTTTAAATCCACAAGTTCAAGTACTTCATCCACACGTTTCAGTTTTTCTTTACGTGAAAGACCTGTTAATCCAAAAGTAACATTTTTCTCAATGGTCATGTGTGGAAACAAAGCGTAATCTTGAAAAACCATTCCAACACCCCTTTTCTCAGGAGGTAAGAAGGTGTGGTTATTACACATAACTTTATCGTTTATACATACTTTACCCTGCGCTGGCATTTCGAGTCCAGATATCAGACGTAGTATGGTACTTTTACCCGAACCACTTTGTCCTAGTATTGATAAGATTTCTCCATGATCTAATGAAAGATTTAAATCATCAATAATCCAATCGGAAGCATTTTTGTATTTAAAGTTTTAGATTTTCAATGATCAAATACATTAGTGTCCCTCCTTTGTTGAAGTTAACTTATTCATTAGAAAGATAAAGAATATACTTATTACAATAATGAATAATGATGATATAGAAGCCTCATGAATCATTTCGTCATTGGCGTATTCAAAAGCTTTGGTTGCCAATGTATTAAAATTAAAAGGTCTAAGTATTAATGTTAATGGTAGTTCTTTCAAAGTGTCTATAAACACCAATATAAAAGCGCTTATAATAGCCGGCTTAATCATAGGAAGATCTACATTTAAAAATGTATTCAGCTTACTTTTACCTAATAGAGTAGAAGCCTCAAAATATTTTATGCCGACTTTATCAAAACCTGCATCTATACTGTTAAAGCCAATAGCCATAAACCGAATTACATAGGCAAAGATAAGCATGATAATGCTTGTACTTAAGACTAGTGTTTTAGAGATCCAAAAAGTACTCAAGTATAAGGTTTTTAAACTCCTATCTATACCAATAAACATGACAATTACACCAATGGCAATAACTGCCCCAGGAATAGAATAGCCTATAACAATTATTTTTGAGAAAAGCTTGGATAAGAAGGTATCGTAAATCCGATGATTATTAGCCACAACAATAGCAGTAACCATGATGATTAATGTCGAGACTACAGCAATGCTTACCGAACTTCCAATAAGTTTTAAAAAGCGTATATCCCATAGTCTTTCATAAGATAAAATAGTCCAATGAATAAGCTGTAGTGTGGGTAATAAAAAACTAACTAAAAATAACTCCTACAACATAAAAAGAAGTTAAATACTTTTTATACCCAGTCAAGAGAATGGGTTTTATAGGTCTTTGTTTTGTTGAAGTCATACTGTATTTTCGACGTCCTCTTATAAAGCGCTCACCTACTAAAACTGTCATTACAAGCATCATGAGTATAGCTGATAATCGAATTGCCGACTCCACATCACCCACGGAAAACCAAGTTTTAAAAAATGGCTGTAGAAAAAGTTGGAACACCGTAGTATTTTACAACACCATAGTCATTTAAAACTTCTAAGGTTACTAAACTGACACCACCAATAATGGCTCCGCGGGAAATAGGCAATACAACTCTAAAGAAAATAGTAATTGGATTGCTACCGAGAACTCTTGCATTTTCAATGAGTGACGACGTCGATTTAGCTAAAAAGGATCTTGTAATTGTATAGACATAAGGGAATAAAAAAAAGTGTAAATACAATAATGACGCCTCGAATGTTCATCATACTAAAGTATTTTTGACTCACTTGAATCCCAAATACCTTTCTTAAGGTTGTTTGAATAACGCCAGTATAATTGAGCATACCATGATAAGTATAGGCTCCAATATAAGCCGGAATAGCAAGCGGGAGCATAAGCCCCACTTCATAAACTTTTTAAAAGGAAAGTCATAAATCGTCATAATCCAAGCTAAACTAATTCCAATAAAAGTTGTTAGAAAACCTGTTCCTAACACGATAACCAATGTGTTCATAAAATACTTTTTTAACAAGAATTCTTTTATGTGGTACCAGTTCTCATTGGGTGCAGAAGCTAAATTAATAAAGATATTTATACTTGGTATAACAATTAGGAGAACAGCAATAAAACTTAAAAATGTCCATATATTCAGTTCTTTGTTCCGAAATATCTTAGATGTCATACACTGTTCTCCTAAATTGTTTCTTTAATCTTAGCTTATTGCCAGCCAACTTCGTTATAGATTTCAACTGCTCGTTTATTTTTTCACCTAGTAAGATAAGTTAATATCTTGAGCTTTAAACTCACCCCATGATTAAGTAGATCCGATGCTTCAACACTTGCATTAACAGGATATTCATAGTTTGCTTCTGCAAAAGTACCTTGTGCTTTTTCTGAAGTCAGGAACTCTATAAGTTTAATTGCATTTTCTTGGTTCTTAGCGTGTTTTGTGAAACCAACACCACTTACATTAATATGTGTACCTGATGTCCCTTGATTCGGGAAAAATACGCCTACATTCTCAGCTACTTTCACTTCTTCAGGGTTTTCAGAGTTTAACATTTTTCCAATATAGTATGTGTTCATAATAGCAACATCACCTTCACCTGCTACAACAGCTGTTGCTTGAGCTCGGTCGTTACCTTGTGGCTCTCTCGCCATATTTTTAAGAACACCAGCCGCCCATTCTTGTGCAGCTTCTTCACCGTTTATCGCAATTAAGGAAGCTAATAAGGATTGATTGTATATGTTTGATGATGAACGAACTAGAATCTTGCCTTCCCACTTTGGCAATGTAAGGTCTTCATAAGTTGATAAATCCTCTGGATTTACACGGTCTAAGGCATAAACAAGAACACGTCCACGTACAGTAAGACCTACCCATTGATTGTCTTTGTCTCTTAAATTAGAAGGTACATTTTCATTAATGAGTGTACTTTCAATTGCTTGTAATAATCCAGCATCTTTTGCTCTGAATAGTCTCCCAGCATCTGCTGTAATAAGTAAATCTGCTTCAGTATCAGCTCCTTCACGTGTTAAACGCTCAATAAGCTCATCGCCTTTACCCTTTACAACATTGACTTTGATGCCTGTTTCTTCTGTAAACTGTGTATAAAGGGCTTCGTCTGTATCATAATGACGGTCTGTATAAAGGTTAATTACCGATGAACCTGATACATCATCTACACCTTCTGTTTCTATAACTTCTTCAGTTGCCTCTATAGTTTCAGCCACTTTCTTCATTTTTTACGCTACATCCAGCAATTAGACTGATTATTAAAAGTAGCACCAATGGTAATAATAATTTTTTCATTTCGTCCTCCGTTGATAATGATTGTCGTTTGCAGGTTTTATTGTAAATGATAATCATTATTATGTCAACGATTAATTTACCTACCTAAATATAAATCAAACAAAAAAACACCCATTTCACTGGATGTTTTCACACACTTATACATATTGCTATATATTACATATTAATAATCGGACATTATGCCCTTGCTTTTGAGGTAATCGGAAAGCAAAACTCGTATATTCTTGGTCACTTTTGACGAGTTCGATTTCCCCCCCATAAAGACAACCAGTTCTCTTGTTATTTTTAATCCTAAACCTTTGCCATGAGGATCATATGCATTGGCCCCAGCAGCTCGATATCTTGATTCAAATAACCTTTGTTGTTCTTCCCGTGGTACTAGGAGTCCCTTATTACGAACTTCTATCTCAACAAGCTCATCCTTTTTATGAATCATTATGGTCACGTGTGATTGTGTTTCAGAAAATTTATATGCATTGGAAAGCAAGTTGTACATAACCTGTCTCAATTTGTAACGGTCCATTTCAACTATTATTTCTTCATCACTCCCTAGTTCAACGACCATTTCTTTCTTTTGAAACTGTGGCTTTAAGACATCACTTATACTTTTTATTTCTTCAACAAGCTTAAAAGCACTAACTGATAGCACCATGTTTTGAGTATTTAAATCATTTACTTGGTCAATATTAGCCAACAGGTTTTCAAGACGTAATATTTCATCATAACAGTTCTGAAATTTTTCAGGCGTAGGTTTCATTACATTATCAACAAAAGCTTCGAGATGTGATTTTAATACCGTTAGTGGTGTTTTTACTTCATGGCTTATTGCATCTATAAGACCTTTTCTGAGTTGTTCTTGTTCTTCTAAATGTGTGCCATACCGTTCATTGATTCATGTAATTGTTTGAGTTCCAAAATCGAATGATCTTCAGAGAGCCGTGTATATAAATGACCTGTCGCTATTTTATTTGCTGATTTCAGAAACATTTTGAACCATTCGAAATCGGGCTCGAAAAGCGCATGCTAAGTAGTAGTGCAATACCCATAGAAATCATCACAGACAATCCTATAGAACGATATAGGGTCCACTTGAATCGATTTGCATCATCAGATAAGCCAATGTTATTACTAAACCCTACTTGAACTAAAAAAATGCTCGCCATCAATGGATTCTATGATTTTGTTCTCAATAGCAAGATCAGAATACATAGGCATATTTCTCATTTGAGCTAATGTCAAACGTCTTCCCATCATATGCTGTTGAATTTGGTTTGGTGTCGCAAAAAGAATGTTTCCAGACTCATCAAGAATCTCTACATAATAATTTTCTGCTACAGCATATATACTCATATCTTCTATGGCTATATCTTCAACTCCGTTCAAAACATCAGATGCAATGTTCATTATGTTTTCAACTTTTCGCTTGTGTTGACTTAATAGGTAGGTATCAAACTGATTGTTAATAAGAAGGGTCGAAATAAGACCTGTTATCCCAAGAGCTATCAAAGTCATTAACATAAACCCGATAATAAGCCTTTTTGTAAAGTCATGATTAGCCTCCAAAATAATACCCTAACCCATATTTGGTACATATGTATTGGGTTTCTTAGTATCTGGCTCTATTTTATGACGAATATTTTTAATATAGGTATCAATATTACGTTCAAAGGCATCATAATCATAGCCAAATGCTTTGTCTACGAGTTGACCACGGGATAAGGGTTGTGGTTTATTTAGGATCAGGGTTTCTAAAAGCGTAATCTCATTGGCTGTGAGACGTACTTGCGCACCCTTTATCCATACTTCTTTCACTCTTAAATCAACTTTTAAGTAACCGTCATCGTATAGTTTATTTTTATTAACCTCTGGGTAGCTCCGTTTAAGCAAAGCTTTAATACGTACCATTACTTCTCTAGGGCTAAAAGGTTTTGTTACATAATCGTCTACACCTATTTCAAAACCTTCTATTTTTGATTCTTCAGATGTTTTAGCAGTAAGCATTAAAATAGGAACATCTGAAACCTTGCGTACTTCTAAACACACTTGTTCTCCTGATACACCTGGTAACATTCTGTCTAAAATAAGTAGATCAGGTTTTTCGTCATTAAATAGGCCAATGGCTTCAAAACCATCAGTCGCACCAATAACTAAATAACCCTCATTTAGCAAATAGGATTTAAGAATTTCTTGAATATTTTTTTCATCCTCAACAATTAAAATTTTAAATGCCATCTCTTTTACCATCCAATTTCTGTTTATAACTATTATACCTTAAGAAATTCCGTTTAAATGTTTAAAGTTAAATGTTTAAAAATTAAAGATTTTGATTCGTTTTTCATTAAACTTTTAACTTTTAACATTGAACGGAAAAGAGGCTAAATGAGCCTCTTTGTTTTCTTACTCTTGATTCCATCTCCAGCCGGGTCCGCCGCCATTACGGAAACCACCCATGCCACCGCCACGACATCCGCCGCCAACAGGGAAGCCAGATTCCTGATGATATTCAACCATGTCATCAAAATGCTGATTCCATACTTCTGCTTGTTCAGCAGTAATAGTACCCGCATCTAAAGATTCTTGAACTTGTACTTTACGCCATTCGATCATGTCTTCGAACCATTCAGGTAATTCAGTTGTATCTGCAAATACTGAAACACCTGTCATTAAAACACCTACTGCAATAAGTAATATTGCGATTGATTTCTTTCATTTTATTCCTCCTTATCATTTTGTATTTTTAGTTTAGCAATGAAATATGTGGATCTTATGTGCTGCTTAAATTAAATCTTTTTCACTAAGCTGTCTCTTTTTTTCAGATAGGTTGCTTCATCAATTTCTCCATTTGCATATTTAACGTCCAATATTCCTATAGCGCTCATAGTAGGTTTGTTATGGCTCATTCGATAAAGCATATAGACGCCTAATAAAATGAACACTATCCCAAACCAACCAAACGGAAGCATCATATTTACTCCTCCCCATGCACCACATCCTTCAAATCCGTACACTACAATCACCTCTCATTATAAGATTAGTGTACACTTTAAATATGTGGTTCTTATGTGTTTCTACATAAAAAAAGAGCAGCTATAAAAGCAACTCTTCTCATTATTATTTATTCTATTGGATTATGTTTGCGGTAGGCTTTCATACCACCCAACATATGATACAGCTTTGTAAATCCTTGATCCTTCAAAATGCCCATCGCTTGGCCACTTCTATTGCCACTTCTACAATACACTAAATAGGTTTCTTCTTTGTTTAACTCATCAATTCTCTGTTCGAGTTCTTGAACTGGAATAACGACAGAATTAGGTATTGCATCTTCATCGTTTTCCATTTGAGTTCGTACATCCAGAAGTATTAGATCTGGATTCTCATTCATTACTTGTTCTAAATCGCTTACTTGTATGTCGCCAAACTGAATAGCTTCTGCATGTTCAGCTTCAATCGTTTCTACTATTTCAACTTCATCCTTTGAATCTGCAGGTTCAGACTTCTGACACCCCATAGCTAAGACCGAAGCGAAACAGAGTAATATTACACCATATTTCATTTAATCCCTCGCTTATCTAAATAACAGCTTTTTCAACAGCTTCAATTAATTGTTGCTCCACTTCAAGAGCTAAGTCTGTAATATCTTTTAATGAATCTATCATACTAATCATTTGACTAGGTTTCATAAGGCCAGCAAATATGCTCTCTTCATTTTCATAAACTACAACTTTACACGGTAAAAAGTAGCCAGCTTTTTGATTTCTTTTCAAGAACTTTTACTGCTTTGCTCGGATTGCAACTTCAAAAAACCCAAAAACTGATTAGGATAAATCAAAACCCTTTTTCTTTTAAGTTTATCTTTTAAAAATTTTAAATTCCCATAGTACTCCAAAACCGACCTTCCCCAGTTCACTTTTTTACACGTTGAATTGTTTCTTCAACTGAATAATTAGATACTATTTCATATGTAAATTCCATTTCATCATCCTTTCACTAATTGTAGGTTTACTTATTCCTACCCTTAAAAGGATGATCACTCTCACATATTATTAATTTCAGAACCCAATCCGATAATAAACTGATCTACTAGTTCAGCGTTAAATTGATTGCCTCTTTCAGCTTTCAAGATATCTATGGCGACTGCATGAGACCTCGAGTTCCGATAAATTCGGTCCGACGTAATAGCATCATAGGTATCTGCTATGGCAATCATTTGAGAACCAATAGGTATTTGATTACTTTCTAATTGGTCAGGATAACCATGACCATTCCAGTGTTCGTGATGATGCCTAATTATTTGAGCTATATTTTTATATTCTTCAATTTCTTCAAGTAAATCTGCACCTATGACTGGATGTGTTTTCATCATTTCATACTCTTCTATAGTTAATTTACCTGGCTTATTTAAGATATGCTCTGTAATACCTATTTTACCAATGTCGTGAAGGGCAGCAGCAATACGTATATCGTGTTTATCTTTAGATTCTAGTTCCGAATTTACCAACATTAAATCGACATATAAAGATACATTATTTGAATGTTTACCTGTATAAGCATCTTTGGCATCAATAAAATTTTGCAAAGCTCTTAAAACAAACTAAAATACTGGCCTTCTACTTTTTTCTTTAAGAAAAAGTTCTTCAGTAATATCGTCAATTATCAGCATAGCTTCGTATTTATCCAAAGACTTGTTATAATTCATCGGTCTAACTTCAAAATTTAAATACAAGGTCTTACGCGAAGTAAAAGAAGTGTATTTAACTTCCTTCAACATACCTTTTTTTCCACTAAAAGCTTCTGTAATCAAAGTACTTAAACCACTCTTAATCACAGTATCAAAATTTAAAATATTTTCTCCAACGGTTTCTGAGGAACCTAGTATGGATTCTACAGCATCATTTACATACTCTATTTGACCATTGGGATTAATAATAACAATTCCACTGGGAATAGATTCTAAGATTAAACTCGACAATTGTCTTTCTGATTCTAATCCTTTTGCTAATATCTTCTGTTTTAACAACTCTCTTTGAATATAAAATCCATTTAAAACAGCATATACAATTAAAATCATAAAAAGAAGTTGATTAGAAATAGCTTCAATTTGTTCATGCATAATACCAATAAATATAACAATTACAATATTTAAGTACGCAACAATACTAATTTTTTTTATACATGTTGTCTCCCCTAAATACACCTATCTGATATAAAAAAGACACTAATCTAAAACAACAGACCCATAAAAATTTATAATAACTTTACAAGCGTCTTCATTTCTAACTCATGTAACACATCAGCACATAAATCTTCATCAATTTCATAAGCTAAATCATCAAGATCTAATTCCATAACTTCTTCAATATCAGTTACAATCGTCGCTAATTTTTTAGATAAGCCTGCAAAGTATTCTGCATTATTGCCATCTTCATATTCTGCAATAAGGGGTTTATATGCTCTTGTAGCACCAATTTCTTTTAGCATTGCACGCATTTCTTTTTCTGGATATTTCTTAACAGCAGTAAACACTTCTTCAGTTGTTCCAAATTTCTGAAGCAATAACACAGCCATTTTGTTTCCAATCCGTTTAACACCTGGAATGTTATCACTGCTATCACCTTCTAAGCCTTTTAAATCAATAATTTGCTCTGGAGCTAAACCATAAAAATGCTCTAAGGCCATAGGAGTGTACACAAAAACACCTCTAGGTGCAACAATGTCTTCAAATGCAATATCCATATCATCTATAATTTCTTCATACATGTCTTCTGCTTTTTCGTAATGTACCATACATTTGTCTGATCACTTAATAGTTGTAGCGAATCCTGATCCTTGGTCCATATTGACACTTCTAGATCTGATTCAAACTTTTTCGCCAAAGAACCAACATAATCATCCGCTTCATAATCTTCTGACCAAAACTGAGGTATACCCATTGCTCTAAAGGTTTTCTGAGACAAATGATATTGTTCAATTAACTCTTCTGGCGAGGCACTTCTAGTTGCCTTATATTCTGGGTACAAATCTCTTCGAAAGGTATCTCTTGTAATATCCCATGCAATTGCTAAGTGAGTTGGATTAACTTCATTCATCATGTTTAGTAGGGCACGCATAAATCCGAACAGGCCATTAATGGTCTGCCATCAGATGTCCGCATAATATTTTTAAGTGCAGTTCTTTTCTTCGGTGTTTTGCATTCTATAAGCCATAGGCACATTGCCATAGAAATGATGTGACAAAAGTGCAGAACCATCTATTACTACTAATTTATTCATTATATTCTCCTATTTTTCTTGATGATTTAATTATACATGAAACAAGACCTTAAGTGTCCCTAGGTCTTGTTTTATTTAGTCACTTATTTTAATTTGATAC
>LQAH01000294.1_pt1 | contig 12704 bp, 15 predicted proteins | sample 1535791 | NCBI WGS metagenome assembly LQAH01 (sample SAMN04331585, study PRJNA305678) | bioreactor metagenome | isolation source: bioreactor_4 inoculated with Wadden Sea sediment 2nd replicate of a... | place: Germany:Bremen
GTGTGGGTAAATGAGGACGACGAAGTTGTAAGAGTAGATGTTGAAAGAGATCTATATACAACTTATACAGGTGTAGTTGAAGAAGTCGATTCTGATGAAATAGAAGTTGATACAGATGACGGAGATAAAACCTTTGAATTTGATAATAATGTAGAAGTTAATTTTAATGAAGATGAAGGTGATATAGAAGACATACTAGTCGGAGACGAAGTTAAGGTCTGGGTTAACGAAGACGATGAAGTTGTACGTGTAGACGTTGAAAGCGACTTATACACAATTTATGACGGTGAAATTGAACATGTAAATGAAGATGAAATAAGAATAGAAATGCCAGGACCAGATCAAACATTTGATTTTGATAAAGATGTTGAAGTTGAATTTGATGATGAAGAAGGAAATGTTGAAGATTTAAAAGTAGGCTACGAAGTGACTGTTAAAGTTAACAGAGATGAAGAAGTTATAAAAGTAACCTTAGATTTTGATTTATTTGAAGAAATAGAAGGTCAAGTAGAAGAAGTAGACTCTGACAATATTAAGTTATTAGATAGCTCTAAAGAATATGACATTGACGAAGATGTTAAAGTTGAATTTAATGACGAAGATGATGCAGACGTAAGTGATGTAGAAGTTGGTCATGAAGTTACCCTAACTGTTAGGTCAGAGGATACAGTTGTTATTATCGATGTCGATGATGATTTAAATTAGGATTTGGAATGATGAGAAAAGCAATGTGCGCTACCTTCAGGTAGTGCATATTTTTTTTGAGTAAATGAATAAAACAAAACCATACGTAGGGGTTGCAGATCTGCAACCTATGACCTCAAAGAATGACCACAATAGTGGAAAAGAATCGTGTTATCAAAGATCAAATGGGGTATCAACGAAGTAGATATGTTCAAAAACATGTTACTACTATAAGGGAAAATAATCAGGCGAATAGATGTGAAATACAATGTCTGACTCGATACTACATTAATATGAAATTTGCTTCTGAGGGGGATTTATAATGAGAAGCGTATATTTTGTCATCATTCTACTGACCATAGCCATGCTTGCTCTAGCTTGTGTTGGTGACGAAGTAGATACAGAACAGACTCAGCAAGAAGATGCTTTCGACCAAGGAGTGAAGGAAATTGAGGATTCTGGTGAGTCTACTTTTGACGAACAGATATTATTAGCTATTGGAGAATGGGCACCCTATACATCAAAGGATTTACCGGAATACGGATTTGCAGCTGAAATAGTTAAAAAATCATTTGCGAACGTAGGGATTGGAGTTAAATACGAGTTTTATCCATGGCCAAGAACTTTGGTTTTAGCCGAAAGTTTAGATGTTGATGGGACCTTTCCGTGGATTCCAGAGAAGAAAGGAAGCATTTTTGATATAACTGATACGTTTTGCACAAATGAAGAGAAATTTATATATCCAAAAGGAAATAAGAATCTGCCTACAGATTTCAGTTCGCCCGATGATCTGAAAGGTGTGCGAGTCGGGGCGGTAGCACCGTATGCTCAAGTTGACATTATGACTGATTTGGGAATAGAGTTTGAAGTTTCAAATAATGATCTTTCAGCAGTAAAAAAAAGTGATGGAAGGTCGAATAGATACATTTCCAATTAATCCATTGGTAGCCATGAAACTTGTCAAAGACACATATCCTGCTCGGGTTGATGAGATCATGTTTCTTGAAACCCCTTTGATCCACAAGGAAATGGGCATTCTTATTTCTAATAACCACCCAAAACAAGAGTATTATATAAAAAAGTTTAACCAAGGTTATGATGAGTTGATAAGTTCCGGAGAACTAAATAAGATCTTTATCAAACACGATATTGAATTTCTTATTGAGATGATAATTGAAGACTAAATTCATACATGTAGGACTATCTCATCCGTGTAATCTATTGCTTATATTTCATTTAGCTTTTATATTTGCTGAATAAATATTCACAAATAGATAATAAAAAATACATCAAAAAAACTTTCACGTAAAATGTTTATCATATGATTTGTCGGGTATCTACATTTTTGTGTGAGTCATTACTTGACTGAATGTTTACGGAAATTACATTTATCCACAATATGGATTATTTGTTTTCTTGAGAGATTTGGACTTTTATTCTAACAAAGGGGGATAAGAAAAAAAGTGTTCTGGGTTTTACTGTTTATAGGATTTATACTCATCCAGATTATGTTTATGAATCATGGCGTGAATGACAGCTTAGAAGTGCAAGAGATCCACGGTACGTGGAAAGAGAGTAGTGCTGTTGTTGTTGACAAAATGATTGAGCGTATGAATCATTTGAATCCTAATGAAACAAAAAAGTCAAAAGTATGTGTTGTTTATACAGACGGGTAATCGAAAGGTGGTCGAATTGCCTGTTTCCAAACATGTATTTAACCGTGTAGAAGCGGGGGATCATGGAATCGTACGTGATAAAGGTGAGGGAGAATACGATTTTGAGAAAGTGTGCTAGGTAGTTGAATATTATAGTTGAATTTTCAGAATGTTAAGAAAAAGCAATATTTTTTTGACAGCATGAGAAAAAGAGACCAACGACTGATAAATACAGACATTATTTATTAAGGCGATCCTTATTTTAAGAGGGAATCAAAGGGTGTAGGAAAAGGATTGCCTTGACAAAATGTTAAGCTCGTGCTAACCTTTGGTTACAGATTCATATTTTGAGGTGTGTTACTGGTGAGCAGGCATAAACCTAATACATGAGCGCAAAAAAGCTCGTGGATTGCGTTTATGTCTTTTTATTTGGATTTGTATCAGGATGGTATCCTGAAGCAAATCCAAATAAAAAGAAACAATCATTGATAATAGGGTATACAATTATAACAGACATAATATTCTAATGAATAAGAGGAAATTGCCAATGAAGGGTCGATACGAAATTTTACGTGTCATGAATAACAACGTTATATTGACTAAAGACCAAGAACTTAACCAAGAGTGTGTCCTTGTTGGTAAAGGCATTGGTTTTGGACAAAAAGCTGGGAAGTTTGTTGATGTACCAAAAGAAAAGATTGAAAAATCTTTTGTAACCTTTGATAAAACGGTAAAACAACAATATTTTCAGTTGATACGTGATTTAGATTCAACAGTTGTTGGATTGTGTGAAGAAATTATAGCAATGGCCGAAACACAGTTAGGTAAAATGAATCATCAAATACATGTTGTTTTAACAGATCATATAGGCTTTGCATTAGAACGTATTAAACTTGGGATGGAAATTAATAATCCTTTCTTATATGAAATAAAGTCGTTATATACTGATGAGTACAGAGTCGCAAAAGATGCCGTAGCAATGTTAGAAGAAAACTTGAGCGTAAGTATTCCGAAAGACGAAGTTGGGTTTATAGCAATGCATCTTCACGCATCGAGACAAAAATAAAAAAGTTCTGAAACAATGAAATATACAAGGTTGCTAAGTGAAGTGATCGAAATAATACAATCGGAACTTAAAATGGGTTTTAACGAAAGAAGAACTAAACTTATAACAGACTCATAAATCATCTTAGGGGTGTTGTAGATCGCGTAACCAATAATAAGTCCATTGAGAACCCACTGCTAGATAATATTCGTAAAGAATTTAAAGTAGCTTACCAAATATCTAAAATGATACGACAACACATGGAACGCAATTATGAACTGATTGTACCCGAACAAGAATTAGGCTATATGGCGCTTCATATAGAGCGCATTAGGAAAATTAATGAAGCAAAGTGAATTATGGAGAACAGAGTACAGAGATCGGAGTACGGAGAACGGAAAAGGTCAAATGCTTCTCATTAAAAGTGAATACTGTCGGCAACGCTGACTGGTGTGTTACTGATTCGATCAGGCATGAACCACATAAACAAAAGAGACTTCTTTTGTCATGGGTTCATGCCTTTGTTTTTTCCTTAAACAACTACATAATTCAGCATTTATAAACTGCGTCTTTTGGTTTTCTGAATTCAATCCTTTTACCACCATACCTGCCGTGTATGGCGATAAAACGATAGAATCCATAAACTCCAAAATACTTGATTATAATTACTGTTTGCGCAGTAGCTTAAGGAAGATGGCAAAAGAAAACACAATGAATTAACGAAAATATAAATTGCGCGCAACTATTATATTTGTCCTATGTACTAGCTATACATGGGATACACCGAAGTATTTTACATACTTCAACATTTTCAATCATCTTCATTTATTTTGATTCATTAAACATGAGGGAAAACTAAGGAGGGTCTTAACATGGGTGAAGTTTTCGGTAAACTTCAAAAAAGTAGGGAAAGCACTAATGTTACCAATCGCAGTAATGCCTGCAGCAGCAATTCTTTTACGATTAGGCGCTGGTGTACCAGGTATCGAAGGCATGTTAGCAACAATCATGCTTAAAGCAGGTGCAGGAATCTTTGATAATTTATATCTTTTGTTTGGTATTGGTGTAGCATTAGGTCTAGCTAAGAATAACCACGGTGCAGCTGCATTGTCGGGTGCTGTTGGTGTTCTTGTTTGTAAAAAACGTATATGAAGCAATTAACCCCAGACATTAATACTGGTGTCATGGTTGGTATGGTTATGGGTGTTATAGCAGGTGTTTTGTATAATAAATACCATAATATTAAGTTACCAGAATTTCTTGGCTTCTTCGGTGGAAAGCGCTTTATACCAATAGTAACAGCCTTTGCAGCAGTTATCGTAGGTATGGTCTTTGGTTATGTATGGCCAGTTATTCAAACGGGTATTGATGCAATGGGTAATGCAGCGATTCAAGCAGGTCCAGTAGGAACGTTCTTCTTTGGATTTGGTAACCGTCTTCTTATTCCAATTGGTTTACATCATGTATTAAACTCAATTTTCTGGTTTACATTTGGTTCATTTACAGATGCAGCTGGTGTAGTTGTTAATGGTGACCTTCATAGATACTTTGCTGGCGATCCTTCAGCTGGTATTTATATGGCTGGTTGGTATCCAGTTATGATGTTTGGTCTTCCAGCAGCTTGTTATGCAATGTATAAACGTGCGAAGCCAGAAAACAGAAAATCTGTAGCTGGTATGTTCTTATCAATTGCAGCAACATCTTTCTTGACAGGTATTACTGAACCAATCGAATTCTTGTTCTGTTATGTTTCGCCAGTAGCATACTTAGTACATGCTCTACTATCAGGTGTTGCATTAGCGGTTACTCAGTTTATGGGTATTTTACATGCTTTGGTTTCTCGGCAGGGCTTATCGACTATATGTTAAATATGCACTTAGCAACTAAGGGTATGATGCTTATTCCATTAGGCTTAGCTTTTTGCGGCAATTTACTACTTCTCATTCTATTTACCTTATTGAAAAAACTGGACATTCCTACACCGGGACGTACAGATGAAGTAACAGAAGAAGGCGAAAAGTATTGTCGCAGAAAAAGGAATTGCAAACATTGCTAAAGAATATGTAGCAATATTAGGTGGTCGTGATAACATCGTAGATGTAGATTCGTGTATTACACGACTTAGACTAACGCTAAAAGATAATTCAAGTATCGATGAAAAAGCTATTAAGCGTTTAGGCGCAGCAGGCGTAATTAAACCTAACAATAAGAATATGCAAGTAGTTGTAGGTACACAAGCTGAACTTATTGCAGAAGACATGAAAACGTCATTTAGCTTAGAAATAAAAAGGAGGGCGTAAAGCCTCCCCTAATTACTTTGGAGGTTTGACATATGTTAAGAGCCATCATAAACGGACGTATTATCACAGAAACTGAGATACTAGATGATTATGTTCTCATATTCAATGAAGCAATAGAATCGATACTTCCAAAGACTGATTGGTCTCCGGAAAATATTGATGAGATTATTGATGCTAATGGGAATTATGTTTCGCCCGGTTTTATTGATGTTCATATTCATGGAGTTGCCGGATGTGACACCATGGACGCTACTAATGAAAGCCTTCAAAAAATTGCTGATACTGTTACAAAAACAGGTGTAACATCTATTTTGGCAACTACGATGACTCAAGAAGCAGAAGCTATTCATAAAGCGTTGGCTAATATTCGCACATTTATGGGAAACAAAAGTGAAGGTGCGAACATACTAGGTGCGCATATGGAAGGTCCTTATATAAGCAAAAAGTATAAAGGTGCTCAAGATGAGAAAAATATTCAAAAACCAGATATGGATTTTGTAGAAAAATATGCAGATGTTATTAAAATGATTACATTTGCACCAGAAGTAGAAGGCGCAGAAACATTTATTGAATCAATGAAAACCTATCCCAATATTGTGCTGTCAATTGGACATTCTGGAGCAACTTTCAAACAAGCATCTAATGCTTATGAGAACGGTGTTCGGCATATTACCCATTGTTTTAATGCTATGAGTCCTCTTCATCATAGAGAACCTGGAGTTGTCGGAGCAGCACTAAGCAAACCTTTTTCTTGTGAGTTAATATGTGACAATATTCATGTTTCACCAGATTTTTATCAGGGTTTTGTTGATATTAAAGGTAAAGATAAAACGGTTTTAATTACAGATTCCATGCGTGCAGGGTGTTTAAAAGAAGGAACCTATGAACTTGGAGGCCAAGAAGTTATAGTCGAGGATGGTCTGTCAGATTGCATGATGGCACATTGCTGGTAGTGTTTTAACTTTAAATAAGGCTATAAAGAACGTCTCCAGTGAAACATCATTGAGTATTGTAGACACTATATATATGGCTTCTATGGCGCCAGCTAAGGTTATAGGTATAGATAATAGAAAGGGCAGTATTGCCTCAGGAAAGATGCAGATATATGCATCCATGATGAAATATGATAATCAGAAGTACCTTGTAAACGGGATATGTCAGTATAGGAGTGAACAATAATGAAAGTAATTGTCGTACAAGATTACGAGGCAATGAGCCTTAAAGCGGCACAGATTATAGCAAGTCACGTAACATTAAAAAGCAACAGCGTCCTAGGACTAGCAACAGGTTCCACAGCTGTTGGTATGTACGACGAACTCGTTCGTATGTTTGAAAAGAAACAGATAGATTTTAGTGAAGTAACGACCTTTAACTTAGATGAGTATTATCCTTTAAATTCGAAAAATGAAAACAGTTATCATGCATATATGAATGCACATTTGTTTGGAAGGATCAATGTTCCTTCCGAGTCAATTCATATACCTAGTGGTATGGCAGAAATGTAGAGTTTGAATGTCAATCTTATGAAGAGCGTATTCAAGATGCTGGCGGCATAGATATACAAGTATTAGGAATCGGTCGAAATGGACATATTGGTTTTAATGAACCAGATATTAAATTTGAAGCACGTACACATCTTGTAGAACTAGATCAAAAGACCATTGAAGATAATTCAAGATTCTTTACCTCTGTTGAAGAAGTACCTAAACATGCTATCAGTATGGGTGTTAAAACCATAATGCATGCAAAAAAATTATGTTACTAGCATCGGGCATAGAAAAAAAGCGATGCCATTTATGAAATGATCCATGGCAAAATTGTACCAACGTTACCAGCTTCAGTTTTACAACTTCATCCAGAAGTCATTGTGATTTTAGATGAAGCCGCAGCAAGTTTGTTAACTTTTGATGCAAAAGGTAATGTAATAGAGCGAAAAGTAGAGACTCAAATCGAGTCCATAAAATAGAAGGTTTTGATCTTAACCATAAGCTAAAAGCTAGTAGCTATGAGCTGAATTTTGGAGGTTTATCATGTTTAATATATTTAAGAAAAAGAAGAGTTTAGAATTAATGTCTCCCATGACAGGTACTGTTATTTCTATTGATCAAGTACCCGATCAAGTTTTTCAGGAAAGATGATAGGAGACGGTGCAGGCGTGGTTCCGACAAAAGGAAGTGTTGTTGCGCCTTGTAACGGAACCATATCTCAAATATTTCCTACAAATCATGCCATAGGTATTGAAACTGAAGAAGGATTAGAAATTTTGATTCATATTGGAATAGATACTGTTGAACTAAAAGGTGAAGGTTTTAAACGATTACTTGAGCCTGGAACAAAAGTATCAGTAGGTGATGCCATAGTCGATGTAGATTTAGATTTTCTAAAGTCGAAAGGAAAAGAACTGGCAACACCAGTAGTAGTAACCAACATGGAGAAAGTTGAAAAGATAGATGTAGTAGAAACATCATGTTTAGCAGGTAAGTCGAAGATAATTACAGTTTATATGAATTAATAGGATTTATTACACTTAGAAAATTAAAATGAAGGAATCGCAAGACTAACTATGCGTTCTCAATTGATAATCACTTAAGAAGATGGAGGGTATTAAATGAAAACTATTAAAATCATTAACAAAACAGGCATTCATGCACGTCCAGCGGGTTTACTAACCAAAGAAGCTCAAAAATTTTCATGTGATATTGACCTTATTAAAGATGGTAAATCAGTGAATGCTAAGAGTATTATGGGTATTCTGGGCATGGGTATAGCGGAAGGCGATGTTATAGGTATTCAAGCAAATGGTGCTGAAAGCAGACAGTGCAATAAGCTGTATTTACTCAATCATAGAAAAGATTAATCAAGAGTAGAGGTGTTATGATGAACGGATTAGGAATATCGGAGGGCATTGCCATAGGCAAGGCCTTCATTTATAAAACAGATGAACCAGAAATACCACATTTAAGTGTTGATGACGTTATTATAGAAAAGAAACGGTTTAGTGATGCTGTCAATAATTTAACTTCGAATATTAAGAATAAGTACGAAAAGGCAACAGCTCAAGGTGATCAAGATAGAGCAGATGTGTTTATGGCTCATGAAATGATTGTGAATGATCCAGAACTATTAGATGGTGTTAATGCCTTAATTGATACAGAAAAAAAAATGCGCTGAGTGGGCGCTTGAAGAAGTATCTGATACATTTATTCAACTTATGGAACAACTAGATGATCCTTATCTAAGGCAACGAGCTGGCGATATTAAGGATATTAGGCAACAACTTTTGAAAATTTTATTAGGAAATTTCAAATACCATTGATACTTCAATTGATGATTCTGTTATTGTAATTGGCCGGGAGTTCAATCCTTCTGATATTGCACTTACTGAATCTAAAAGTGTAAAAGGATTTTTATCAGAAATAGGAGCACCAACGACTCACTTCTCTATCTTAGCAAAGATAACAAACATTCCAACAGTAACCAATGTATCTGGCATATTAGAAATGATTAATGAAGGGGATATGCTGATATTAGATGGTACAACAGGGAAATTCATATAGATCCAACTGAGGAAACGATTCAGGCATTTCAGCAGAAGGAATTGGATTTAAAACAATTTAAATGAAAAATTAAAACTCTTAAAAGACAAGCCATCTCAAACAGCTGATGGTGTGACTGTAGAAATCATTGGTAATATTGCCGGTGTTAACGATGCAGAAACGATGTTGGACTTAGGAGCTGAGGGAGTCGGATTATTCCGTACAGAGTTTATTTATATGGATCGCAGTAAAGCGCCTACTGAGAATGAACAGTATGAAATTTATAAAAAAGTTCTTCTTGCTCTAGAAGGAAAAGAAGTTGTAATAAGAACTTTGGATGTTGGTGGCGATAAAGAAATACCTTATCTAAATATGGGTAAAGAAGACAATCCGTTTTTAGGATATAGAGCGATCCGTTATTGCTTAAATGAAAAAGCATTATTTAAAACACAAATAAGAGCCATATTAAGGGCAAGTGTATTTGGACATGCAAAAATTATGATTCCTATGATTTCTACGGTAGACGAAGTTTTGGATGCCAAGGTCATCATTAATGAATGTCGACTAGAACTTAAAAATGAAGGAGTCAAAATAGCCGATAATGTAGAAATAGGCATTATGATCGAAGTACCATCTGCAGGCATTATTTCTGACCTCTTAGCAGAAGAAGTTGATTTCTTTAGTATAGGAACCAACGATTTGATTCAATATACCATGGCTGCAGATAGAATGAATAAAGACGTTGCGTATTTATATCACCCATATCATCCTTCTTTTATAAGAATGTTAAAATGGTTATTGATAATGGCCACGAAAAAGGGATTAAAATTGCAATGTGTGGCGAGTTAGCCAGTGACCCAACGTTTTATTCCTGTACTTATAGGATTAGGCTTAGATGAGTTTAGTATGAACGGAAATGCCATACTAAAATCACGTTGGTTAATGCAACAGGTTTCAAAGAAAGAAGCTCAAGCCCTAGTAGCCACTTTATTGACGCTTAAAACTTCAAGTGAAATAAAAGAAACTATAGAGGCTTTTGGTGATGCATATGAAACCTAAAATTGAAATATGTGTAGATAGTTTAGAATCTGCCTTTATAGCTGAAAAAAAGTGGCGCAGATAGGCTCGAATTATGTGCCGAGTTGAGTGTAGGTGGTTTAACGCCATCAATAGGTTAATTAATCAAGTAAATAAACATATCGGGATACCAGTAAATATTATGATTCGTCCTCGTAGTGGTGACTTTTGCTACACAGAATTAGAATTTGATACCATGCTTGAAAACGTAAAAAGTATTAGAAATGAGTATCCCAATGTGAGTGGGTTTGTAACTGGCATTCTGACAAGTAACGGAGAAATTCATTTCGAGAGAATGACCCAGTTAATAGAACTAGCAAAACCTATTCCTGTAACCATACATCGTGCCTTTGATATGACACAAGATTTATTGGAGTCCTTAAAGGTTTGTAAATTACTAGGTATAGAGCGTGTGTTAACTGCCGGATTTGCTAATAAAGCGATTGATGGGATGAATAATTTAGTTTTACTAAAAGAAGCTGCAGGAGATGACATAATTATAATGCCGGGAAGTGGCGTTAGTTCGGCCAATGTCAAAGAGCTAGTATCAACTGTAAAACCACAAGAAATTCATATGTCTGCAAAACAGAAAATTATCTCTAGAATGAGAACCAAGAGAAATGATATTCAGATGGGTCGAACAGAAGGCGCTGAAGAGTTGATCAGATATGTCACGAATGGAGAAGAAATTGCAACGGTTGATAAAATGTTACAAGAAGTAAGTTTATAAAACGTAAAGAATTACGAAATAAAAGCGCTTTTGGTATTGAATCGTTAGTGGAATTGGAATTCAATTGGAGAATTTTAATAAAAAGTAGGAAAAAGCATTTCAAAATAGGGGATAATCTGCTATCATATAGTTAATACCTTTTCCAATACATGCACAGGTTAAGAACGCACATTTTTAGGAGTGTGCGTCCTTAACTTTTTTGGATAAATTACATAGATTGTAGAGACGGAAAATTTACTATTTAAAGAAATGAAGTGAAAGGCCCTTAAAGTATTTAACTTACTTTAAGGGCCTTGTTTTTTTACTCAATAACGATAATCCCCAGCTCTCCTATCTTAGCCCATTCATATAAAAACTTAGCATGGGACGTATAGTTTCGAACACATTTGTGAGAACGTGGTATAGTTCCAATGGTTGATAAAAATTCTTTCTTTCCTGGATCAATTAGGCTACCACCTTGTTTTTTGAAATTTACAGGAACACCATGGATATAAGCGCCACCTGTAAATCTGACAGAGTATGGAGCGTACCCAGAAATTTGTCGTGTGTAGTCGTCAAGATATAAAAACTTTGGCTTCTTTTCAATAGCCATATAATAACCAAGTGGTGTCGGGAACTTAAATTTACTTTGGGCACCCGTTGTAGCTAGGTTATATGAAACAAGAACCCAGCTGGTTTCACGTTTCTCAAAGACCGTTAAGTTTTGATTGTTTCGGTCCACAATAACCATTTGGGTAAAGAGTTGAATGCTGTCATTAAAATTAATAAAACGTTTTGGAACCCAAAAGGTAGTATCGTGAATAAGCGTACCCACGTGATAATAGTTCTCATTTTCTTCAATAATAGATATAAGTGTACCATCAATTAAATAAATAAATTCACTTTTGTCATCAAGACTGTAATAACCTGGTGCACTCTGATACGAACGTTACATAAATGTCTTCAGACCTACCTTATAATAGGTGCACGTCCGCTTCTATTTTGTAATTAGAGATAAATCCATACGTTGTTCTGTAACTTCTTCCTCAAGTCGATATAAGGATTCTAGCATCTTATCGAAGGCATAAAGTCTCAGCTCAACTAAAGCAGATAGGATATACCCGTATTGGATACCGTTGTCGTCTTCCCAAGTGACTTTGTACCACATATCCCCAGCATATTTTTCAAGATATTCACCTTGGACAGCTTCTAGTACACTGATTTTTTCATAAAGTGTTGATGAACGAATAATAGGATGATAGGTTCCAGGACCTTCACGTATGTTTACGTATCCATTTTTAGCGTATACGTAGTCGATGGTAGTATGATATAAATCATACTTTAAATCGATAGATATTGTATCAGGTAGTAAAGAGTTATAGTCATAATAAATCACATATCCGTCTGATGACAGAGGTGGCATTTCCAACATAACAGGTGGCTCAACTTCGGGTTCAATTAAGTCAGTATCCTGTGGTTGAGAAGGTATTGGCTCTACTATTGGTTCACTAGTAAGTGAAGGTGTTTCCTCGTTAATGTGCGTGTCAACGTTGCAAAACCTGGCATTAGATAAACAACTAGTAGACACATTATAATAATGAATGATCTTTTGTTTCATACAATTCACCCTCTTAAAACACGAATTTTGTAGATTTATTATATAAGTACCCTGATTATGAGAGGGGTAACTGTATCAAC
>LQAH01000295.1_pt1 | contig 12665 bp, 17 predicted proteins | sample 1535791 | NCBI WGS metagenome assembly LQAH01 (sample SAMN04331585, study PRJNA305678) | bioreactor metagenome | isolation source: bioreactor_4 inoculated with Wadden Sea sediment 2nd replicate of a... | place: Germany:Bremen
AAATCATCTGTCAGTGCTCGGTATCTTATGTTAATAAATCAGATACATGATCTTTGAATATTTTATTTATATCTTCAAAACAGTTAACCATTGTGTCAACGTCTTCTTGTGGTAAGGTGCTGAGAAGCCCTTTCATATTGGTATGAATTTTTTTCTATACTTTGCCTATGGTTTTGATGACCAACTCCGTTAAATGAATACGTTGTTTACGTTTGTCATCTGGATCAGCTTTCTTAATAAAATATCCTTTAGTTATTAATTTGTTAACCTCACGACTGCAATTGGGCATTGAAATATCCATAATTCGAGTTAAGCGACTTACTGTTGTATAGCCTTCATAACAGGTTGCATCGATCATTTTGTATTGTAGGGGAGTTAAATCTTCAGGAACACAGTCCTTAATAAATTCAGTTTTAGCATATTCTATGAGTCCTATAAAATAACCCATTCTTTTAACTAATTGATCAACGTTAGACAATTAAATCACTCCTATCATACCTATATTATGCGTGTTTACTTATCAAATAACAATGATCATTTGACAACTATTTTGAAAGGTGTTATTATGTTATCAAATGATAATATAATTTAAAGGTCAAGAGGTGTGAAATGAAGCGGAAAATATTATTTGGTATTGTATTGGTACTTATAGTTGCTTTGGCATTTGGTATTAATTTATTTTAGTCAATTTCAAAAGTATGAGGCCATTATGGAAGACATAGAAATTGGAGAACTTAGCTTGGATGAGGTAGAAGATGGTGTATATAAGGGTAATTTCAATGCGTATTTAGTTGCAGCAGATGTTGAAGTGTCTATTACTGATCATCGAGTAGAAGTAATTAAGCTGGTTAATCATAAAAATGAACGAGGGTCCGACGCTGAGGTTATTCCAGAAAGGGTAATTGAAGCACAAAGTTTAGAGGTTGATGTTGTGTCAGGAGCTAGTAATAGTAGTCGCGTTATTTTTAAAAAGCGATTGAAAATGCCTTGGTAAAATAAAAACGAGGCAAATTTTTTTTATTATCTAAACCATTGGGGTAACCCGATGGTTTTTTCTTTTATCAACAAAAAAGGAGACATTATCCCCATTGAACATGTCCTGTCCCCACGTTTTACAATAAAACTGTGGAAAGGAGATGACTTATGAAAAGTTATACACAATACTTTAAAAAGAATAGATCCAAGAAAAACATGATGCTCTTTAGCAGTTGGATTATTTGTATCTTTACTTGGTACTCAAATGTTTAATTTTGCAGTTGGCCTCTATGTTTTAACACTAACGGGGTCGGGTTTAAGTTTTGCCACCACCCTTGTAATAGGATCACTACCTCGTTTTATCGCTGCCCCCTTTTTAGGGGTTATTGTTGATCGATTTGATCGTAAACGTCTCATTTATATGTCTGATTTTGTATGTGGAATTCTGCTTTTGAGTATGTTACTCATGAGTTGCAATGGTGAATTTAAACTTGTAATTATTTATTTTATAACCTTTTGTTTAGGTATTGTTAATACCTTGTTTGACATTGCAGCTTCAGCATCTAAACCTAATTTAGTTGAAGATAAAGAACTCATTCAAATCAATGCATTGAGTCAAGGGATTACGTCTACTGCCATGATTATGGGTCCTTTACTAGGTGGTTTGGTTTATACAATGTTAGATTTTAAGTTCTTTGTACTTATCAATGGATGCTCATTTATTATTTCTGGTGTTTCAGAATGCTTTCTTGAATTCGATACACATCTTAAAACAAAGCCTAAAGAAGAATCTAAATATTTAAAAGACATACAAGAAGGTTTACAATATCTTGTTAATCACAAAGGCTTAAGTCGTATTTTAGGCATATCTGTAGCAATCAACTTCTTTATACATTTTGCAGTTATTATTCCACTACCCTATGTTTTAAATATGATATACAAAGTATCAGCTAAACAGTACGGTTTCGTAAATAGTACCTTCTCCATAGGCATGATATTAATGACAATGATCCTATTTAAAATGAAAGACCAATCTAAAATTATAAAAACAATTCCATATGCTGTCTTGACCTATGGTGTTTTTATTTTTATGATGGCGCTGCCGGTTTGGAATAATACATTGTTATGGGAATCCACTTTTAACGGTTGTGTTTTACAGTTTTCTTATGTTTGTTTTTGGAATAACCATTGCAATATTAGATATTCCTTTTATGGCTTATGCACAAGGAAGTGTTGAAGAAAATATGAGAGGAAGGGTGTTTAGTACATTTTTAAGTGTATCAAAAATAGCTTCTCCCATAGCTCTATTGCTGTCTGGTTATCTTATTGAGTTTGTATCTATAAAAATGTTGTGTACAAGTTCAGGGATTTTGTTAATGGTCCTGTTATTGAAACTAGGAGTAATGAACCTAGGCTCTGTTATGCAAGTAAATGGAGAAAAGAAGAACAAGTAAGTGAAGTGATATTGTAAAACATGTTGTCTAATTTATACAAAGTCATGGTTACAACCATGCCTAAGTTGCTATTAGATAAAAAACATAATAAAAATTGCTAATATTGCAAAAAATGAGTGAATACGATTTCCGTCCTTATATAGTATTTACAACTGAGTCTTGATTAAAGCCTTATTTCGGTTATAAACTTAACATATAACATGTTTTTATGTTACATTTTATCTATAATAGATGTATAAATAAAACTCTGTCATAAGTGATGGATTTATAAATCAGAAGAGCACAACAGCGGACAATATACGAAGGGCGTGAATATTTTGTCAAAAACAACAATATTAAAAGGACATATCATGTATACAGATGTACCGGGACAATTCGAAGTCTTGGAAAACGGATATGTTATCGCAGTCGATGGTGTTATTAAAGAATTATGTGAAGAGCTTCCAAAGGTTTATGATGAGTCTACAGTTATTGATCACACAAATAAACTGATCATACCAGGATTCTATGACCTTCATCTACATGCTGGTCAATACTTACAATGTGGAACTGGTATGAATAAGCAACTTTTAGATTGGTTAAAAGATTAACACATATGACCTTGAAAAAGACTTTGTAGACACAGACTATGCGGATAAAGTATACGGTCGTTTTGTTGATGATTTAGCACGTTACGGAACTTTGGGTTCATGTGTTTTTGCAACATCTTCGACAGAAGGAACAGAACGTTTATATGAAGCATATAAAGCGAAAGGTATTAGAGCATATGTTGGTAAAGTAAACATGGTTCGTAATGCGCCTGATTTTATTATTGAAGAAGTACAAGCATCTTTAGATGGACTTAAGTACCTAGTAGAAAAGTACAAAGACGAACCTCTTGTTAAGCCAATAGTAACACCTCGTTTTGCACCTACAAGTACAGAAGAATCTATGGAAGCCCTAGGTAAAATAGCAAAGGAATATGATTTACCAGTTCAATCACATATCAGTGAAAACCCTGCAGAAGTAGAGTGGATCAAGGAGCTTTACGAATGGTCTACAAGCTATGCAGATGTATATGATAAGTTTAATTTATATGGTGAAACACCAACTATTATGGCTCATGCAGTTTACTTAACTGAAGAAGAGCGCAAGTTATCTCAAAACGGTAAAGTATACCTTGCACATTGCCCAGATTCTAACGTTAATATTGTAAGTGGTATTGCACCTGTAAAACAATACATGGAAATGGGAATAAAAGTTGGCCTAGGTAGTGATATTGCAGGTGGTCACAAAATTCAAATGAACGAAGCTGTTGTAAGAGCAATTCAGCTTTCTAAAATTAAAATGCTTCTATGAGGAAAACAACCAACCACTATCTTTATCAGAAGCGTTCTACATGGGAACAGCTTGTGGTGGAGAGTTCTTCGGTAAGGTTGGTAAACTTAAAGAAGGTTACGAACTAGATGCACTTGTTATTGATGATCATGAACTATACAAAGAGCGTTATACACTTTTAGATCGTCTTGAAAAGTTCCTATACGTTGGGGATGATCGTTGGATCGTTGAGCGTTATGTAGCGGGGAATAAGATTACGGTATAGTGATTTGTGGAGCTCAGAGTACGGAGTTCGGAGAACGGTTAAAAACTTTAGAAAAAATATCAAAAAAGAGCAAACTCGTAGAGTTTGCTCTTTTTTGTTAAAGATAATTGTTTAAGTCAATATGAATATTACTGAGTTGTTTTTGTAATTCTTTTTTATCCCATGAAATCCCTTGAGATTTGGCATTCTTATTTGGGAATCCATTCTGAATCCATTGGATACGTAAAAGAACATTGATAAAGAATTCTGAGCAATTATTATAACCATCATATACATTGATGTCATATCCCATTTCTACAGCTTTAATTAAAACGTTATGACTAAAAGATTTTATTTTTTTTCTCTTAAGTGGTTATCTATTTCCATAACATATGAGCAGCAACCACATACATCATACATTACGTATCCGCCCTTATATTCGAATGAAGAACCGCATATAGGACAGAAAGATGTATTTTGTGAAGACAAGTCTTTTTCATATTGTTCAGGAATTGTATGAGTAAATGTATTAACAGTATAATAATCTTCAATTTTTTTGACAAATTGCCTGAAGTTGTATTTTAGCAACTTCTAAATCCCACTCTTTTGGTTTCTCTTTTCTGTCATTGTGAATCCACGGACAACCTTTGGCAACCCATACAAGTCTAAGCAATGAATGTGCAACGCTTAATGGTAAAGTGTCGTTTTCAAAGTGGTTTAAATCAAGATTCATTTCTTTAGTTTTGTTAATAATGATAGGACCAAATCGTTTAATTTCACCTGAAGTTATATCATCGTCAAAACAAATTTCATTTCCGCAGCATCCACAAATGATACCTATAAAGAAACCTTCTGGATCTTTAGTTTTATAACCGCAGATAGGACAATTCTTTTCAATTTTCATATCTTCTTGATCACCTAGAAAAGTAAATGTACAATTTTTTTTAGGTTCTTCCCAAATATCCATTAGTGTACCATCAGTTTGATATTGAAAATATTGATAAGCGATGATTTTGATTTTCAGCACATACTAACCCTTTTACGATAAAAGACTCTGTAGGATTACTATTATCATCGAGATGAAGTTGATCAATACAGTAGTTTATGGAGTAGATTGTCATGTTTAGTTCATCTGGTTTATAATTACCGTACATCAATTCATAATCATCAGGATCATCGGCAAACCATTCTAAAAGAGAGGATTTGAACATTTTTATCATATTTAACTCAAGCTGACTTTGCTGATGTATCCACAGATCCATTTTAGTGATAATCTTACTTTTGTAATCTGTCATTCTAATCACTCCTAATTACATTTCATCTCTAATAAAGATTCCGTCAAAAGTGTAATAAGCTCTATAAGTGCCAATATGAAAATTGTCTTTGTCCTCCAAAATGAAATGCAAACCTATAGAAAAGGTCCATTTTTTCAGATTTTACTATTTTTTCAACGAAGCATTTAGAATAAATAAAACTAATACCTTCATGGTTTTCCAACTCAAAGCGTTGTTGAACTTTTTTCATCTGTTATATATGTCTCAAGACGATCTATTCGTTTTACTTTTAAGATTTAAAGATTCAACTGCTTCATGTAACTCATTTAAATAATACATATGACCATCCTCTAATATTTAGTTCTTCTCATACAGTTTTTCAAATATAATAACTCCATCAGAACCTATGTTTCCAAGAAGTCTGTATTTACCCCATGTACCTTTGAGTTTTATTTCGTATTTATAACCTTGAATACCTTTGCCAGATAGTTTTTTTACGCCTGAATCTCCTTCTTTTCTTGCCCATCCTTTTTTTTAGTGCTTTTTTCCATTGCACTACGTAGTTTACCACTGCGGTCTCTTTTCTTCATTTCTTTCTTTGCCTTACTAGTAATTTTTCCTTTAGGTTTTTCAGCCTCTTTTTTTACGAATCTGAAAGCGCTTCGTATATCATTTGCTTTTGCACTAAAATGGCTTTTAAATACTTTTTCTATTTGATACCATTTTCCTCGGACATTATCCCAATAAATGGCTACTATTGCAATTAATCCGACTGCAGCAATTGCATCGAGGATGACTTCTCCAGGTACTGATATTGCAGCTCCCAAAGCTGTTAGTGCATACCTTACAGCTGATGGTAGACCCAAGGCTCTTAAATCAGAAGCAAGAGAAGCAGATGCGCTTGAAGCTCTAAGTCCAGTAAAAACACGGACTCTCGAAACCATTATATCAGCAGAACCTTTAAAAGTTGAATCGATATTTGATTTGTGATATTCAAGTAATTCGTCGTCTCCAGACATTGCTTCTGATATGATCGAATCTAGGAAAATTTTCTGTGCTTCAGGTGATAAACTTTCATAAACTTCTTTGGCTACTGCATCATAGTCTGTGTTAGATGCTGCGAAGACTTGTAAATTCATAGATGTAAAAGCCATTGTTAAAACAAGTATGAAGCATAGTGTTCTTTTAAAATTGTACATAGTATACCCCTTAAATTTTATTCTCTTTACCGGTAAAGGATAAGAATCATGCTACCCGAAAGGAGTACTGAATACAATGACTTTAATCTTGAATTAAGACGGATTTAAGGCCCGTTTAAGGTTAGTTTTCTATATGGTAATTAACTTATAAATTGATTAATAAGATTGGAGGCCAGAATACGGGGATCGGAGAACGGTAAAAACGAAATGATTAAATCAAAAAAGAGCAAACTCATTGAATCTGCTCTTTTTCTTGATTTTTATGTTTACGAACTTTGACCTTTCCGTTCTCCGAAACCCGATCCCCGTACTCCTTCTTTTACGCTGAAGCATAAACCTTCATAGTCCACAACATTCTATTTAATTTCATGGCAAGTTCGTTAGATATACGTGTAATAGGTAATCTACACTCTGATGATTCTATAAGCCCCAACTTACTAAGTACATATTTGATAGGTGCTGGATTGGGTTCTTCGAACAATGGCGGTATGAGTTCATAGAGTTCATGCCATTCTTTAAGAGCTTGCTGATGGTTGTTAGATTTCATGGCATTATAGATAGAGATAAACTCATTGGTTCTTAAGTGAGCAGATGCCATAATACCACCATGTCCACCAAGTGCCAGTGTTTGATAAAAGAACAAATCTTCACCTGTTAGAATCGAAAAATCAATAGGTGGATTAGCAAGGAGATCCATTGTTTGCTTGATGTCTCCTGAAGCATCTTTTAAACCGATTATATTGCTTTTCTCTGCAAGTCTATAAATGGTTTCATTCTCCATATTTCGGCCTGTACGATAAGGAATGTTATAAAGTAAGATATTTAAATCAGTTGATTCAGAAATGGCTGTAAAGTGTTCATATATGCCTCGTTGGCTTGGTCTATTATAATAAGGTGTAACAGATAAGATACCATCAATATCATACTTCTCAACCGTTTTAATTTGAGATTTGAGTTTTGCTGTAAAGTTGCTACCTAAACCAACATAAACAGGAACACGTCCATTAACATAAGTTAATGTACGCTCGATAAGTTGTTCGTACTCATATTCAGTAATAGTTGGACTTTCACCTGTTGTACCTAGGGGTATAATACCTGAAATACCTTGTGCAATGTAGTGATTAATCAATTTTTTCGTATGATATGTAATCGATGTTATCGTTTTTAAATGGTGTAATAATTGGAAGCCAGATACCTTCAATCATAATAATCCTCCTTAGATCTAATAGTGGGGTTTCTCACTAATTTAAGTATAGTCAAAATAAATACAATTAGAATTGTTTAAAATGCTTATTAGATTGCAAAAAATGCGATATAATTATAGAAACGGAGAACGGAGAAGGAAGCTTAAGAACCTTAAAGATGCTAAAGGTTTAGTTTTAAGCTAACTGCTATTAGCTAATTGCTATATGCTGAATTTAATAAAGTAGGTGAACACATGAGTGAAAAAAAGAAGAATATTAAAAGAGGTTATCTTAACGAGAATTTTCAGGTGTTTCATATACGAGATAAGTCGTTTATGGAATTTGAATATCATTACCACGATTTTCAGAAAGTCGTTATATTTATTTCGGGTAACGTTACTTACTTAAATAGAAGGAAAAGCTTATAAATTACAACCTTGGGATGTTTTGTTTTTAAGTTCTAGTGAGGTTCACAAGCCAATTATTGATCCAAGTGTTGAATATGAACGTATTATTGTTTGGTTAAACGAAGGATTTTACAAACAGTACAATAAATATGATGATGATCTAAAAACCTGTTTTATAAAAGCAACTCAGCAAAACAGACATTTAATGCGTTTAGGGCATGAAGAGCTAGATGTCATTAAAACAGCGGTAGATAGATTAGAATTTGCAAGAAATCAAGAGATGTTTGGCAATAAATTGATGAACGATTCTCTTCTTATTCAGTTTTTAATTCACCTTAACCGTATAGCTTTGGATGATGGCAATGGAGAACGTTTAATAGAAGTTGATTATGATGAAAAATTGAAAAAGTGATAAGATATATTAATGAAAATGTTGAAGGCGATCTTTCGATTGACCATCTATCTGAAAAACTATTTATGAGTAAATACCATTTGATGCACCGTTTTAAAGAAGAAACAGGTCATACTGTTCATCAATTTGTATTACAGAAGAGAATGTTCAAAGCCAGTAAATTTGATAAAAAAACGGTAAGGATATAAAGACAATTCATAATGAGTGTGGGTTCAAAGATTACTCGAGCTTCTTCAGAGCTTTCAAAAAAACCTATGGAATGGCGCCAAGAGATTACTATAAAAAACATCAAACGAGTCTTTAAATGCATAACATAAGAAATGTTTTATTAACAATATAAAACTAGAATTGCTCTCGAAAGGAGTAATGATATGAAGAAGTATATAGATTTATTTATAGCATTCATGCGATGTGGTATTTTTGGATTTGGTGGAGGGCAGGCTACTGTGCCTCTTATTCAAGAAGAAGTTGTCGAGAATTATAAATGGCTTACCATGGAAGAGTTTATAGATGCCCAGGCACTTGCACAGTCATTACCAGGTCCTGTTACAACTAAAATGGCCACTTTTACTGGGTATAAAGTGGGTGGTATTTTAGGCGCGGCCATGAGTATTTTAGGAATCGTGATACCATCTACCATAGGGATTTTACTATTAGGTAGCTTTTACTTAAAGCATAGAGAAGAAACATGGATGCAGGGCATGTTGACTGGCTTGAGACCGGTAATCGTTGTATTGGTGGCAAGAGTGGCATTTTTAATGGGGAAAGTATCGTTTTCTAATAATGCGACTTGGATTATTGCATTGATTGCTCTTGTATTGTTATTAAATACGATGTGCATCCAATCTATTTATTGTGTCTGCTATGGTTGTGGTGGAGTCTTTCTAAAATAATAAGAATTTGTTTAAAAAAACTTATGTCTTTCTTTCGTTCTTAGTAAGAAATTTACGATATGCTTTAATTGCAAAGTAAATTGGATACTGAGTTTTGAGAGGGGTAATTAGATGAACCGTAAAAATGTAGTAATTGCTATGTGTTGTTTTGTTGCTTTATCAGTAGTAGGAATAATCAGTCAACAAATTAATAGAACATACATCCTAAAAATAAAAGACCATCATATGATGGTCTTATTTTTTATTTGTTTTTTCAAATCAGCTATATGTTTATCAATTTTCGTTTCCAATTTCAATAAACTCAAGTCCCCACATACCATTTATTGAGACTTCTTGGAGTACACCTGTAGGTGCGAAAAAAAAGTTCAATTTCCTCAATGGCTGTTAAATCGTTTTTTGCCAACCTTTTTGGTAAGTGCTTTAAGATCCTTTTTCAAATCTGCAACACGTTCATAACTAGTCCAAGCCATGTGTTCATCAGATATTAATAAATCCTTACTTAATGAGTCAATTATATCTATTATTTTTATGAATTTTCATTTTTTCATGTGTTCACCTCCATCCTTATTATGTTTAAAAAATGAATACGAAATCAACTATAAATTTGATGAAACGCTGAAATTAAATATAATGGAGGCGTAATTTGAGAAAAGTAAGATTATAAATAAGGGAAAAGTTTTCAAAACCATTGAATATACTTGCGTTAAATGAAAGTAACCTTAATTATAATGAAGAAAATGTAATGGATTGTCGTTATTTGAACGGAATTGTCCAATGGTCATGTTAAATCTTTGTCAAATGGGTTAATATTATCGTATGAATTAATTTATATGATCGGAGAATTTTATATGGCTAGGGTTCTAATTGTAGATGACACTGTTATATTCAGACAAAAAACTTAAAAAATATACTAGAGAATGAAGGGCATGAAGTCATTGGCCAAGCAGCTAATGGTTTGCAAGCAGCTAATAAATATAAGGAAATTAAAACCAGACTTAGTGACATGGATATTGTTATGGCAGAGAGTGATGGTATTGATGGAATACAAAGAATAAAAGCGATGATCCAATGCAGAGATACTAGTTGTTAGTTCTGTGAGAGAAAAAGAAATTGTGATGCATGCTTTATCAGAAGGAGCGCACGCCTATGTCCTTAAGCCATTTGAACCCGTAAAAATTATTACTACTCTAGAAAACATGGGCTTTAAAATAGATCAAGCAGAGCGAGATAGAATAAATGAGTTGAAGAGATTAAAAAAGATAAATGATAATACGAGTATGCAATTATCAAATTTAAAAAACAGTACGAAATAAGTTTATAGAATGAATTCTATAAACTTTTTTTCTTTTAGATTGAATTATATGATTAGTTACCTAAGTTTACATGCTTAATAGTTGGGTATTTACGAGATGGAAAATAAAGTTAAACTATGTTCATATAGAAAGGATAAAATTAAATGCAAGAACCATTAAAGAGTATTAACGATATTGATTTTGACGCCTTATCTCGTAATAGAACATATCATGAATCTCCAACAGACTGGGAAGACCAAGCGCTTTATTTCTTAATAGTAGATAGATTTTCAAATGGTCTTGAAACAGATGAGATGATTTTTGATCCTCATACAGATACTGATTCTATATTGACTCATAATAAGGCAGAAGAATGGAATTATGCTGGTAGTGAGTGGAATGGAGGTAATCTTAATGGTGTAATGTCAAAGTTGGATTATCTCAAAAATATGGGGATTACAACATTATGGTTGAGTCCAATATTTAAGCAAACGACCATGGGCCATAGTTATCATGGATATGGAATCCAAGATTTTCTAAATGTTGACCCACATTTTTGGGTCGCGTGAAGACTTGAAACTGTTGGTCGAAGAAGCCCATAAAAGAGATATGCGAATTATTCTTGATGTAGTTCTTAATCATACAGGTGATGTTTTTACCTATGAATCAGGAAGTCCAATCTGGACAGGAGAAGAGTATAATGTCATTGCTTTTAGAAATATGTATGGCAACGATGTAATACCATTTGGGAATCATGTGTCAACTGAAGACTTTGATATGGATGCAGCTGTTTGGCCCAGAGAACTACAATGTAAAAGTTCATTTGAAAGAAAAGGACAAATCAGAAACTGGGACAATTACCCGGAATACATTCAAGGTGATTTTTTTTGCGCTTAAGGCGCTCCATTTAGGACGTGGTGATATTCATTATTACGAGGCTTCAGATGCCTTAAAAACATTGACAGAAGTATATAAGTACTGGATAGCTTATGCAGATGTTGATGGTTACCGTGTTGATACGGTAAAACATATGGAGCCGGGTGCGACTCATTATTTTGTTAATGAGATTCAAGAATATGCATATACATTAGGAAAACACAATTTCTACTTAGTTGGGGAAATCACAGGTGGACTACATTTTGCATATGACACGCTCAATAAGACTGGTCTAAATGCTGCCCTTGGCATAAATCATATTCCAGATAAACTTGAGCAAGTAGCTAAAGGGATCGTAAATCCCATAGAGTATTTCTCGATTTTTTCTAATCATTCATTTTTAGGTGAACAAGAGCATTTATGGTTTAGAGACAATGTTGTAACCATGTTTGATGATCATGATATGGTTACACAAAGTGCCGACTGGAAGTATCGATTCTGTGCTCAGAATGAATTAGCTCCTTTGTTAACAAATGCTTTGTTCTTAAATATTATGACCTTGGGAATTCCGTGTATATACTATGGAACAGAACAAGGCCTAGATGGTAGTGGCGGAGGAGATATTTACGTTAGAGAAGCCATGTTCGGAGGAAAGTTTGGGCCATTTAGGTCACAAGAAAAACATACCTTTAATACAGAAAGCTCAAGTTATATTGCCTTAAGCGAGATGCTTAAATTACGTAAGGAACTGCCTGCATTACGTCAAGGACGTCAGTATTTGCGAGAAATATCAGGTGATGGTGTTCACTTTGGAAACCCACATAAATTGGGAGAGGGACGCATAGAATCTATTGTAGGATGGTCACGTATATTTAATAATGAAGAACTTGTACTAGCTATGAATACGGATTTAACTAAAACTTTGGAAGCATACATTCAAATTGATTCAGATCTCCACGAACAGGGGGACGAATTTATATGTACTTATGACTCAGGGAACGTTTCTAAAGATAAAATTTATGAAGTTGAGCAACTAGGTCAACGATTAGGTATTAAAGTTAGTGTAGAAAAGCATTGTTGTACGATTTTTAAGAAACTATAAAGCGAAAGGGTTACATCATTTTTGGATGTAACCCTC
>LQAH01000296.1_pt1 | contig 12659 bp, 16 predicted proteins | sample 1535791 | NCBI WGS metagenome assembly LQAH01 (sample SAMN04331585, study PRJNA305678) | bioreactor metagenome | isolation source: bioreactor_4 inoculated with Wadden Sea sediment 2nd replicate of a... | place: Germany:Bremen
CCAATTTTGCTACTCATGTCGACTGGTTATTTTTTACTTCTATCCCGCTCTTATTATTTTCATATGGCGTAAGAGGTATGAATTTATCTAGTTTTGGCTTTATTCAGTACTATGCACCAACGATTAGCTTAATCATTGGCATCTTTATTTTTAACGAACACTTTTCAACTATGCATTTAACAAGTTTTGGCTTTTATTTGGATTGGTATTCTTATGGTACTAGTAGGACCTATCATCAAACGTAACAAATCATCCGATGATCATAAGTATATTAAAGGAGCATAACAAGTACAAGAAAAGAAGTCAGATTGTATATTAGCATATTTCACTGATAATCATAGATTTGAGACTCTATTTTAGATATGATAAGTCTAGAATGGAGGTAATCAAATGAAAATTGCTTACTCAAAAAACTGATATTTATACATTTAAAACACTCCGAGTGTGTTTTGAGTCACTGGATTTAAATACGAACGACCTTATCTTAACCAGTAAACGCCTTTATCAGCACCACATTAAAGCTCTAGATGTTAAGGGGAAGGTTCTTTTTTCATGATACCTATGGCAAAGGTGAACCATCTGATCTCAAAATTAATAAACTTCTTAAGGATGCAAAACTAAGTACATTCAATCGGGTTATTGCTATAGGTGGCGGAACTGTAATGGATATTGCGAAACTTTTTGTTTTAAAAGATCTTGAGGATTGTACAGATGCATTCGAGAGAACAATTGATTTTGTTAAGGAAAAAGAGCTTATTTGTATACCTACGACGTGTGGGACAGGAAGTGAAGTAACAAACTTAACCATTGCAGAAATTACATCTAAAAGTACAAAAATGGGCCTAGGTGACTCAAGCTTATTACCTGATCAAGCGCACCTAATTCCAGAATTACTTATTGATTTACCTTATGATGTATTTATGCATTCTTCTATAGATGCACTCATTCATGCCACAGAATCTTATCTTTCTCCTAAAGCAACTGCTATTACGGAGCTCTATAGCTTGAAGTCAATTGAGATGATTCTTAGATTATATAGAGAAATGAGTACAAAATGGCAAACAAGAGAGATCTGAACATTTACACAACGTTCTTTTAGCATCAACTTATGCAGGTATTGCTTTTGGTAATGCAGGTGTTGGCGCTGTTCATGCTTTAAGTTACCCTCTAGGTGGAACATATCACGTCCCTCATGGCGAGGCTAACTTCCAGTTTTTTGTCCCTGTTTTAAAAGCTTATAATCATAAAAATCCGAAACGATAAAATGAAAGACTTAAAACAGTATTTTGCTACTTTGTTAAATTGCCTTGAAGAAGATGCACTAGATGTATTAGAAGAAACTTCTCAAAACATTAATTGAAAAACCTTTTGCTTAGAACTTACGGTATGACTGAAGATGATGTAAAGTCATTTCCTAGTACTGTATTACAGACTCAGCAACGATTACTTGCTAATAATTTCGTAGCCCTAACTGAAGAAGACATTCATGTAGTATACTCAACTTTGTTTTAATTGCCAATTATGTATTTATATGTCATTTCAACCGCGAATTTAGGCTATGTTGCACGTGAAACAGGGATTATCTTGAATTTATGGTAATTGGATGAATCGCATTCGTCAAAAAAAAGAAGCTTAACTAAGCTTCTTTTTCTTCATTCAAATTTAACTAATTTATTTTGTTTTATAATCCATCTATTATGTTTAGTTTAAACCATACTTCTTCATCAACTATTTTAATACTTTCAATATCATTCAATTAAAGACTCAATGGTTGTTATCTTTAATTTAGGAATTGTTATAATAATTTTCGATCTTTAATCGCCTTTATAAACTGGCTAATTAGATGCGCTTCCCAGTCTTCAGGAATTCGACTACCTTTAAGCCTATTGCATTGCTTGCAACTAGCAACTAGATTAAATACATCATATGTTCCGCCTCTACTCTTAGGGTAATAGTGATCTAAGGTCACATTACCGGCTTTAAGGGATTTGCCACAGAATGTACACTTATGTGAATCTCTATTTAAGACATAATTTTTAGGTTTATGTTTTCGCATTCCTTCAACCTCTTTTCGATCGTAAATAGGCTATGTAATTATTTACTTCATCAATTTCTGAGTCTGACAGATCTTGAGTGTATATCTCTTTTTATTATTCCTCTTGATCTCTTCTTCTTTAGGTTTCTTATTTATAAAGAAGGTTGCTATGGTCCCAGCTAACATTCCTAAAAAACCTAATCCCATAATCGAAATAACTGCCGATACAATTCTTCCTCCAGCTGTAATAGGAGCTAAATCTCCATACCCAACTGTTGTTGCAGTTACGAAGGATAGCCATAATGCATCACCAAAAGAATAGAGGTTAGCATTTGATTCAAAATAATACAATCCGTAAGCTCCTAATAAAATGGTCGTAATGGTCATATATATAATATAAATAAAGGAGTTGGTCATTAAAAATTCGCGTATGACAATAAAGGACCTAAAACCGAATCTACAGAACAACTTAAAATATACGAATAAGTCTAAAAATCCTAAAAGCTGTACTAAATGGGAGTATAGCTAAGAAGTCAAATATGTTTTGCACAAAGTATTGCTTCTTATCTTTTGCTCTAATGAGTCTGAATACATAATCGCCAGTAAGGAGTGTATATATAGCCATATTAAAAAAGGTATACTGGACATTATCTCCTTGCATACGCATACCTATTATATGCATTAATACAAGTATGACAACAACTAAATCCAAGAGGCCTTCATACATAAGTTCAAATGATTGTTCTTTTTTTGAGTTTTCATAAAAACACTCCTTACAGCAAAAAGCCTTGATATTATCAAGGCTTAGATTATCAAAAAAGGTCCAACGTCATTGTTACTTCACGAATATGAACCTATTATAATTATTATTCTATCAGATTAATCAAACATTAACTGAATTTGTAGTCGTTCACTTTCTCTAATAACTTCTACAAAAATAATATCTCCAGGTCTATATTGATACAGTTTCCTGTTCAATTGTTGGGTAGATTCCATAACATCGTCTTCTATGCCAATTAAAATATCTCCAGCTAAAAGTCCTGCACGCTCAGCAGCTGAACCTTCTACAATTTTTATAATATATATTCCATCAACTATATCTCCAAAAGATACGTCATATATTTCTCTATAAGAAGCAAGGTCTATGGTTCTAATGCCCATCTTTACCTTTTCAAAATTACCTGTTTCTAAGAGTTCTTGAATAATAGCTTTAGCATTATTTATAGGTATGGCAAAGCCGAGACCCTCACCAGTTTGGATTTTAACCGTATTTATACCAATAACCTCGCATCGATTATTAAGCAAGGGTCCTCCACTGTTCCCAGGATTAATTGAGGCATCAGTTGTATGAGCTCATCAATTTCTCCTGCATCACTTAATAAAACTGTGCGATTTAATCCACTAATTATGCCTGAGGTAACAGTTCTATCAAATGAAAGACCTAGTGGATTCCCAATTGCTATGGCAGGTTCACCAACTGTCACTTTATCACTGTCAGCAAATTTAGCTACTTCTAATTCAGTCGCTTCGACTTTTATAACAGCCAAATCTATAACTTCGTCAAACCAAAGCACTTGAGCACTATGTTTTCTCCTGAATTCAGTATAACTCGCACTTCTTCAACATTTCCATTTTCAATTACGTGTGAGTTCGTTAATATATATCCATCTTCATGAACAATAACACCTGTTCCGATACCTTCGTTGCGCTCTATAGATCCCCACAGGTTTTCTTGCTCTATACTTACAGTTGTAATACCAACAACAGATGGCATGGCTCTACGAGCAACTTCTTCAACTGAATAAGTTACAGGTTCTTCTATCTCTGATATGACTTCCTCTGAAATATCTTGGGGAAGAAAAAAGTGAAAATAAAAAGTGGCTATTACGCCACCCAATATACCACTTACAACAGAGACTATGATCAATAAGGCTACAGGGGTTTTACGATCATTGGGATACTTAACGATCATAAGATCACATCCTATTTATGACATTATACGGGTTTAATTTTATATATTTTACCTACCCGATCTCTGTATGTTAAATCAATATTTATATCAGTTCCTACCTGAATTCCATTTCTTCGACAATACTTCGTACTGTTTCATAGGCAAGTTCAGGTAAGTTGTTTTCTTTACTTAAATGAGCTAATAGTACATTTTTTACATTGCCTTCTTTTACGACTCTTGTAATGAGCTCTCCAGCAGAATCATTGGATAAATGACCCACTTCGCTCAAAATACGACGTTTTAGATAATAAGGGTAAGATCCCATTTTTAGCATCTCTACGTCATGGTTTGATTCGAGAACAAGTAAGTCGCTATCTTTAATCTCATTAAGGATAGCATCATCCCATATACCAAGATCTGTAGCCATACTCAGTTTTGCATTATGGGTTCTAAAACTAAAAGCAACTGGATCTATAGCATCATGTGATATTGAAAATGGATCTACTTGTATATCGCCTACGTCAAAGGCTTCACCAGGATTAAAAAAATGTACTTTTTCTAAATCTACTTTCCCTATCTTAGGCAACATGGCATCCCATGTTTTATTTGACGTATAGATCTCCATTCCATATCTTCTGTGTAATATACCTACTCCTTTTATATGATCAGAATGCTCATGGGTTACGAGTATTCCTTTTATTTTTCTTATATCAATATCCACGTTCTTTAATGCTGATTCAATATATTTACCACTTAAACCTGCATCTAAAAGCAAACTGGTTTCTTGACTTGCAATGTACTGTGCATTTCCACTAGATCCACTTGCTAAAGAACAAAATTCAATGCTCATAATGACTCCTTCTGCTAAACCAATAGCTGATCACTGTTACTCCAAAGCTTTAATAAAAAATTCATTTCCACCTTCAGTTTTAATGCGCCAATAGGGTGACACTTCTCCTGAGTTAATAGGCGAATCGAACTGATGTGTTTCAAGTCGATATCCGAGTTTGACTGATCGAATATAAACTTCCGAACGGCGATTTGGATCTTCATTATATAATTCATCAATTAGATAAAAGAGAGCCTTGCTCGCTGGAATAATATTAACTGGTTTCTTATCAACTCGAACAATATCAAACCATTTTCTTTCTAGTTCTTGTATACCTTGATTCACAACTTTTAGACGCATGTAGCTGTTCTCTACAAATTTATCATCGTATAACTGTTTATACGTAAGTTCATAACTATGTGTATCTTTATTAATCTCTGCTAAATAGACTCCTTCTTCCAAATCCAATGGTTTTAGATATGTACGTCCTTGTTCAGCAGCTTCATTTCTGTTATTGTTAGGATTCTTCCTCAAAGTCTTCATTAATATATTGTAATAATGAGTCATTTATTACTACTTTCTCAAGGCCTTTGGTCACAACGTTACCGTCTAACTGGTAGGCATTTTTAAGAAAACGCTCCCCTTCTACTAGTGGGTCAAAAACTTGATAAGCAACTTCCATAGTAATCGCTTTTTCATCTTCAAAAGTCACATTGGTCCCTAAGTATATATCTCGTTCCTCTAAGACTTGTCTCATATCAATTAGAGCTTCTTTTTCGTTATTCCAGCTAATTGCTTCCTGCCTTTTTTGAGAGAATAGGAAAAGACCTAATACAAGATTAGTTAGGGTTAAAGCAATAATTAGTATGGTTTTTGTCTTTGTCCAATCCATAGGGCACCTTCCCTAGTTCTTTAGTTTTTACGGTCTTAATAATATTGCCACTATGCATATTAATGTAGTAAATATTTGAACCAATCTGTATCTGCCATGCTGGTATAAGTCGTTCGCTATTTAATAACACATCTGAATAATAAACAATTTCTACATTATTAATGTGCTGTAAGATTTCATCCATTTGATTTTTACTAAAAGGGGCATCTTCTGCTTCTTTGTAGTCTTTATGAATACGATCAGAATTTATAACTAATACATCTTCCATCTTATACTGTTGCCCCATAATCTCTGGTATATCTGCAACTTTAGAATAGGTTCGTACCAATCTTTTAAAGGATAACACCTGATGTCCATATACTTCAATTTCAATAGCATTCCCACTGTTCAATTCTGAATTTATAACTGGATAACCTTGAACACGGTAGCCAAATGTAAATCGGTAACCTGAGTCAGCCTCCCCCGTTGTTGTAAATCCAGTTAAATAAGTGCTGTTAGGAACACCGCCATATTTACTTATAAAATCGACAGCAACTTTCAAACTATCTGTAAGGCTCAAGGGTGAACCCGCTATATTGTCATCTAACTTTCTCTTGTATTCAATTTCGCCGCTAGCACCCAATTTAAGAGCACGTTCACCATAACCATAAATAAAAACAACCGAGCCATCTACATCTTTTAAGCGATTAACAAAATCAAAACTGCCGTCAAAAGCACGGTCAGCAAACTTCTGAATCGTTTCTTTAGTATTTTCTGATTCATCCCTTATCTCAATTTCTTTGTTAACTTTAATAACATCAATAACTTCTACATGATTACGAGGTACCAAGGTACCGTTTGGATCATAAGTTGTAAACTCATCATTTAATCGTTTGATCAAACTGTAATGATCTTCAAGTGTATAATAAATTATTTCTTCACTGCTCTCAATATAATCTAGCTTTGATTTCAGTTCATCGCCGTTATAAGAACCAGTCAAAGCATAATAGTTACCGGAAGTTTGGTCACCAAGATAAATGGTGTTTCGTTTATTGAGTACGATTAATATCTCACTAAAAGATATGTTTAGTTCTCCTCGTGGTGTTTCAGATTCCAAAAGATCTAGTAAATGATCCCTCTTTACGACATAGGGAAGTATTAAACGTACTGAACGATAATTATTCATACCGGTCCATTCTTTATAAGTAATGGACTCTAATTGATTACCTTGTGACAAAATATTAATTAGTGTAGGTTTTGCTTCTTGCCAAACAGCATATTTATCCGAATAATTCATAGTATGTGATTTACCCCCAAAGTTATATACAAAACCTTGGGGCTAATTATTTGATCAATTTTGAACTTTTTCGAATTCCACAGGGGTGACCTGTTTTGAATAGTTGAATAAATCTAAAGAGATATCCGACCATATTTGACTTACAAGCAAGACACATATACCAAACAAGCTAATCAGGGTAACTGATTTCAGATGCTCCTTTGACATGTCTATTCCTCCAAATTAGGAAACTATTTGATTTCCCAAATATTATTTATATCTTCATCAATCGTTTCAACAATTTTTTCAATTTGTTTCTTTCAGATGTTTCTATTGAAAAATACATTACTTTTATTGCTTTTTGTTCTTTCTAAATCTCTAAAAAACACCATTTTATATTCACCAGAACCAACATCTTCAATTTCATTGTATAATGAGGAATAAGAGAAGATACTTTTATTTCTTCTGGTCCATATATAAGTTTTTCAAACAACTGGTTATATTGAGCTTCTATTGAGTTAAACTCATTTTTTTGTGCTGCAATTTCAACCAATAATTGTTGACGCTCAAGTAATAATCTACGTTGAGTATAGTCTAGCAACTCTAAATCACTTTCTATAGATAGTTCACCAAAAGCTTCTTTAAGACTCGTTTCTAAAGCTGAAAAAGTCTCATTTAGAGTTTCTAATTTATTTAATGCATCATTATAGTTATTTATAATACGTAATCTAAACTCTTTCTTATCTTTTTCTGACAAAATCTCAGGTATAATTGTTTCTATTTCCTCTGTTAATTCAACACTCTCTATCGCAATTTCTTCAGTACGTAAAGAGTCCTCCTTAGATTCAATAGATTCTACACCAAAAATCTGAGGGTCTACTTTATACAAGTTAAAATAAACCTGAACAGGCTGATTTAATCGAATATTAAGGTATAATTTTTCTTTTTCAGCGGATACATTACCTTCTGCATTTACAATTGGAGCAAGAACTTCAATTGCATTTGCAGCTTCCTTATCAGTAAAGATGCGATTTTCTAAAACCATATCATCTGCAAAGGATAATGTACAAGGTACTATCAAAACACATAGTAGCATCCATGCTATCCAAATTTTTCGGAACATCGTCGTTCCCTCCTGTTGTCATCTGATAATTATATAGAGTCATAATTATCACTGTGTAATCATTATAACTTAGTAATATTACACAGACATTACAGTGGGTTTAAAAACGAATTACACTGTGATGGGTTCCAAAGGTATGGAAATTCTTACGTTGGTACCTTTTTCCACTTTGCTATGAATTACTGATCTCACCTTCATGGGCTGTTATTATTTCTTTAGCTATTGCTAATCCTAGTCCCGTACCACCAAGTTGCCTTGACCTTGCTTTATCTACACGATAGAAACGATCAAAAATATGTTCAAGATCTTTATCAGGTATACCTAGGCCAGTATCTTTAACCTGTATTATGGCAATGCTATCTTCTTTTGTTAATCGGACAGAAATGTCGCCACCATCTGGAGTATATTTCAGAGCATTACTAACAATATTCAAACCACTTGTTCCACACGATCATAGTCGAAATAGCCTACCACTTCTTCTACGTCAATAAAGTAGACAAGGTTTGATTCTTATTTTTGCTGTCATATCAAATTTAGTCATTGCTTTATTAACAAGATCAACATAATTATGATACTCCATGTCAAATTGAACTGCGTTCGAATCAAAGTTAGATAGCTGAAGTAAATCACGAACAAGTCGTGTCATACGGTCAGCTTCATCGTCAACTACAGTAAGAAACTGTTTCGTAATATCAGCATCTGTAAGGGCACCGTCTAACAATGTTTCAGTATAACTTTTAATACTCGTTAAAGGTGTTTTAAGTTCATGAGATACATTGGCTACAAATTCACGACGCATATGTTCTAACGCTGTTGTTCAGTAATATCTTGAAACACATAAACAAGCCCCTTCTGAAGTCCTTCATCATTCTCAAAGGGTGCATAGTTCACAAGAAAAGTATGCTCATCCATAGTAAGTTTACCTGTACCAACCCATGTATCCTCGTTCTCTACAATATGGTCCAAGGTCAGTTCATCATTATATGCACCTACAACATCACTAAAGTTAAACTCTTCTAAAGTAATAGGGTTCAAATTAAAAATGGAACACGCTTTTGGATTAATGTGAATCACAGCTCCATCTTCATCAATGGCTATAAGACCATCTGCCATATAATTAACAATGGCTTCCATTTTACTTTTTTTCTCTAGATATCTCACTTAAACTTATTTTCAATTTTATGGGTTAAGTGATTAAACATTTTCAGCAAGTTTACCTATTTCATCAGACGATTTAACATCAACATGTTGGTTAAAATCACCCTTCGCCATTTTAAATGCTTTTTCAGTTACATCATTAATCGGTTCCGTAATACTCTTAGCAATAATATAACCTAATATTACAGTTATAAATAAGGCCAAAATAGTTGCCTGAATGATAATAACTTTAGATCGGTCCAAAGTCTGATAAGTATCCTTTAAATCATATCTTAAATACAAAGCTCCCATAACTTCATCATTATTTGTTATAGGAAATACCTTATCCATGGTTCTTATGTCTTCATTATTAATATCTTCCTTGATGACTGTACCTGTTAAAGCTTTTGGTATCAAGCTACTACCAACCGTTAACACGTCTAAAGCATTAAGGCCTTTATTGGGTGTGCTCGTTGCGACAATTCTGGTATTTTCAGCAGAAATCACGTACACTTCTTCTCTAAAGCCACGTTCATAATAACTTGAAACGATAGCCTCAATTTCAGCTTCATTCTCAATCAAATTATTATAGGGTTCAATTTGCGGCAATATCAAACTCGACAAATCATCTAATCTAGCTTCAATCGTATCAAGCTGATAATCTTGAAAATACTTAATCATAAAAACACCAGCAATGATCATGGCTATGAAAACAAGAAGGAAGTATATAATAATAAACTTCCATCGAATGCTTTTAAACATGCTTAAGACCTCCTAAAGTAGTACCCCACACCTCGTTTAGTAAGGATATACTTAGGATTACTTGAGTCTTCTTCTACTTTTTCTCTTAGACGACGAACCGTTACATCAACTGTACGAATATCGCCAAAGTATTCATAACCCCATACGTCTTTTAATAGTTGTTCACGGGTAAAAATTTGATTCTCTTGTGTTGCTAAAAACTTGAGTAACTCAAATTCTCTTAAAGTAAGTTCAATAACTTGATCTTTATTTTTTACTTCGTATCGTTCTAAATCAATGGTTAAACTATCCGATACAATGGTATTTGTTTGTGGTGAAGATTGCTCTACAGAATCAATGTCTATACGTCTTAAGTTTGCTTTTACTCTTGCCATAAGCTCACGCATACCAAAAGGTTTAGTAATGTAATCATCGGCTCCCAACTCAAGACCCAACACCTTGTCGACTTCTTCTTCTTTAGCAGTCAGCATAATAATAGGTGTGTTAAATGTTTCTCTTACTTTTCTGCAAACTTGAAAACCATCTAACTTAGGTAGCATGACATCTAACAATATTAAATCTGGATTATGTTGATATACCATTTTAAGAGCTTCGTCACCATCAAATGCAGTCACAACCTCGTATCCTTCTTTAGTTAGATTAAACTTAATAATATCCGAAATCGGCTTCTCGTCATCTACTACTAATATTTTTCTGTCCAACATAATCCCTCCTATATTTAAATCCTTGATTCATCTTTAGTCTTGTTTCAAGGCTTTTTCCCTTAGTATTACTATTATATACTAAGTGTATTTGCACTACAAATTCCTTATAATCCTGATCATGTCACGTTTCCGTAACACTTTTCTTCTACTTGCATCAATTTCTTATAAAAACATTAAATATATAAAGCAGATTCTAGTAAAAGAATCTGCTTTTTTATATAAGTCTGTTATTAAAATTTAACTAATACTTCACGTAAGATGAAGGGTTTGTAGGAACACTGTTTTTACGGACTTCAAAATGAAGGTGTGGTCCAGTACTTCTACCTGTGTTACCACTTTTTAGCAATGGTTTGGCCTTTTAAATACTTTGTCACCCTTTTTAACTAACAGTGTTGAGTTATGTCCATACAGTGTGCTCATATTAGCACCATGGTCAATAATGACACAACGCCCATAACCACCTTTGTCTCCAGAAAAGATAACAACACCGCCATCTGCAGCTTTAACTGGTGTACCAATTGGAATGGCAATATCTATACCATTATGTCTTCGCCCCCAACGCATACCATAACCAGAAGAAATGGTACCACGGCTTGTAGGTTTAGAAAAGGTACCTGTTCCTATACGTGGTGGTGGATTCTTTGTTCCTTTATAAACAACCTTAGTAACAGGATCTGAAAGAATGTTTTCTTCTAAAATAACACGTTCTTTTTCAACACCATTTTCTTTATATATTTCAGCGACAACAACACGTTCGCCTTTTTTACCAGATTTTTTAACCGAAAACTCACCTTTGTAAAAACTGCTAGACTCTTCATAAGTGACTTCAAAATTTATAAATTCGCTGTATTCAGCAATTTCTTTTGTAACAACTGAAATAAGTGGTTTGGAACAATTAAACTTATTTCTTGACCAATTTGAAGACGCTCTGGATTAACCTTAGGATTCGCCTGAATTAAATTATCTACAGATATATTGTAGTTATCAGCAATTTAACCAATAGTTTTCACCTTTTTCAACTTCATGAATCTTTTCTTCGTCTGTGCCTCTTAATATGTAACTTGCAATCTCTTCTGCTTCTAAGTAAGGTTCAAATGCTCCAGCGTCTTTTCGTATTTCAGTGAGTTCTACATTTTCCCCAAAAAAGCTTTCTTCAATTACATTCTCTTCATCTAAGTAATTGGCTTCTATAATGTCTAATACAGCTTCACCATCTGCAAAGGTTTCCACATAGGCTATTTCTTTACCATCTACAAGGATTCCATAACAGTCTATTGCAAACCTTTGGTCATATTTTATGTTTTTCACATTTTCCATTGAAAAAGGAAGTTTTTCTGTTGGCAATAAAGCCGGCTTTTGCACAGGTTCTTTAACTTCGGCTACAACAGCAGAAGCCTGAACCGCTGGTTCAACAAAATCCGCTGGTTCTTCTGTCAAGACTTCAATGCTTGTAACAGGTTCTTGTTCTTCCATTACTACTTTTTCAGGAATCTCGAATCCTAACATTGCAAGATCAATGTTTATAAAGCAGTAGACCCCTAAAACCGAAACCATTAATAAACTGATTCCTCCCATAACAACAGGTGTATTTTCAGAACAAAATGTCCTAAAATCCAGCGCCATTGTATTGGATTGATGATTTCGATTACGATATGGCTTATTCATAACGCTCTTTCTTTTGAAACATGTTTGCCATTGGCTTAATGGCTGAAGCAACAAAGCGAGCTATTTGATTTTTCTTTCAGAATTCATCCATGATTTCATCAAGCATCTCCTTAGTTATATAGAGTGGCTCCCAAATATTATAAATTGCAATCCTAAATTACGAATCTATTTTCTTAGTTTTTCTTTGCTATTGTGGAACAAACACTAGACCTAGTGTTCAAAATACAGGTGTTACCAAAAGCGGGGCATAAAACACCATTAATGAATAGTATATCATATCTGCTCTTATTTGTTCGAACTTAGTGT